>Ga0181559_10000340_pt1 | contig 42051 bp, 28 predicted proteins | sample 011ome_21_FD_133752 | JGI IMG/M metagenome (GOLD analysis project Ga0181559, IMG submission 133752) | Coastal salt marsh microbial communities from the Groves Creek Marsh, Skidaway Island, Georgia - 011508AT metaG (megahit assembly) | ecosystem: Environmental > Aquatic > Marine > Intertidal... | reverse complement strand
GATCTAGCCGGAAAGAAAGAGTACAAGTGCAAACGCTGTGGCTTGAAAATCAATCGCGACAAAAATGGCGCCCGAAACAATCTGCTGGAGAAGTTGCAAGAGTTGATAGCGAACGTCATGAACTTCGCTCGTCGAGTCAGACGAAGAGTGAACTGAGCAGATTTGAACAGTTTTTTTTTCGTGTGAGCAGATTGAGCAGATTGAGCAGACTGAGCAGAAAAGAAACGCGCAATCTCTATCTATACGATATTCACAAAAATCGTTCTAAAATCCTATCTACTAAATCGCTTTTGGCACATATCGCGATCGGATCATCATCTATTCGCCACCTTTGGTTTTGACTCTCATCATCTTCCTCTTTTTTTTTCCTCTTCTTTTTTTTCTTCTTCTCTTTGCTATATTCATCCTCTGTTGTGAGCTCAAATTTTATGCAGCTTTGCTTCATCACTTCCTCTGCATCGAGAACGCCTCGCATAAGTTTCATGCGGACTACGAAATATTGACATAGCCTCGCCAGTTTTGTTGGTGCATTTATTTCCTTAACATCGTGCGAAAGAAGTTTTTGAACAGTATCTTCATTTAATGCGTTTCCAAAAAGCCGCGCGCGGAATTTTAGAGCAGTGGCAAGACACAACTCGTCTAAATCTCTATAGTTGCTCTGAAATAAGACATTTGCGAGTTTCAACAGATCGCTTTCTTTACGAACTACTGGTAAGAGCCTTTGACAGTTATAAGCGTGTTGCTGCTGCATGAGAAAAGAGTACATGTCGCCTCTGAGTTTTAGAACATCCGTTGTATCCTTGAAACGCAAACGTGCAAAGAGGAGATCCACAAAGTAGGAACAGTTTATCATTATGGTATCCTTTGCTGACTCACGAAGACATTTTATGAAATCTTCACTCGACCAAAATCCGTTCCTTTCATCGCCAAATTCTCCGCGCAGTGTCTTTTCCACATCCAATTCACAGAATGTTCCCGGTTTTGTCGCGCAAACAACCGGCGATTGAGAATTTTTACTCTTCCATCGTAAATGATGCCACACATTTTCCCTTTTCCGCAAAGCGTACCGCTGAAGAGCCTTCGCCCCTTTCAGGTGTTCACCGTCATATCTGAAATTTCCAAAGAACGACTTGAGTATTCCCAACGAAGGGGATGCCTCGTCCTCGCTGACGAAAAATTTTCGCCACTCGGATGGCGAAATCAAGTCCACAACAAACTTCGCCGAACCACATTCGCAGAAATACAGAAGAAGAGCTTTTGAAAACCCCTCATCGATTGGAACGAGCTCTTTAAGGAGATGACGCGTGAATCTGCTACGAACGTCCTGATTTTCTGCTCTTGCACTCATGTCATCATACACCCAGCACAATGCTTCTTTTCGAGAGGTTGGTGTTGCTTCTAAAAGTTCGGTTCGAAGACAGTTAATTACAAAATCATCATCCACTGTCGTCTCAACCGCCGCCGCCGCCGCCGTACTAACTCGTAAATCCATCGCGCGTGCTTTCTATTTTACCCTGACATGCCCGCCTGACGCCGTTTACATCGATTCATCTCGAGTTCCGAGGAAAGGAAAAACGAAAAGAAGAACGGAGAAACAACCAACGCTGTTTTCGTCGATACTGAGTTCTTAACAAAATGGGAACGCGTAGACAGAAACGCGACGATTGGAATCGCCGCAACGAGTGATTTCAGCGCATTCGTGATTCCAGCCTCCATCGCAGCCTTTGTGCATTCTTCCCTGCGCTTATAAATGTCGTCCATGGAACGGAATTGTATGCGTTTCGAAGTTTAAGTATTTAAAAGTGAAGTAAAAACGAGTTGAAATGTGGTTCATGTGAGATAACCTTTTCTTGACTTCTCGTGTGTGAAAAGATTACGATAACAATTATGATCATTATTATGATGATGAATTTATATTGTTACAATCTCTTACATTCCGTTCACCATAAAGTGGGCTAATATAGACGCAAAGTATCCAACGAGTACGATTGGAGTCCATCTAAGATGGGATAAAAAGGTATACGAGTGCGAAACACCCATCAAACCTACGCCAGCGGCTGAACCAACCGAAAACAAACTACCTCCGACGCCCGCCGAGAGGGTGATGAGGAGCCATTCTGATTTTGACATGGCTGGTTCAGTCGATAGAACCGCGTACATCATCGGTATATTATCAATTACCGCACTCAATAAACCAATGAGAATACACGCCGCGTTCGCTCCCAAAGCGCGAAACGAGTTGTGCGAAAGCAGTTCTAAATAGCCCAACACCCCTAAGCCTCCGACACACATGATAACCCCGTAGAAAAAAATCAACGTATCCCACTCAGTTTGTTCTAATCGTTTGAAAATATCTAAAGCTCTATCGTTTCCTTTTTTCGTTCGTGCGTATTCCAAATCATCTTTTTGGTTCAACACTCCATCCATTTCTAAACTATAGTTGCCACCTCCGGCGTCGTCGCTCATCGTGCCTCTTTGGGCAGAAGTCTTCGACGTCCGACTCCATCCGAACAGTTTAAGCAATCCTAAACCAGTCATCATGCCTAAAACAGGTGGAAGATGCGCATAGGAATGAAACATGGCCGTCATGACGACTGTCCCTAGAAATAAACAAATGACTTCGACTGCGCCTGGTTTCAAACGCGAGCTCGCAAGATCTTCCTCGGACGCTTTCTGCGGCGCACCATCTTTGACGTAAGGGTGCATCAAGCACGCAGGAACGACCCAGTTGACTATGCTTGGAATAAGCAAACGAGGGAAATCTGCGAGTGAAAGTGTGCCACGCTGCCATACCATGAGCGTCGTCAAATCTCCGAAGGGGCTAAACGCACCGCCCGAATTTGCGGCGACGACGATATTTACGCAACACATGGCAACGTACTCTGGCTCGCCTTTACCTACAGCGGAGACGACTGCACCCATTAAGACAGCTGTTGTCAAGTTATCCGCGATTGGCGACAGCCAAAAGGCGACGGTGCCGGTGACCCAGAAGCAACTTCGATAAGAGAAGCCGCTTTCTTGCAACCAGGAGCGAATGCGCGCGAAAACGTTGAGTTGAGTCATCGTGTTGATGAAAGTCATGGCGCATAAAAGAAACAGGAACACTTCAACAAACTCGGTGAGATTGTGTCGTGCCGCTTGCGTCACCAACGCTACGGCGTGTCCTTTGTCGCGATACCCTAAGGCGACTAGCACCCAAATGATTCCCGCGGCGACGGTGATTGGAATCGATTTCTTGAATCCTCGGCCGATTGATTCCTCAGCGATGGCGAGCGCGTACCCGCACACGAAAACGACTACGGATAAAACTCCCTGCCACGAACGAGTGAGATCCTTTTGATTCGATTTATCGCGCTTCCCTTCGATGATAACTTTTGGTTTCGATTGTCTCGTAAATGTGCTGTTGCTTCCGTCCAGTGACTTTGACGACGTGCCGCTGTTCCAAGGATCGCTCCACACTCTTCTGTAAATTTGATCCGCGTTGATTGGAATGAGCGACCGTTGCACCGGAAATAGTTGATTTTCGGTTTCAAATAACGCCGTGAGCGCGACTAATCCAGTCAAAAGTGCTAATATAGAAAACACTGCTCTTCTATTTTTCGGGTCCTCCAAAGAGAAAGAGCGAGAAAAGCCGGCGAGGAAAAGCGTCGGCGATTTCGAAAACGGCTTGGACGCCTTCGGAGAGTGCTGACGTGAACTCATGTCGCTTCGATACTCACGCGTATTTTCGCAACCTTTCTCAATTCCTTTCTCTTTCTTTCTTTCTTTCTTTCTCTCTGCTTCCTCCTCCTATGCTAACACGCAAAGACTATTGTTGTTTTCTTCGTTTCTTCTCGAACAAATCACTTTTATGTTGCAGATGTACGAAAGAGAGTGGGCAAAAGGTTGTTCTCTGGAGCACGCAATCTCTTTGTGATGTTTGCGCGCGCGTGTATATAGGACGCGTCAGAAAGCGTGACAAAAGAAGGCAGAAAACACGTGAACGTGTGCTATTTGTGAATACGGAGGAGGCGCGCACGATCGAATAAAAAATTGATTGTGTTTTTTTGTGCTGTGTGGTCCATTCTTTTTCGCCGTGCACCTTCGTGCGATAAGAGACGTCACCCCAAAACGGATTCGGTTTTCTTCAGAAAAAACAAGCGCGCGTAACTGTGCAGCACTCGCGATTAATTGCTTCGACAGAGAGCGTACGCGATACACAGAGAAAACACTGAGATTTTATAAACGCGCGTGAGAGGGAAAACGCGCTATCAATATATAAACAAAACGACATAAAGGATGCACTCATCACCCTTCATAACAGAGGCACTAACAAACTCGTCGTCGTTAGTTTGCCAGTCGTCGTCGTCGTCGTCGTCGTCTCATAGAGCTACGAGAGGTGCTTATTTAACGCGTGTAAAAAGAGGTGAGGCCGTAAGAGTACGCGCTAAACGTGGGAATAAGAGTAGAAATGGCGGAGGTGGAGGCGGAGGTGGAGGCATCGGACTCCAAGAAGATACGGCTGTGTTGTTCGAGGTGACAAGAAGTAACCCAAACATGAGAACGCTGGAAGAGTGCGCTGAGCTCCTCCGAAGAGGAGGCGTGGGGATCATCCCCACGGATACAAAATACTCGTTCGTTGCGGATTTGAATAATAAGGATGCGATTCAGAACCTATACACCATCAAAGGCATCGACTCGAACAAACCGTTATCCATTTTGTGCAGAGGGTTTCAAGACATCGATACCTATACGCTTGGTTTTCCACCAGCGACGCGACCGGGAATGACGGATCCATTCAAATTAGCTCGAAAGTGCCTCCCAGGACCTTACACTTTCATCTTACCCGCATCAAAATCGTTACCGAAAATATGTCTCCTGGATACCTCGTCAGCGGGGCACACGAGACTATCGAAGTGTCAACAACGAAAGACGATCGGATGCAGACTTCCAGATTGCGAGGTGACTCTGGCCTTGCTCGACTTGCTCGACGCGCCGTTGATGTGCTCGACGGTACCTTTCGATGGAGATGTACAGCCCATCGTGATGCGAGACGAATACTCGAGATGCGCCTTTGTCTTGGATGCCGGCACGGACGCGGAGCAACTCGCTTCGACGGTTATCGATTTGTCGGTTGGGGATGTGCCGAAGGTTTTGAGAGTCGGTGCTGGCGACGCTTCTATATGGGCCGAAGATGGTGACGTGCACGTCGAAGTAGATGATCCCGATTTGGCGTGGGGTTTCGCTTAATACTCCAGAACTCGCGCGCTCCCTTTTGTAATTACACTTTGTACAATCAACAACTTTTCGCAAAACACGAGACATTTTCTTCACTTCTTACACACGACGCTCGGCAGAGAAGCCCCCGAGTAGGCACGTCCATTTCTTCGCGGTAGGGATATACCGTCTCATCCGAGAAGGAAATTGCATATCTTCCCTTCTGTTAACTTCGTTATCGCGCTGCAAGCGAGGGTATGAGAAAAGGAACGCGATGAGTTCTTCGTCAAGCCGCCAACAATACCATCATCATCAACACCGTTCGCGCTCGAACGAGTACGCGTCGACGACAAAAGTGAATGCTTATGGACGCTCACGCGATGGTTTGGCACAGCACATAATCGCTGGAAAGAGATTTATTTTCAATAAGCAGAGACGTCTCGGTCAAAATAGAAGCGTCCTCGCTTCTTTCACCTCTTCTTCCTCGTCCTCTTCCAAGACGTGCGGCGAAAACAAAAAACAAAAGACGAAAACAGACATGCGAACAAAAAAGTCCTCGGGCGATGATAAGAACACGAATAACAAGAAAAGAGCAATCCCACTGCCCATATGGGAAAGTCGAAAAGGCTCTAACTTTAAGCTCCAGTATGCGCTCGATGGCAACAAGCTTCGTTTGCTATCGCCGGAAGAGGCGCGGGACTTGAACTTGAATGGCGCTTTTTCTTTCGATCCGTTACATTTGGGTAGAAAAAAACGAGCGTTTCTTCGACAAATAGATAATATCCGTGACTCGTTCTTCCCGCAGAAGACTTCCGTGACGTCGGATTATTGGGACTATGCAAAGTATCGCTTCACGCAACGAATCGCCAGTTCTTGCATGACGGTTTTAGCGACGCAACAAATGCTTGCCGCCATCGGTCTCGGTGCTTCTAGATCAATACCTGCCGCGGCTGCTTTGAATTGGGTTTTGAAAGATGGATTAGGTAGATTAGGAAAGCTCTCCGTAGCAACAAACTTTGGTAGAAGCTTTGATTCGGACGTAAAACGTTTACGATTTTCGTCTTCCTTGGTGTACACCGGCGCAGTGTTCATAGAGACAATAACGCCCTTCTTTCCAAAACATTTCTTAGCCATCGCCACTGTTGCAAATGTTGGCAAGTCGATTGGGATAACAACTGGCAACGTCGTCAGACCTCCGATTCAAAAAACATTTGCTCTGGAAGAAAATTTAGGTGAGATAGCAGCGAAAACATCCGCGCAGCAAGTCTTGGCGGACAACATCGGCTTAGCTCTGGGTGTATCAGTTATGAAGTTCCAGACAAAATTTGTGTCTTTAGCTCTACAACGCGCGGTTCCGTTGGCGCTATTCCCTATTTTGGCGTCGATTGATTTGGTTTCGATACATAAACAGCTGAAATCGGTTCAGCTTCGGACGGTGAATAAAGAGCGCGCTGAAATTATTGCCGAAGCTTTTGTTCGTGAGAAGACGCTCGCCACTCAACTTCAAGTGGCAGAAAAGGAGCGTTTGTTGTTCCCCGCCCGTCTCGATGCATCTGCGCTTCCGTTGAGAGTAACAAGTTTAGGAAACGCGTGTTCGTCGCTTGACGCGCTCGCTTCTGCTTTCAAAGACGACGTGCATAGACCATACGTTTTATCTTACGAACCGTATGTGCAGAAAAAAGGAAATATTTTGTCCAGAATATTCATGCGAGATAGAAAACCGTTAAAGTATAAAGGAAGGGCGCTCCTAGCGTTATCGCACCGAGCAACTTCGAAAGACGTACTACAAGGCATTTTGCAAGTCGCACACATTCGCAACTTGCCGTTTCGCAAGGATTTGAATGAGAAAGAAGCGTACGATTGGGCAGTATCGGAATCGTCCCGACGCGCAAAAGCAGACGTGAATAAGTTTTATAACCAAATAGTCAGCAACGGGTGGCAAGCGAATTTGATTTTGCTTTCCAGCAACGAACGAATGCCTTATTTTTTAGACGAGAAGGAAATCCGCAGCTTAGTGAAGTTCGTCCACAAATAGAATGCATAGCACATATTTATCTAATATTATGATTAAACTAGTCGAATTCTACAGCTGGAGCTATGAAAGAGAGCACGGCGAAGCCCAACGCCCACCTAATTCGCCAGCGTGCAAAGAAAAAAGAAGCCAAGTAACGGACGAGCGGCGCTATGAGTCTGCGAATCACTTCGCGAGATACTTCGGAGTTTTGCAACAACTCAACTGGGTTCATCAAGCACCATTTTACAGTTGGAAAATGTGTTACCTGAATCGCCGAAACTAAGAAGCATATACTCAATATCAGTCCTATGAGGGTGAGGCGTTGAAGAAATCCCGTTCCTTGTACGATTTCTTCGTGGGATTGTTCTTGTTGTTGGTTGTTATTTGTTGATGTTTTGTTTTCCTCGGTTTTATAGCGTTTGAACTTTGGGACACCACTTCCTGATATCTCAATTGCATCCGTCAAGAAGACGTTCCAAAAGTTAGCTTTTTGCGCATCAGTATATGCTTTACCATCATCATCATCATCATCATTTTCGTCAACGTTCCGTGACGGTTGTGTTATAGATGAAGATACAGTTACCTTTCTTCTTCGTGAATCATATTTCGTCTCCTTCGATAAAGGCATACATCTAGACTGGTTCCGATCGAAACGATTCACTGTGGACTTGCGTCGACAAGATGATGACGGTTGTGAGAACGAAGTAACTCGATGCGCATACATAGAAATGGAAAGCTTTATTCGTATAATTTGTTGCTGTCGCGCCAAAAGAATGCAGAAATAGAATAAGAAAATGTGCTCCGCGACATAAAATTTAGGTGATTACTAGGACGCGTTTCTCGCGTCAAGTTTCAAACATAGCAATGATTCAAAGACAGCAACGTGTGGAGAGTGTTGAAATGGCTACGCACAAGATGTATTTGCATATCTCATGTAAAAATATTTAAAAAGCTCATGTCAGAGAACGATAGCGAAAACGACGACGTAGGGGTTGAAACGACAAGGGATTTCGATATAGATATATATCCAGAGCCCGATTGGCAATGGTCTACTGGCAGGAGTGATAGTAACTCTGACACAAAGAAGGGAAAGAAACGTTTCGTGCTTCCAGGGGAGAAAAAACAACTCAAGAAATTGCACATGGCACGTTTGAGGGAGGAGAGAGCAGAGCGTAAATTAACGAGAAGGAAAGGAGACAGGAGCAACAATAAAGAAGACACGAGATGGATCGACAAGGTTAGAGAAGCTTTTGAAATTCTGGCTCGCTCAAAACCCGAGAAGAATTTGAGCGACAGCGATGATGACGAACAGCACTTGATATTTACGAATGTGCCCCGCGTACATGTAAAACTTTTGAAAGCGCTCGCGTCTCGCTACAGACTTTTCGTAAACGACGATAAGAAAAAGAACAAGAAGGAGCATGTTTTGATTGTCAAGAGAACAAGTGTTTCGTACGTCCCTGAACCTAACAGCAAAGAAGATGTTGAGATTGCGGATATTATCGCTCCAATCATGAGCAGAGAGGAGTATTTGAATAATCCCGAGAGACTTGAATGTTTGCGGAAATTCAGGAAACAGCCACGTGATGCAATACAAAGCAAGAAAGAAGGCAAACCATCAATGTTTCGCAAAAAGAGAGATGAAAAGCTGCCATCGCTATCGGCTAACGTTGATTTTGTGCCGAGAAGTGAAACAGATGCAGAAGAAACCAACAAATCGCATTTGAAAGAGCTGCGCGTCGACGCGATTCCCGTCGAACCAACTTTTGTAAGCGACATTTCAAGACAAATGATGGAAAAGATGGGCTTTGAAATCGGAAAAGGCCTCGGTCCTAGAAAGGATGGCATAAAATCACCCATTGAAGTTACGCAACGAAAGAAAAACCAAGGACTTGGATCATAATCGCAATGTAGATGCATTTTTTTATTACAATTTTTGTGATGACGTGTTGAACGGCGATCGTGATAGTGACGATGATTTGGCTATGTTGTCGCTTTGATTATTTTCTTGTTCGCTATTTTATGCTACTCTGCTACTCTTTGATGTATCACTGCCTTGGATGATCTTCTTCACACCGAGAACGATTCGCCGCATCCGCACGAGGCTTTCGCGTTTGGATTCTCAAACGTAAACTCGGAGCGAAGATTATCGCTGACAAAGTCCATTTTTGTTCCTATGATTGACATCAAAGCGTTCGGTTCTATGATCACTTTTACACCGTGCTGATCGACGACTTCGTCAAATTTACCTCTATCTTTCTCGTCTGCGTAATTCATCGTGTACGTCATGCCGTTACACCCTCGCGTACGAATTCCAATTTTGAGGTATTCAGCGCCTTTCTTCCCGAGCAATTCGTGTATTCGCTTCGCCGCCGCTTCCGTGAGCTCCATGACCTGTTTCGTTGACTTAATCGTCGACTTTCTCGCGGTGGAAGATGATGACGATGCGGCAGCGTGTGTCATGGCACGCCTGAGTATTCGTGTCGTGAACATGGCGAAGATGTTTTCTCGTATAGACACGTCTTCTTCTTCAGAAAATGTTGTCGTCGTGGTCAAAATTCCCCTCTATTTCGCTATCAAATCAGATGACGCGCAAGGAGTGATACGTTTAAACACGCACGAGAGTAATGCGCACAATCTCGCGCGGGGGATGACGATGACTGTGTATTTTGGCGTGGAACAGACTCTAGCACCTTCTTTGTCGTCGTCGTCGTTGAATGAATGAAGAATGAATGAATTCTATCTCTGTCGGTGTGAAAAGTTGCCTTTCTTCTGTGAACTTCTGATTTTCGTGATTTGTTTGTGATTTCCCACACACCCCTGAATCGAAATCCGGCACTTTTTTTCTCCGCCCTTTTTATTCTCGCGGGCACTCAAATGAAGGAAAGGAGAAGGAAGCGTAAGCGATACGACTCAGAGTCCGAATCGTCGGACTCGTCCACCTCGTCGTCTTCGTTTTCTTCCTCGTTGTCATCATCCTCGTTCTCAACTTCTTCATCTTCCTCATCGTCCTCATCATCAACATCAAAGAGACGGAAAAAGAGCGGCGGTAAGAAAAGTCGACGACACAAAGAAAAGAAGAGAAAGAAGAAGTCCAAAAAGAAGAAAGAGAAGAAAAGCGACGTGGATTCAAGAAAACGACGTCGAGAGCGGCGAGAAGAAGCAGACACAGAACTAGATTCGAAGAAAAACAAGAAAAACAAGAATAACGAGAAGCAAAATGAAACTTTGAAGAAAGAAATAACAGAAGCAAAAGTTGTCCCGTCGGCGCCGACTGATGATAACAAAGGCGACCAAAATAATATTCAAAGTGAGGTAAAAGACGAGTTGAAGAGTAAAGATGCTCCTGCTCCCGTTGTAGATACAACTCCACCAGTCCCTGGTTTCGGAGCCGCGATGACGCTTGAACAATACCGCGAGCTCGCGAAACAAAAGACGTATTTACGAGGCACAGTACACGCGAAAGATAAAGCAGAGGCAGACGCGGAGAACAAGGATAAACAAGATAAATTGTCTCGAGGATGGTGGTCGTGTCAGAGCTACAAATGCGACGGTCACATGAATCCAAAGATGATGGAAAAATGTAATCAATGCGGAGCAATGCGAACTTTGTCAAAATCAGGCGCTACGTTTAGTCATCGGGCGTCGGACGCTCAAATAGCCTTCAACGCGAATAGAAGATGATAATTTTAGCTATAGAATTGATATTATTAGTACAAAGATAGCAGCTCGAGAGCTTTCCGTTCCGCGTCGTTGGATAAGTTCACGTATGATTTCCCCTCCGAAGACTCAAAAAACATCGTCGCGTCCTCGACTTGAACACTATTAGTATTGCTTTCTTCTTCCTCTTTTTCCGAAACTTGCGTCTGTGTACTTCGAAGTTGACGAATTTGCGTGTTCACTTCTCGATCCATTTTGGAAAGAGGTACCGACGATGCGCGCACTTCTATTTCTTCTATTTCTTCTAATCTATGATCTACGTCTAGTAATATTTCGCTTTTTCTATGCTCTCGCTTGACGTCAATTGCGCGTCCGCTCGCAACTTTTCTCGCACCACCGAGAACTTCAATGGCGTCGTCTAGAGTCAAATTTTTCCACCTTGTGTTCGAAAGACCAGGGCCGGCTCGAGCTAGATTGACGACGTGTGCACGCATGATCTTCTCTATTCCTTCGTTTTTGTTCATGATGTTGCTGTTATCATTACCCCACGGGCGAAAATAGATGCCTATTCGCGTCCAACCTCGATTGAAAGCATAACGAACGCAACTTTCACGCAACCGCTCGAGAAATTTTATCGCCACCTTCTCTTCGCCGCACTTTCTCGCATGAAATATAAACAACGTGATGTTTCTAAATTTCCAGTGCTTCCAGCCGTTTTTCGGCACGATTAAAACGTGTCCCGGCAAACCGTCTTTTACTCTGTCCGCTCCCGCCATCACAGATACGCAACTTTCGTCTTGCCAATCGAGCTCATCAGTTCTCGGCAAATGGGCGACAAAAAACTCCTGCAACTCAGATGCTCCTCCACCTCGAAAAAAGTGTTTCTGCATGGTCTGGCTGATCGGATTCGGTATCACGTTCGCTGCGATGCGCAAGCAATAGTCGAAAGGTGTGAGTGAGAGCAGTTCGTTGACTTTTCCTAATTCTCCTTCATCTTCTTCTGTCGTCGTCGCCGCGTGTTTCTGTTTGAGCAACCAATTCACGGCACCGTCTACGCCCAAAACGCTCGCACATACTCCCTCTTTAGAGAACCATTCCTCTGAAAATCGATCTCGGAGCGCGCGTCTCATCACTCCTTCAGTACGCCTCTTTTTAAGGATTTTTTTTCTGATTTCGCAATTCTGTACGAGTACGTACGTACGTCGTATTTCTCTTCTTCCAAAATAATTCGGCCCATCGCGGCATTAAAAAAAAACGCGCGCATTCACAGAATATTATTAGCGTTCCTCGCAGACTCGTTGATTTCACCTTCTCGCATACCGATCGTTCGTTTATATCTGCTCAACGCGACAGGAGAAGAAGAAGAAGACAAAGACAAAGATAAAGACAAAGAGGAAAGAAACAACGCGTAAGAAACAAACAAAACAGAATGGGGAAGAAGAAAGCTAAAGTCATCAACGGCGTCCCGGTTGCTCTTTTAGAAGACCTGGCGATGCGGTTCGTATTAAACGCACCGGCGGAAGAGCTCGCCAATCCGAATCGGATTTTGTTCTTAATTGAACTCGCGTGGTGGCACTACGAAGATTTTAGTCGCAAAAACGACTCTTCGCTGCCAAAGTTTTCCTTATCAAACTTTGCCGAGCTGTTGTATTTGACAATCCCGCAATTGAAAAGATTCGCTCCGAAAGCCAAGGAGATATACAATAAATTCGTCATGTATAAGTTCAGCGTACCGTGTGCGGGTGCAATTTTACTCAACCCGGAAATGGATAAGGTTATTCTAGTGAAAGGTATGGCGAAAAATGCGAAGTGGGGTTTTCCGAAAGGTAAAATCAACGACGGGGAGAAGATGACTACGTGCGCGGCTAGAGAAGTTGAAGAAGAAATTGGCGTAAACATTTCGAGTTTGATCGATGAAAACGAGTTTCTGTTTCACAAGAAAAAAGGAGATACGAAGCAGGAAACGACGATGTATATCATTCCCGGAGTCTCGGAGCAAACGCACTTTGCCACTTACACGAGAGACGAGATTTCGCAAATTTGTTGGCATCCAATCGGGAATTTAGATCCGAACCACAATGCGAACACGCGCGTAAAAGGCGTCAAATATTTCGGAGTGGGCGAGTTTTACCACGGATTGACGCAGTGGATAAAATCAGCTCGCAAGAAAAACATCAGAATTCAAAATTCAATCGGAGCGCCGATGAACTCTCCCGGTCAGTTTATCGCAAAACAGTACGTCGAATCCGACGACGAAGATGACGACTATGGGGGAGGATTCACCTCAATCGAAGCGCTGGAAAGCCGTTTCATGGAACAGGCTGCGGAAAACGTGTATGGAAAGTACGATAAAAGAAATTTAGCGGCTTTTAGGATGGAGTCGTTCTCATCCCTGAAAAACTTTTCGTTTGATAAACAAGCTATTATGAAGGCCATCGGATGATACTTGAGAAAAAAAACTATGCATGATCGTATTCTCGTTTGAAAAGTAGGTTGTGTAGATTTAGCATTAGTATTAGTAATAGAATGAGATCATGGCGATGTAGTAAGAGCTGTATACACCTCATGTATTCAATTGTTGTTTTTCGTGATTCGCATAACATCACGCATTTGGTTTCTATACTATACTATACGAAGCAGCAGGGGAAAAAACAACAAGCGAAAAGCTTCAAAGATGCTCCGGTCCGGACACAGTTTTCTTCTTCTTGCGTCAAAAACGCGCGTGCTCCCGCGACTTCTTTCTTCTCGTACTTTAGTTTCTGCACTGCGCGCATCATCATCCGTACCGACAACACGCTGTAGACGTTCTGCGACGCCGACGGCGACTACGACGACTCTATCCAGGAAAGTGGCGAAAAGGAGAATGTCTTCTTCCGACGGCGGATTTCTGAACCGTGCACTTGATGAAGATAGTAGTGGAATGACTGCGGACCAAACAGCGGCGAATTCAAAAAACAGTAAAGTCACGTTTCGACCGTCCCGTCGCGCATCGCAGGTGAAGAATAAGCGAACGCATCCATCGTATTTTTGTCCGGCGTGCAACGCCCAATGCAAAGCAACCGTATTTCGCCGTCACACGCAAAAGTGTTGTCCAGATATTGAAAGCGCCGTAGGGAAAGAAACTTGGATGACCGAGGACATGGATTTAATCATGGGAAAAGCACAAAAGCACGCAGACAAAATGCTCGAGGAAATGAAACGCTTAGCTTACACCGATGGCGCTCGAATGTCCCATGCAGAAGTTGCGCAAACTCTAAAAGTATCCGAACTTCGGGTGAAAAATGCACTCAGGTTACATTCAAAATCCATACCCCTCAATGACGATACGACTCCAGTTGAAGTCATATACGAAGACGACGATATATTAGTCGTTAACAAACCGCCGTATTTACGTACGCATCCAATTCATCGACACACTGGAACGAGCTTGATCAATAGATGCATTTCACACCTCGGCGGCAAAGAGTGCTACATCGTACACCGATTGGATATGGACACTTCTGGAGTAATTATGTTTGTAAAAAATCCGTTATTAACTAGAGGTTTCGCGGAACAATTCATGACGCGAGAGGCAAATAAAACGTATCTCGCACTTTGCGTTGGAGTTCTTCCGCTGGGAAAAGATGATGTGCAGCCTTTTGAAGTGAACGCACCAATTTCTAGTTGCGAGAAGTGTAAAGAAGGTCGGGCAGTTTCATTTGCAGTCGAGGACCTCGAAGCGAAGGAGTCTAGGACGACGTTCGATTTCTTTTCTTGGAAAAAAGATGATGAGTTAGCGATAGATAGTTTACCCACGGTGCGCGCGCGGGGAGTATCCATTTTGCTGGATGATGCAGGGAAAATGAACGATGAGAAGAACGAGAGCGACGCTTGGAAGCCCATTTCTGTAGCGGCGCTCGTGTTGGCTTCTCCGAAAACAGGTCGCACACACCAGATACGAGTTCACTTGGCGCACGCTGGTTTACCAATACTTGGCGATATGTTATATGGTCCGCACGCTCGTTGGGCCGTTCCACGCTGCGACGCTTGGTCTGACGATTCCACATCCAAGCCGCGATACAAATGGTCGGCGGATAAACCCACTGGCAAGTGGGCGCAAGAAGGATTAGATTTAGATAGACAAGCGTTACACGCGTACCGATTAGAAGTAACCCATCCTTTGACGAATGAACGGCTGAGTTTTGAAGCGCCTCTGCCCGATGATATGAAGAAAGCGTTGGATGTATTAGGAATAAACTATTAGGTAGAACTTTGTTTTTAGAAAAAATCATACGTAACTCGTATTCTTGCGTGTCTCGTAGGTGTTTCGTTCTCTCTTCTTTCCGAAAGCAGAGTTTTTTTAAGGTAATTGTGTAATCTTCTCCACTCGAGGGCATGAACATCGCCGGTGTGAATCAGCGCAATCCCAAGTTAGTTGCGCGTGGTTTGGAGAAGAAGCTATCTCGACGCTCTTCACGTCATCGCACCTCCATTCAGCGTCCCCGGTCAAAGATGGTAAACGAGGAGGAAGTGAACTACGAAATAGGGCAGCGCATCGAGACTCAAGAAGATGCCGCAGTTTTTATAAAAGCAGAAACGGAAAAGGGGACAATCTTAAGTGAACGTGGTTACGGCGCGTGCAAACCACCGTTTTCGTACTGGCCGTACTTTTTGCGGTGCGCAAATCGACCATTTGATGCTATGAACGATAGAGAAGGATACATTAATCTCGCAGTTGCTCAAAACTTTCTGGCCAAACAAGATGTTCAGGACAAAGTCAGAGAAATATGCAAGAATAACGAAAACGATGCTTTGATTTTTGGTCTCGAGGCGGCTGGATATGACAACATGAAAGGTTCGGAAAGATTACGGAAAGCATTCAAAAATCACGCAAACAGAATTATTTCCCCTAACTTTACTTGGCACGAGGACGACGTGTGCGTATCCTCCGGCGTCGGCGCTTGCATCGACAATCTGGTCTTTGCGATTGCAGACTCTAATGATTTTATTCTCATTCCCGCACCTTATTATCCAGCATTCACGAATGATTTAGGGGTTCGCTGTAGAGTGCGAGCCGTGCCTGTATATAATTCGAGCGGAGATGTGACCATGCTACCCTCATTAGAAGATTTTAAACGTGCTGAAGAAAACGCGGTCGCCAAAGATGGAGGAACGTGTAGGGCGCTGTTATTAACAAACCCAAACAATCCTTTAGGGATTATATATGAGCCGGGGGATTACGAAAGATGCATTAATTGGGCTCTTGAAAGACAAATTCACTGCATTTCGGATGAGGTATACGCCGGAAGCATTTACGATAGCGAAATGAACGCGAAGACGCGCGGCTTCATCAGCGCCGCGGAGATGGTTGAGGAGCACACCCCATACGGCCCGCATGTACTAACCGGACTTTCGAAGGACTTTTGTGCGTCAGGATATAGAGTAGGAGCTATATTAACGAAATCAAAGCCCGTTCAAACCGCACTTTCGAACGTTTCTTACTTTTGTGCCGTTCCAGGCCCGTTTCAACACGTGATTGCGGCCATGCTCGAAGATGAAGTGTTTGTCGACGAACTTTTCTCGATGAACAGAAAGCGTTTGAAGCAATCACGTGATGTGCTCGTCGCGTCATTGAAAGAGAAAAAAATACCTCACATCGTTCCAAACGCGGGCTTGTTCATCTGGATAGATTTATCCAACGAGTTAAAAGAGGAAACATTCGAAGAAGAAAAGAAACTGTGGAAAATTCTCTTCGAAGAGACGCATCTTATGCTCACTCCGGGTAAAGATGCAAAGAATAAGAAACCTGGGACTTTTCGTGCGTGCTTTGCCGCGACGCCGTTCGAGTCTCTGAAAGTAGCAATCGAGAGAATCTCAACCGGATTGGACTTGTATAGAAATTTGTAGAAACCATCGTAGAAACCTATTTACTTACAGTACGAGCAAACATATCTTCACTTATTTTATTCAGTCCTATTTATCAGCGTCATCTTCTATTGATTTTTCTTTCTTTGCCGCTGTCCCCGTCACCTTCTTCTTTCTTTTTCCGTTCGTATAGGACGTCTTCTTCTCGTTCACATCAACCAAATCTTCTGGTGTTTTCTCTAACGCTTTAGCTTTTTCTTTAAGTTCCTCCGCAAGTGTTGGAGGGAACTTTGCAAAAGTTTTGAAAGTCCACGGCGACGCTTCGCGCAATGCCACGTCGTGCTCGCTTGCCGCTGCAATAGTTTTTCCGAAGAGCTTCGAGGAACGCGATGAATTTTCTTCAATAAGACGGAGAGCTTCGCCAATCGCCGCATCGAGTTGTGCATCGACTTCATTCATATTACCAGGTGCCCTTTTCACTTCCACGTCAGGAATGACGCCTCTGTTTTCAACTGAATTTGTCAAGTTGTCGTGTTCGTTTTCGTCGTCTTCGAGACGTACGTTCTGGGTAGGCATGGTCAGAACCGAACCATCATTTAAAACATCTGATCGGCTCACCGCTAGCAACCCTCCCCAGGTTCGCTCGCCAACGACAGATCCGATTCCCAGTTTTTGAAACGCATATGCGGCAAGTTCCGCGTCACTTCCAGTATTTTCATCTACTAAGGCAACCATTCCAACACTCGATGGAGAACGTGGCGGATATATAAGCGGCGATCCGCGTCGTGGTACATCCATTGCAAGTGCTCGTTGCGTCAACGTTTGTAAGAGGAGTGCGCTGATATTTCCACCTCCGTTACCCCTAAAGTCTATGATCAAAACGCGTTGGTTAATCGATTCAGTTTGATATGATCGCCAAAATTGCGAAAATCCAAGTCTCTCCATATCACTCAAATGAAGATAGCCAACTCTGTTGTCGCTAGCTTTGTGCACATACTCCGTTCTGCTGTTGATGTAGTCGCGATAACGAGGATCGAGTTCTTGACTCAGGGCACGCGTGCGCGTAGCTACTAACTCACCACTATCTTTTTTCAAAACCGAAAGTAGAACTTCATGACCTGATGTTTCGTATAAAAGCATTCCGGGCGTTTTTTCGGGTGACAAACGAACTCGGTTGATTGCTCCTAGCACGTCTCCGACCTGGATATCCGTACTCGCTCTGTACAAAGATCCAGAATTTTGTGATGACCAAGGGTCGCCTTTCACGATAGATTCAATTTTATATCCACCGAGGGAATCGTCCCACTCCGAGAAATTCGCTCCCAAGAATCCAGGTTGATGATCGCGATCGAGTTCAGCCCGTCCATCATCTCCGATTGATACGTGAGCGTGTGAGAATCCAAGTTCGCTGAGCATATCTGATACTACAACCGCAAACTCGGCGCGCGTGTTTATTCTCGGTAGTGAACTCACTGCTGTTCTCAAAGCTTCTTTCCAATCAAAGTCTTGACGTGTTAAAGGGTCGATGAACAAATCGTCGCGAACACGTCTCCATATTTCCAATAACATTTGGGTCCATTCATCTTTAGGGCGCACTAGTACTCGCACGCGATCTAGAGATATTGTGCCTGATTTTCGCGTGCGATATAGAAGAACGTCGGAATCTTCATCATCGGGTTTTGAACCTGCCTTGTACGCAGCCAACTCAGCCGTGTATCCCTTTTCAGACTTTTCGAGCACCATAATCTTTTTATTCATGGAGACGTGGACATCTGTAACACCACTAGAAACGAGCACTTGTGCCGATAGATCGCGAACGTCGAACGAAATGAGCGACCCTCCTCGCTCCTGATCCAAGTCATCTTCGCTGTTCGTTAAATTGACCTCTCCACTTGATATGGTTGGATATTTAACAACCATAAATCGATCGTGTCGTATGGCAACCAGGTCACTATATCTACCTAATGGTAATGGGAGCGCGACAGCTCGCTCTGCTATGCCATCAAAGTCAATCTCAACTGGGTTTGGCGGTTTATCATGGAGCGCTTCCTCCTCATCCTCGTCATCCTCCTCGTCCTCGTCATCCTCGTCTACTCGATTAACCTCCTTATTTTTCCCCTCTTTCGATTTGAATTTTATTCCTTTATTTCCCTCTGAATCCTCTTCTATCTTCTTCTTACTCTTCTTCTCCTCCTCCTCATCTTCTTCTTCGTCATCGCTATTATCGTCGTCCAGATCCGCATCGCCAAGAGCGAAGGATTCAGTGTAAGACTCGTCCCCCACCGGGCGAATCTCTTTCAAGTGTGGATCCCGAACGTTTTTACGTAAACGTAAACAGTACACCGTTTCGAGGTGAGGAAAACTCATACCTTGTAGGAGTGTATCGTACTGAGGCTGAAGCTCTCGCGCGCTGAGAAAGAACAAATATCTTCCATCTGGATCCCAGGACGGGGATGTATCTCCTAAAATTGGTTTTGTGACAGTTTGCGTCGCTCCGGTACGAACGTCCAGAATTTTAATGACTTCCGCATCTCGTCGACGAAAAGTGTAGGCTACCCAGTTTCCACACGGCGACCACGAGCATTGATACAAGCCACGATCTTCAAGGCTTTTATCTGCAAGTTGGGTTTCTCCCGTGTTAATGTCTATTACTAAGAGTTCAGCGCGGTGATTAACTACGCACGCGAGTGGAGCTTCCGGCGATAATACCATTTCTTCGACGCGTCCAAGAGTTTGTGGAGGAATATTCAGTCGCCTGGGCATTCTACGATTATCTTCCCAGTGCACTTCTATGTCATCCTCACCTGTTTGATCGCTGACAATCACTAGCCGTTCAGCGTCGTACGTGAACCTCGCAAACCTGCTGCGCGCTCGCGCATTCGATTCGCGCATAATTTTTGCGCATAAAGCGCTACCCATAGGATCTTCACTATTTTCTTCTACTTCATCTTTTCGGAGCCTTATTGGAGCGTATTTCAAAGCTGGACCGTCCCAGAGACCGAATGAATTTACTTCTCCGCGTACTATCGTCGCCATGAAACGACCGGCAGGATCTATATCCCAGTCTTGGACATAGTGCTCAGCAGTGACGTATCGTTGTTCCAGCTGTTTTCTGGGACCGGTCCATTTGAAAGCAACGTGCTGTGCACTAACGTTTTTCTTGTGCAAATCAGCTGTGTATAATTGACCACATCGTGACGCATACGTGCACTTTCCCGATGGTTCCATGGAATACGATTGAATATTCGAGTCCTTCACGAGAAGCGTCGGTTGGTGTACAAGCTTTTTCTGGTTGTTGTCTGCAACCCGAAATGACCACAATCCTCGGTCTCCTTGTTTTGACTCGGCTAAAAAAACGATTGTAGAAGTGTTCAACCACTTTGGCTGCGATATAGACGTGAAGAATTCGTCTAAGGCATCCACTCGTACAAAGTCTGTGTATTCTTCGCCATTTTCCCCTCGACTCTTGTTGCCACAACTTTTGGTTATCCAGACGTCCCCGCTCGCCCCGCCACCGTACTTCCTCCACGGTCTGGTTGCCTGAGTATTCCGACCAAACAAAGCAGACGTACTGTCGCTATTCACTTCAAATGCAGTCGCTGGTCCCAAATTTAGTTTTTTAGGGTGCATTGCAGATGGGAGATCGGAACTGTTCGGATTTTTATATTCCAGACGTAAACGATACACGTCAGTTTCGTCTGGCGTTCGCTGTTGGGAAGAGGAAACGAAGAACAGCTCACTCCCGTCATCCGAAAAAGAGAGTGGTCTGATAAAATCGGCGCCCATATACGTGATTTGCTTCACCGCGCCTCCCTCAATTGGAACGAGAAAGAGTTCCATGGTGTAATATTCAATCGCTGCAAACACGACGAACGTCCCGCATTTGGAGACTAGGGGTGAAAAACACTCTCCAGTCGCTGTCGTGAGTCGGTGCGCTCGTATCTTTCGATTCTGTTTCCCAATGTCCACTGTAATTGAATACAGTTCATCTTCGGCAACAAATACTATGGTCGTCTCGTTTTCCTCAGATGTAGAAGTCGAGGGCGCTACTTGCGGTTGCTGAACGAAAGCGCCGTCGTCGTTCGTCGTCTCGGTTCCATTATCTGCTTTTTCCGCATTGCGTACAACGCGAGAGCAGCGCTCGCGTCTTCGTCTCGCGTTCCTCGGAGCGCATTTCGATATTTCATTTCGAGAGAAACTGGACACGATATCGAAACATGCTGTACTCATTGACATCGTCTCAATCGATTGGTTGGATGCGCTTCTAGTGCGGAGAGGTTAAGCTGCCAAACAAACACGCAAAAACCAAAAAGTAAAAAAGTAAACTTTTTGCGCTCACAAATCGTCAAATCCCCTAAACTCGTTAACACTTCAGACCTTCCCCTCCCCCTCCCTCACTTCCTCTTGGAGATTCGCTGATTCAGATGAAGAAAAGAGGGAAAACGTTCGTAGGGTTGGAAAGCTTGGATGCGTTTGGGGGTATCGAACATAACTTTCGAAACGTGGCGGAAGAAATAGAATTTATCGCTTCCTATTACGTGAAATTCGTAAGAGTCGACCTGAAAGCTCTCGTGGAGTGTTCGAAAATGTTGATGGAACAAAGGGACAGACGCGAAATTGAAACGGAGGCTGCGGTTCGAGCGGTCGAAGCTGTGCGAGCAATCCCAAAGTTGAAATCAAGCGACAAGAAACTTCTTGCAAAACTCATCAAAACGGCTCGTATTTCAATTTCGAGGAGAAGAGGGACAAAGAATATGGAAGAAGAAGACAAGTGCGGTAACAACACGGCTAGCACCGTTGCGTTGATTTCGCGTCTTCCCGACGACATATTGCGAAAGATTTTAACTATGCTTAAAAGTAAAACGGATGTAGCCGTCGCATCGTGCGTGTGCACTCGCTGGAATCGTATTTTGTCGTCCCAGAAGAAAGAAAAGAGCACTTGGTATGCCGCGTTACAAGTAGATAGAGAAACGGGGCGTTTTACCACTCGCGATGGAAGTCTGGGTCTGATTTGGGAAACAAAGGCAAAGAGTAAAGCAAATTCGAGTGTCGATGGTGAGGAATTTGTAGCGCTTAAATCTAAGGCAGATGTTTACGCCATCATCAGAGACATCGTGCGTTCGCACAGAAGAAGAGAGATAGACTCTGATTTCTCGGACACAAGCAGCGACGACGACGACGACGACATCGACGATGGGGAAATCGCGACGCATCGTTTTTGGAACGTCCGCAAATATCTATGAGTTCTTGTAGTAGAGGTTATAAAGAATTATTCGTGTAGTTTTAGTTTTAGTAAGTAGGTAGGTAGGTAGGTGTAAAATAAGAGAGTTAGCAATATTATAGGGGTTTGTTTTATCTGAACGTTTGTGTAAGTTTTTTTTCCCCACGGGATGATATTTCACGACTATCCGCCATCTTGATCTTTTCGGGCCAAGGCGAGCGCCGCACTAACTGGATTTGGAATTTCAGACGGTGAATCAACCGCATACGCTCCACCGCTACTGAATTGGTCATCTGGTGGTTGATAAGCTCTCGCCGCATTGGATGGTGTTGTCGCTTGTGGCCTGTGGTCTCCACCTATCGGAGTATGAAACGTAGCCTGTGGCGATCCTCCCATTTCAATTTCTTGCACGTTCTTCCTCTCGTCAGTTCTATAGTCCAGTTGGGCACCGTTTTCGTACACATACGCGCCAGGTCCCGGATTTGCATTCCACGCCGCACTACGAATGCTTTGAGCGTTCCGTCGTTTCTGTCTTCTCTTTACGCAGCAAACGGTGCCGACGATTGCGAGTACGAGTAGAACAATGACAACAGCAAAGCCTATCGCGAGTTCCTTTTTGGTATATTTAGAAGATGAGGAAGAAGAAGATCCCAGCGGATCGATTCCAACTTTCTCGCATTGTGCGCCGTAGTATCCCGAAACGCAGTTGCACCCCCCGCCTGCGCACTCTCCGCCGTTTTCGCAATATGCCACCGGATGGAATTCGTCGCACTTGTTGACAGCTTTCTCGCAATGTTCCCCAGCATAACCACCCGTGCACGTGCACGATGCTAAACCACCCGTGTTGCACACGCCGCTATTCAAGCAATAATGGTTGTTACCTTCGCCACAATCCTGGATATTTTGTACTTCAGTTTGACACTGGTTCCCCGTATAGTGTGGGTCGCAACGGCAGCCAGAACCTGAACCCGCAATTGGACATAAACCACCGTTGTAGCAGGTTACTCCTCCGGTGCACGCGTTTATCTCTACGCTACAATCACTCTTTCCATAACCTGGAGGACATAAGCACAGCGCTGTGTTGTCTGGGTCGCAATAAGCTCCGTTTTTGCATTCCGTACTCCCACACGTTTTGGAATGACACGTTGGGCCTAAGCATGTGCCGGCCCACGACGCCGCTCGCACTTCTGTAAAACCGACGGAAAGAAGAACACAGAAGAAGAACAAAAAAGACGCGACGGGAACCCTTGTAAAGATCGAATTATACGTATCATTGCCCCGTTGTCGCGTCATCGTCTTAAATAACTCTGTATATGCATGCACACACACACCGTACGGAAAGCTGTGCGATTGTTTTTCTGTCGCTTTTTGCTGAAGAGGCGTGTGTCTCCTTTTTTTCTGTTTCCATAGTTTCCTGCTCGCGAAAGTCCGAAAGAAAAAAAGGAATAAAGAGTGCGCGAGTCGTCATACAAGATATAAAAGTTGTCGTTACTTGTAAGGTGAGGAGGAATAGGGTGAATAAGTGACACAACGATGGCGTCAACCTCCCACTCGCATCACCATCATCATCATCGACACTTGGAAGACGTGCACGAAGACTGCTTTCGCGTGCATTACAGAGTAAGCGCACTCTCAAAATCAGAAGCGCTATCCATCGTCGACGAACTTCGATACGAGCAAACCGTAGAGCTTCCTGAACAGCTCGTGCCGAGAGAATCCTGGATTGGTCGCAATGTGGTTGGGCAAATAAACGCGCTGGAAGAAGAACGTGCAGTGTCAGAAGGAGTAAAAGGAGCAAAGAGCGGCGGCGCCGTCGGAAAAGACACGAAGAAAACACTCTTCGTGGCGAAAGTGACGTATCGCATCGAAACGAGCGGTAACGAGCTGCCTCAACTCATCAATGTCATATTCGGTAATACTTCGATTAAGGAGAATGTGATGGTGATTGACATCGAGTTTGGCAAAAATGTGGAATCCACATTTCGCGGACCTAGATTTGGCGTTCGCGGGTTACGTCAGCTACTTAACGTGAAGTACGGACCGTTGCTTTGCACCGCGCTGAAGCCGATGGGGACATCATCGGATAAGCTCGCCGAAATGGCCTTTGCATTCGCACTTGGGGGTATCGACATTATAAAAGACGATCATGGCTTAGCGAATCAAGCATACGCACCTTTTGAAGAACGCGTGACAAAGTGCGCTCAAGCCGTTCGTCGAGCGAACGATATCACCGGAAGAAACTGCTTGTATGCGCCGTGCTTGAACGCCCCGGCGCATTTAGTTTTAAAACGGGCAGAGTTTGCTAAGCGCGCAGGATGTGGAGCAGTTTTAATGCTTCCAGGAATCACCGGACTTGACGCTTGCCGTGCATTAGCGGAAGACGATAACTTCAATCTGCCAATCATCGCGCACCCGGCTCTTTCGGGCGCTATGCTCGGTGGCGGATCGAAGAATGAAGTCAGAGGTTTTTCTCACGGTGTGCTCTTAGGTTTGCTCCCTCGTTTAGCAGGGTGTGATGCGACGATATTTCCGAATTTCGGAGGTCGATTTGGTTTCTCCAAAGATGAGTGCAAAGATATTCAGAAAGCGTGCACGAGTATTCTCGGCTCGAAACCGGCCATCTTCCCGTCTCCGGGTGGCGGGATGACTCTAGAGAGGATTAAAAGCATGCGCCAATTTTACGGTGGCCAAGACGTGTTGCTACTCATTGGCGGAAGTTTATACTCCCATTCGAACGACTTGACGGCGAATGCGCGTCACTTTCTACAAATGTCGGGCAGAATCGACTCCTACGGTCCCAACGAGCGCCCGATTGACGGCACGAATCAAGATAGCATCGCACGCTTGTACTCCTCACACCAGCACTACCACAAATACGAAGTAAAAACTTCTAGTACGAGCAACAGTGCCCGTGAAGCAACAACATCGCGCTTTGAAAGCATATTTGCGGCCTCTCCCGCGCATTTGAAGCAACGCCAATCTCCGTCCCCACATCGGCTGTCTTACGATGACGATAAGATGAAATTGACGCCTGCGAGACCAAGCGATCGATACCATGACGATCACCATCACCGCCATCTCACTGCATCAACACCGTCTTATCAAGTGCCGCCAATGACGCCATCGAGTGCTGAGATGAACGAATTACGCGAGAAAAATGCCGCTTTAGAGAAAAAGTTAGACGAGCTCACCTCTCTGGTGGCCAAATTAGCGCATAGCGCGGATGCTAAGAGTTCCTCCGCTAATCACAGACACGCTACGGACGGTCCTTTAGATGGCAACCACAGCAAAGTGTTGATAAAGAAAGACAAGAAGTTCATGTGGAACCGCGTTGAGAGGGAAATGTATAAAATGGACGGTGGTAGCTTTAAAGGATGTTCGCGAGTTGAACTCATCGGGAAAAGGGGCGAATCGACGAATTTTCACGTTCGATATTTTGAAGTAGCACCTGGTGGATGGACGACGCTAGAGCATCACCAACACGAGCACGTTGTCGTTATCGTGCGTGGCTCTGGGTACATACAGCTTGGAAGTGAAGCGTATGCCATGCAAGTTGGTGATGTCGGCTACACGGCGCCGGGAGATATCCATCAACTTCGGTGCGCCGAAGAAGCGACGGATAATTTTGGGTTTATTTGCATCGTGTCAGCGGAAAGAGACAGACCAATAGAAGTCGACGCAGGCGAACACTTAAAATATTGCGAAAGCGTCTCCGGTAATCATCTCGAAGACGCCATTCGAAAATCCTTGCAAGCGCAAGTGAAACATCGCGCGGCGCAAAAAAAGCTAAAGAATCCAGACGGATCCTACGCGGAAGGCAGCGCTTGTGAATGGCGTCCTCCGGGAAAGAAGTGATGTTTGAATAATATAGCGCGAATAGCACGGTAGCAATCAATGGATAACTCATGACAAGAAGCTAATTTTTATATTTTCTTGTTCCCGTTTTAAAACGATCGCGTTTATTTCTTTTTCGACTCTGTCTTCTCCCACGCGGCAACTTTAAATGAACTCACGGCAAAGTCAACCTCGTCCTCGGTAATTTGATAATGGAAAGCAACGCGAATTGAATTTGGATCGTTGAAAGGATAAGGTGCGCCAAAAACAGTCACCAATACCCCGTACTTCTTTTTCAACCAGGCGACTATCTCGTGGATCGTGACGTCCTTCTTCAAATGTTGAAACGAAAGGATGACCAAATTACTCTCAACCGGTCCACAAACTTTAATATTTTCTATTTTCTCCACACCTTTTGCAAACAAAAGCGCTAATCGATTTGCTTTTGTTACGTTTTGTTCCCACGCGTCTACACCGACATGCGCGGCGGCGGCGAGAACCCCTACTTGTCGCATGCCACCTCCCAACGCTTTGCGCAACCTCTTACATTTTCGTATGAAAGATTCCGTACCTAATATGACAGAGCCTATTGGTGCACCGACTGCTTTAGACAAGCACACGGAAACCGAATCGCATTTCGCGACGGCATCTTTCAAGCTAACTTTGTTTTTTATGCACGCGTTCCATATCCTCGCGCCGTCCATGTGTATTTTTACGCGGTTTTCATCGTCGTCGTCTCCCTTTGTTGTCGCCGATTTCACTTTGTCGCAGACTTCGTCCACGTACGATTGTTTCAACACTCTCCCGCCGCACTTATTGTGCGTTTGTTCCAGGCACACGACTCGCGTCGTCGGGAAATGATCGTCCTCAACCCGAATAGAATCTAAAATATGTTCTATGTTCATGGTGCCATCTTGCTCGTTCGGTATCTGTCTCGGGTGCGCCCCACCTATGGTTGCCCCTGATCCTTGCTCGTACAGCGTAATGTGCGATGCAGATCCGCATATATATTCTGACCCTCTTTTTTCGCAGTGCACGGAGACTGCTATCAAATTTGCCATCGTTCCGCTCGGCACAAACACCGCTTTTTCTTTTCCAAACATCATCGCCAATCGCGCTTCTAAATTCAACACCAACTCGTCGTCTCCGAAAACATCGTCCCCGACGCCTTCGTCCACGGAGTCGTACATGGCTTGTCGCATTTCTTTATTCGGTTTCGTGACCGTGTCTGATCGACAGTCGATGACCAGAGCGGACATCACGGAAGGCGTCGTGTCTACCATCTTATATTAGAAGATAAAAAAGGTCACGCGCTCTTTTTTTGTGTTCCCAGTGTCGATGGCTTCCTTTCCTCATAGTGAACACACACTAACACAAAGAAAACAGAGAGAGAGAGAACAAAAAATGGCGTCCACTGGGGGAGGTGGCGGTGAGCAACAACAACAACAACAACAACAACAACAACAGAAACAACAACAGACCCCGCAACATAAACAAACGGTTTTGGATTTAGGAAAATACATCGACAAAGGCGTGCGAGTGAAGCTTTCCGGAGGGAGAGAAGTAGAAGGCATTTTAAAAGGATTCGATCAGCTCTTGAATCTCGTTCTAGACGAAACGAAAGAGTATTTGCGAGACGTGGACGACCCGTTGAGAATAACGGACGAGACGAGAAAATTAGGATTGATTGTGACAAGAGGGACGAGCGTTATGGTCGTCTCGCCGTTAGATGGATTGAAAGAAATCGAGAACCCGTTCGCGGCCGCCGAAGAGTATTAGTTTTTTTTTGTCCTCATGTAAAGCAGAGAGAAATGACCCACCCCTTCAACTCAAACATGCAAAGTAAAAGTCGTCCCCTAATTATTTTTTCATCCCCGTCCCCGTGATGCTGCTTATTACTTACTCGTTTGTTTTTTTCACCCCAACACCTCCCCTCTCCTTCCTCTTCTCCTCTTCCTCTTCTTCTTCTTCTTCTTCAGAATGACGATCGCGCGAAGCGAACGCTTTTTGTGGAGTTTCATTGGCTTCGTAGGCGGCTCCGTCGCGTGCGTTCAGACGCAAAGAACGCTTTGGCGATCGACTTCGGAGTTATCGGATTCATTTTTAAGTCCACCACCACCTGCTCCTCGGTCTTTCAAAAAGTTTACTTCCTCATCGTCTTCAAACCCTTCTGCTAATCAAGAAGAAAACGACGACGACGACGAAGGTTTTGTTTTTGGTAAATTTGCAAAGGCAAAAGCGAAACGTTTTTGGAACGAAAGCGTTGATTTCACGTTCAAACCAATCGTAGAGTACCTTTCCAAGAAAGGTTATTAAGTGCAATCGTTATGATCCGCAGCACCTCGACTTCTGTTTGTCCTTCGTTTTCGTCTTCGTGGATGGTGAAGACGAACAAGAAGAAGGTGACAGTTGAAAAAAGTCGCCTTGCGCCAAGAAGCACTACCGCGCGTTCCTTTCGTTTAAGCAACAACGGCGTCGTTGGCCGACGATGTGCAACGTTTACGACGGTATGTGCGGCGTCAACGACCAAACCGGATTATTCATCGCCTGATTTTGAGCTCGCGCACGCTCCGATTGAGAAGCAACTTTTACCGAGCGGTCCGTGGAAAGTCATCCCAAACGCCGGCGTCACGGCGCCGGAAGGGTTTCAAGTTTCAGCCTACAAAGCTGGTTTGAGAAAATCAGGCACGCGGGCAGATTGTGCTTTGATCGTTGCCGACGAATCGTGCTCGTGCGCTGGAGTGTTCACGCTGAATGCCGTGTGTGCGGCGCCGGTGCAATTTTGTAAAAAACAGTTGGAGGCGAAATCGACTTCGAGAGCAATTTTGATTAATGCGGGACAAGCGAACGCGGCAACGGGCGTGCTTGGCTACGAGGATGCCATGACGTGCGCGAAAGCAGTCTCTGACGTCACTGGAGTTGATCCCTCGGATGTTTTGCTCATGTCGACTGGCGTTATAGGTCGCAGAATTAAAATGGATAAATTCGTCCCCGCGATTCAAGCGTTGGGCGAACATCTCGAGCGATCCGACGCGGCGTCTATGGCGGCCGCTACATCCATCTGCACGACAGATATTGTTCGCAAAACGCTCGCCATTGAAGTTGACATCAACGGAACAAAAGTAAAATTTGGAGGCATATCGAAAGGAAGCGGGATGATTCACCCCAACATGGGCACAATGCTCGCGGTGGTCACCTCGGACGCCAACGTTGCGCCAGATGTTTGGACGAAAATGGTCAAGCGAGTGGGGACAAAAAGTTTCAACCAGATTTCTGTCGACGGCGATACATCTACAAACGATTCACTCGTTTGTTTTGCCTCTGGTAAAAGTGGCATGAAGCAAATAACGGATGAAAATTCCCCAGAGGCGAAACAGGTTGAGGAAGCGCTCAACGCTATCAACTTGGGTTTGGCCAAAGCCATCGCGTGGGACGGGGAAGGCGCCACGTGCCTTTTTGAAACGAATGTAAAAGGTGCAGAAGACGACGAGGACGCACGCACTATTGCGAGAAGTGTAATTTGCTCCTCTCTTTTGAAAGCGGCTATATTTGGCCACGACCCGAACTGGGGAAGAATTGCCTGCGCGGCTGGCTACGCGAAGACAAAGTCTGCGTTGAATCAAAACCATTTGAACATAGCAATGGGAGGCATCACGCTCATGAAGGACGGGCAACCGGTAGACTTTGACGAAAAGAAAGCGTCGACGTACTTGAAAGAAACCACGTCGAAGCACGGTACCGTCGTTGTTGACATTGAAGTTGGAAATGGAAGCGGCTATGGACAAGCGTGGGGTTGCGATTTATCTTACGACTACGTGAAGATTAATGCCGAATATACCACATAGTAGCGCATTGAATTTTGAGAATATATAAAATGTACTGGTACGATATAGTAGTATGCTGTTTGAATTACATTACACTAATAACAATGAATATAGTAGTTCTACTTTTTAAAGCGGATTAACATCGAGTCCAGGTCGCGCTAACCCTCCTAAGAACGGATCGTCGAACTGAAAGCCTTGGGGTCCTTTCATGAATCTATGTTTGCCTTGTAACTTTGCGATTGGCTCCATTGAATCGATGCACACTTTTTGTGCGTTGTTCAAGCGCGACTTGGCCGCTTCACAACACGCCCTGACTTCAGAATCTTCCATCGCTTCGTCCAAAACGACGGCAACGCCTCTTTGAATCGACCATCTGGTCAAAATGGAGTTGATATCTTTCGGGTCGCTTTCGTCAGCGGCAGAGGAGGCGTCGAGTAAGCGCTGGTGTTCTCTCACTTCTTTCACGCCGGCACAAATAGACCCTCGGGCGAGTAACGCTAATCCCCATCTACGGCACACACCGACGAGCTTTCTCTGCGAAAGCATCGGGTGCAACTCGACTTCGTTAACTACCGGTTTGATTTCGCACACTTTTACGAGATTTTCAACTGCCAAGACTGAAAAATTACACACGCCGAGAGATTTTACTTTGCCTTTTGACACGAGCGCTTCCATTTGCTTCCACGCATCTTCGAGAGTCACAGAATCGTCCACTTGCATGGGCCACTCGATGGAGAACAAATCGAGCGATTCGAGACCGAGTTTAGACAACACGGCGTCGCAACTTTCTTCAACTTTCCCCCACTCTTCGCACGCTAACACCGCGGATACGAACAAAGATTCGCGCGGTCTCGACGACGATGCAATCGCACTCTTCGCCAACTCTAAGTCTTCGTTTTCTTTGGATGATCCGCACCTGATGTGTCTCACGCACTCGTACGTCAAACATTTGCTCGCATTTTTCGGAACGCATCCAAACATGGGCAATCGATATCCTTTCGCGCCTCCGCCGAGCGCCACGGATTCTTGCTCCAAGCTCGGATCAAATTTGGATTCTTCTGGCGTTTTCAAGTAATATGGCGTTCCTGGTTTCGGTTTATTCGGATCTCCGGCAGGCGCTGGCCCGTCCCACACGGCAGTTGGTTTTCTCCCTCCTTGATAAAACTGCTGCCCCGGAGGCGGCATGAACTGTTGTCCATTTTTTTGCATCTGCTCGATTTGTGCTCGGGTTGGAGGATATGCCGGTAAGGTTGGATTGTACCCATTCACGTATCCGGAAACGGAATATCCACCGGTACTGTGACTGCTACCGTATCCTCCTCCGGAAGAGTATTGGTGCGTTCCTGGATACGTTTGTTGTTGTCGCATAGAGCTCGGACAGGATGCCCAAGATTTCTGCGCCGACCCCTCGGAACTCGAAGCGGTATATCCGTTCTTCTTGGAGAAGCGCTCCATGGGTTGACAGCCATCGGAAGCCATAGTTCGCTTGTTTTAGTTTCTCTGTTTATTTACTGCTCGAAGAAGAGAGTAAGAGTGGTCTGCTTGGTCGTGGGCTATTGCGCACGACGATAAGCCCGGGAGAGAGTTGATTGGAAAATAGTGACGTCTAAGATTTCATTTTTGTGTACGTAAAACGTACACGCCCGGCGCCCACACAAACCGACAAACGAAAAAAAAGCTGCCTCTCTCACGCCACGTGGGCAGTGGTGGGTGGGCACCACGAAAAAATGAAAAAATATTGTGTGTGCGTTCGTGATGATAAACGTAACAATAGTTAGCGTGACAATAAAAAAGAAGGTCCGCGCCGTCGTCGACCTCGTCGGCGTGGCCGTATGTGTACAAAGTTCTGATTTCTTAGTCGTCGTAATCCACGCTCGCGTCGTTGATCTTACTCAGATACATGTCGTAATACTCGCCGGCTTTTTCCAAATCGCCGAGCTCGGTGTACATATCTGCGATAGATCCGACGGCGTCCATGTCGCCCGTGTAATCTTTAATCGCTTTGGAAATATCGAGAACTTCTTCCATGTATTTAATCGCCTCTTGGAACTCGCCCATTGCTTTCTTCGTGGCGCCAAGACCTCGGATGGCGCGTCGCATTTTGATTTGATCGCCGTTCATTCTTGAAAGCGCCAAGGCTTTTTCAAACGACGATATTGCTTCTCGGTAACTTTTTTCTCTCAAAAGTTGTCTTCCTTTCTTCAAGTTCACTCTCGTTTCGTCGTATTCAATATCATCTGCAGAATCGTCCGGTCCGACGGCAAAATCTGTCTTCTTGCCTTCCTTGCTCGCATCATCGCCGTTGTTCTTCGTGGAACCCGCGGCCAGTTCTGACACCGAAGCCGACATCGGCGAGTCCACGGGTGTACCAGCCATTTGCACTCCGGTGTATCCTAACGACGCGCTCATTCCTGCTGGATTGCGTTTGCTTCTCGTAGTCAAAGACTGGTTGATTGCTCTCAACTTTTCGTTCAACTCGTCCACGACAATCTTTTGTTGTCTCGCCCGAATCCCCGAAGCCGTGGCGCCGATGAGCGCTAAAAGCTCCGTAATCCCAACGATGTCTACTCCAGATGGCGTGACGCACAAAGCTTCACCTCTCGCGACCGCATCTCTCGAATTCGCCTCGATTCTTTCTTGCTGCGCCTTGAACGAGTCAGCTTCGGCGTTCAAGATGTCCACCTTTTTCATCTCTTGTTCTCGCACTCGCGCCAACTCGTCGTTTACCGCCGTAACTTTTTTCATTTCGCCCGCTCTTATCCGATTCTCTTCCGCGATAATTTCTTGCTCCAATTTGCGAATTCGCGCATACGACGCCGCTTCTTCAGCTTCTCTCCGCTTCTCCAAATCTGGAGGGAGGAAATTTATCGGCGCCGCGTACGCCGCGTTGTTGTTGATATCTCCTCCGAGAAAGCCTCCTCCAAACATCATGGAAACGGACACGCTCGCTGCACACACGCTCGCCGCAACTCTTCTCGTCAACACAGAAGAGACATTAGTAGTAGTAGAAGATGATGATGACGACGCGCTGCTATCTCTTTCGTTTTTATCCTCATCTTCACTCATCAAAGGACGAGCATCATCATCATCACGCATCGTAATACTGTTGGTGTAATCTTCGTCTTTATCCGAAACGACTCTCGTCGGGGGAGGTTGTGAGAAGATTGACCTTGTTTGCGCGCGCTTTCCTTTTCTCATCGTCATCGAAGTATTCTTAGACGAGACGAAAGTCAACGTCGACGACATCGATGCTGATGTTGATGCCATCGCGTATCGTATTCTTTCCTTTTCCCGATATCAACAGAAGCGAGTATTTTTCTGTGAAGAGGTGCGTACACGCGTCAGAGAGACGTGTGTGTTATTTTTTTCTCTTCGTGTGCTGCGTATAAATATCACATGGGAGAGATCCTCCTCTCTCCCTTTTATTTTCGTCTCGAAACACACGCTTATATATAAATTAACCCTGTTTCTGATGAGCGTCGAGACCGGAGACCCCTTTTTTTTAAGAAGAGCAAAATCGAACAACGAACGACGCGCTCCTGCTTTTCAAAAGAAAACGCGCGCTTTATCCGTCACACACACGGAGCAGTAGTAATAGCACGCGCGCGTCATGCAACCGCCAATCGTGGCGTCGTCCCCGATGCTCTTAGGCGGCGTGCCTGCGCTTCCACTCCGAGGAGGAGGAGGAGGAGGAGCGACTTCTTCGAAGCGTGAAGTTGCTGCAAAAAGGAGGAGCAGCTTCTTTCGTGACGGCTGCGGTGGTGAATCCTCCTCGATTTCCCGTTTACGCTCTTCTTCTTCTCCTTCTTCTTCGACTTTAACGTCATCGAAGAGGAACGGACGCAGAGGACGCGCACGAGTAATTGTGAAAGCGTTGTTTGGCGGTAAAGGAGACGACGATGCCTCGAAAGAGACGTCGACATCATCATCCGCGACGAAAGAAAAGGGATCACTGCTTTCGTCCTCGGGGGATAAGAAACAGAAGAAAAAGTCCACCTCTTCTTCTTTTTCTTCTTCTTCATCTTCTTCTTCGGCGGGAGAAAGCGCGACGAGAGCGAGTGGGAAAAAGAAAACGTCTTCTTCTTCCTCTTCGACGTCGCCGAAGAAGAGAAGTACGAAAGGAGAAACGATTTTGACCGATCCTTCGTTCGGGGGCGTTCAATGGTTTAGAAGGCAAAAGAAAAAAGCATACGAATATTGGAGAGCGCGATCGGATCGCGGGCACTTGCAAGTAGGCTCTTGGGGTCAAAACGCGAAAATGCCGCGGTATTTACCGCAGTCCTCGTACATTCCCGGGGACGCGTCCTCGAATCCGTATTTGCGGAACCAAAAGAAGCTCTCTATCGAGGACTTGCAGTTTACGCAAATGGGACGCGCGAAGCTTCAAAAGCACAGACAATCAATTGCGTACCCTAAGTTTTGCTTAGATTTGATCGAAGAAAGAATTGACGAGGTATACGTAGACGTAATCGGTCAGATAGCGAGATATTATGCGGTATACCCGGACGGTAGACTCGCGGTGTGTCAGGTGCCGACGCTAGACAGTCGAGAACTTCGAGACCTTTTCAGAATGCTCGAGATTAATCCAATGCCTTTGAAAGAGGAGAGCACGTTTTCTTTAGAGACTGTGCTTCCGAACGGAAGCTCAGTGGAAGCAAAAACGGGCTTCGCGAGTAATTACTTTGTTCCTGCCCTTTTGATCTTTTGCATCTGGGGCGGCGTTTTCTACATGACGCGTTTCCAAGAAGATTGGGACGATCGACAGAGATTGCTAGAGATTGATCGTCAAAACGAAGAGCGTGCCGCCATGGAAAAAGAAGATGCGATGCTCATTCGCATCAAAGACGCCATGATTGGCTTAAAAGATAAAGAAGGGAAAGACGCCAAACGGTATAAGGAATTGCAAAAAGAATATCAAAACCGCCAAGCGGGTTTGATACAAGAAGCGGAAATGAGGAAAGAAAAGCAAATGCGAAAGTTGAGTAAAAAAGCGCAAGAAAACGAAGGCGAAGCTGCAATTTTCGATCCAAAAGCAAACGCATTTTTAGCTCTAGGCGCCAAAGTTGTACAAGCGCGAAAAAAGCAAGGGCAAGAGGAAGCATTAGCGGAGAAGAAAGATACCAAAGAGGAAAAGAAGAAGAAAAAAGAAGATATCGGTAAAGAAGAAGAGGGCAAAGATTCCAAACGAAAGATGAAGAAAGGGAGACTGAATTCCAAGATGGCCATGCGCGATCACGAAAGCAAAGTAGTTCTCTTCGAAGACGTTGCCGGTATTGAGCAAGCCAAGATTGAATTGGCTGAAGTCGTTGATTTCTTTTTGAAGCCTGAAAAATTTAAAGCGTCGGGAGCAAGAACGCCAAAGGGCGTCTTATTAACCGGTCCTCCGGGATGCGGCAAGACGCTTCTCGCTCGTGCTGTCGCCGGTGAAGCTGGTGCCACATTTTTTTCCATCACGGCTTCCGAATTTGTAGAGATGTTCGTCGGTGTAGGGGCTGCTCGCGTGAGAGATTTGTTTGCTCAAGCTAAGAGACAAGCGCCGTCGATCATTTTCATTGATGAGCTCGATGCGGTTGGAAGACCTCGTGGTGGAGGCGGTTCAGGGAACGACGAGCGCGATCAAACGTTGAATCAAATGTTAGTCGAACTCGATGGTTTTGCCACAGATACGCAAGTTGTTGTTATTGCTGCCACAAACAGAGCGGACGTTTTAGATTCTGCGCTAGTCAGAGCTGGTAGATTCGATCGTAAAGTTGTTGTTTCTTTACCAGAGTTTAAAGGAAGAATGGCAATTTTACAAGTTCACTGTAGAGATAAAAACTTGGCGGAGGAAATCGACTGGGTCACGTTGTCGGAAGAAATGGATGGATTTTCGGGTGCACAGCTCGCTCAAGTCGTGAATATGGCGTGCTTGCAAGCGGCGAAGGACAATCGAGATGCACTCACGAATGCCGATTTTAGAACCGCCTTGGATATAGAAATCATGGGGAAGGTGTTGCCATTCACCATCGGTCCTGAAAACGAGAAGCGTTTAGCTTTGATTCACTCTGCGGCGGCTATCGCCTATGAAATGCACGTGCCGGACATTGCGAGAGTATCTTTCGTTACAGTTTTGGCGCGCGAGTCAAACGTCACCGGTCAAGTTTGTTTGCTCTCAGAGCCGGACAACGATCGAACGAAAATTTTTACCAAATCCTTTCATCGCCGATTAATGCGAGTTGCATATTCTGCCGGTTGCTTCGAGGAATTGTACTACGGGTTTGATAAAAATTCGAAAGCTTCGGCAGCGTACGATGTGCGAGCTCGTGAACTTGCAATTAGCATGGTGCACGAATCTGGTATGTCGGATGTGAAAGATTCGTACTTTGCGCTTTCGATCAATTACGATGTGCTTGAATTGTCAACCTTCTTGAAAGATAAGAGAAGAGGTTATCTCCTTTCCAACGTCGACAAAGACATGTACTCGAAGGCTGAATTTGAAATTCGAGAAATTATGCGAGAAAGTCGAAATGAAGCCATGGAGTTTGTGAAAAGACAGAGACCGGCTATCGAGGAACTCGCGAGACGCGTTCTCGCGAGCAAAAACAAGACGGTTTTGAGTTATGAAATTCGAGAGATCATCGAAGAATTCGGTGTTAAGGAAGACATCGAAGCCACCGTGGGACCGCTTGGTAGTTCGCGAAAACCGCTCGCCGAATGGGATTCGGATGGAATACCGACAAACTTACGATCACGATAAAAAGAATATTAGTACACACATGAGAAATATGATTTCGCTGCTAAAAACAGTAATACTCGAAAAAAATCCTAAAATGTCACGGCCCACGATCGATTATAAAATAACCTCCCTCCCTGGATTTTCGAGGTCTCTGTTTGCGTTGAACATATCATCGAGCTCACGGACTCGTTGGTTTGCGCCTTCGATATCGCCGCTTAATCGTAATAAATCAGCTGCAAGTTGCATGAGAGGTTCGTGCGCACGGACGCCGTTAAATTCAGCTTCTGCAACAATTTCAAGAGCACGAGAATAGTTCCCACAGTTTGCCTCAAAAGCAGCGTATCCGTGCCAGAGTTCGGCAAAGTTACTGCACGCCTTGCACCCGTCGGAAAACAATTCTCTTGCGACGTCATCGTTGCCACATTCTTGCTCGAGAAGTGCCCACGCTTGATAGAGGAATCCAGATAAACGTGTCGTCCCGCCCTTTAATCCATTTCTAAACATATCTCGCGCAATTTCGGGACCTTGCACGCGCTTTTCCCATTGTCCCCACTGCATCCACGCGGTTGCATCAGATCTATCTTCTTTCACCGCGGCTGCAAATAATGCTCGAGTCGCGTCTTCCGTTCCAGCTCTCTTCTCGAGTAGCGCCCATAATCTATTGTGCGTAGACCGCTCTCGACGAGTCGCTCGGGCGCTCGGTGGAACTCTCTTTTGCTGCATGCACTCGTCGCGTCCTAGAATAAATAACTGTCGTGCACGCCCAACGTTGCCGTTGATAAACTCAGCGTGCGCCTCAGCGGTGATGCACGGTAAATTTAAAATTCCGTCTTTCCGAGCGCGAGATCCGCGCTCGAAAGCTTCAACAGCTCCTTCGAAATCGAACAAATCGCTCTTGCACATTCCTAAAGCGTGCCAAACGTGCGGGTCAAACATTCCAGCGTCTAAGGCATTTCCAAACGATCTTTTACTGAGAGCTTCGAGTTTCTCCAACGCTTCTTCAGTTCTATTTTCCCTGCGCAAATACATCGCCTCGGCTAAATAAAGTTTTGACTCTCCAGGACATCTCCTGATGCCCTCCGTTATGACATCGTGCTCGCGCGATGTCACCGAGCGCTTAGTATTGTCATAGGAATTAAATTTACTCGCAAACGCTCTTTCGCTCAAACTCCAGGACGTATACGTTTCTGCTCTGCCTGGATTCAATTTTGCTGCCAATCTAAATTTTTCACAAACGCTCTCTTCGAATACCTTTCTAATATGATCGCTACTATCACTATTGCTAATCTTACTGCTACTATTTCTGCCATTCACGACACCATCAACCTCAAACTTACTTTGATTTTGCTGCATCAACATGCGCTTACTCAACAAGTCAGCCCAACTCGTCAATAAATATACCGATTCAGACGAGGAGGACGACGATTTCGACGATTCAAGAAGTGCCCATCCTCGCTCGAACAGCTCCTCTGCTTTGTCAAAATTTCCGCAAGAAGTTTCAAACAGCGCAAATTGCGTGTACCCCGAACTCGAAGACTTGCCATTTTGCCCAGAATGCTTCTCGATGGATTTCTCGTAATACTTTCTCGCCTGTTTTTTGTCTCCTACTCGATTTTCCAAGTTTGCCAGTGCGTTGTACGTTGTAGACCTCGGCGCTATTTCCAAAGATTTCGTAAGCAACTTCCTCGCTTTGTCAAAATTCCCTCTTCTTTGTTCCATCATACCCCACGCGTGCGGCGCAGCAAAATTCTTCGAGTCCATCGCACACGCGAGTGCGAATTTTTCGCGAGCGAGTTTATAGTTTCTCTCTTGTTCGAGTAGAACCGCCCAAGTTGTCAAAGTCCCCGAACTCACGTTCTCCTCCACGATACTCTCGCTGTGTACCTCCAGTGCTTTTAGTGCTTCTTTTATCGCGTCATTGTTCCTATTCATGTCGCGGCGCGAACAGTTTTTCAACTGTTTGACGAGTTCGTTTACTACTTTACCTTCTTTTGGATATTGGATAAACAAACCGCGCATTTGCTGCAAAGCCTCTTCCATGTCTTCATTGGGCATGTTCGGTTTCGATTTCCTCTTAGATTCGCGGAAACGTGCGTCCAAATCATCAACACCAAACGCGTCTTTCGCGGACGATCCTGGATTTGTCAGCGAAGAGGAGTTGGAGGAGGAGGAGGGTGGTGATTGTTGTTCAGCGCTGTCGCTTTTGTCGTGTTGTTGTTCGTGAGAGACATTTAATCTTTGCGTTCTTCCTCTCTGACGACGGTAGCTTCGGTGTTTGCGAGCAGCAGCAGCAGCTGCGAGCGAGAAGAATGAAGTGCTCCCGAAAGATGACGATGAAGCTGCAACTCCTCCTCGCGATGTGTTTGCACCCGCCGCCGCTGTAATCATCTGTGGTAGTATATTCTTCTCTCTCTCTCTCTCTCTAAAATTTTACTTCTTCGCGCGTATCCATCTTTTCGTTTTTTTGTGACGGGGAAGATGACCGAACGAGATTCTTCTTCAATTGCGTGGGGAACACGGGAACTTGAAAAACTACTTGTACGTGTGAGTTGACACAAAACTACAGATCATTACGCGCTAATAATAATAAATTTTTACTTCACTAATCCGATGATAAAGACGTCTTGCATGGATGAAAAAGGCGCGTTGATGTTTAGGACCCCGTTGCTTTCAAAAGCCACCGTGCTGGTATTCTTTTCCGGCGATCGAGGCGGGTTCAAATTTGCTTGTTTCCATCCGGCGTTCGACTTGTCATCCCCTAATACGCGCACGCGTTCTATTTCGGTTTCGTCGATAAATAGCGGAACTTTTGAAGAAATCGAATCAAATGGGCTCGTTGCGAGGGCATAGCGAGACCACCACAGCTTTTTTCTATTACATCCTCCAGGTGACGCGTGCGCGAACGACATGCCGTCGTCGTTGTAATACGTGCCTCGCGCTTCGCCTTTCTCGTCCGGGGCGATGGAAATTGTGATTGGGTCGTTTCTTTGCGCCTTCGTCGACCGACGCGCGCGTTCCTTCGTGATGAGAATGCTGCCCCCCCTTTGAAACTGCGGAATATCGCGCATGGTGACTTTCTTCATGAACGCTTTCGGACCGACGTGCTTTTCGTTCGTATCCACATCATACCAAACGCCTTCGGGTAAATATATTTCAATTTGGGAAGCGCCCGCTTCCATGACCGGGTACACGAGCAACACGTCCCCGAGCATGAAACAATTCTCTTTGCGAAGGACTCTTGGGTCGTCCGGGAACGCGTAAAATAACGGGCGCACGATTGGTGTGCCTAAACGACTATTTTCGTCGAAGAGTGAGTAAAACGTAGGCAACAATCGGTACCGGTTTCGTATAGCTTCGCGAATTAAATTTGTATTTTCGTCACCAAACAACCACGGTTCGCGACGTTTCGTGTCAATGTGCGCATGTCCACGCATGAAAGGATAAAATGCGCCGAGTTGATACCATCTCACGAGTAACTCGGAATCAGGATTGCCGAAAAAACCTCCAATATCTGCGCCCGAGAACGGTAATCCCGTAAGACCAAGCGTCAAGACCATCGGAATGGATACTCTGAGATGTTCCCAATCCGCGGCGTTGTCACCGGTCCAAATCGGACCTATTCTTTGCGTACCCGCGAAAAATGCGCGCGATAAAACAAAAGGACGTTCGTTCTGCCTTTTTTCGATGCCTTCTGCCGTCGCCATGTGATAATACATGCCGAAAATATTGTGCACTTCTCTGTGTTCGACGTCGCCGTGATGGATTAAATCTTTTTGCATTGTAATTTCTGGCCCGTTAAACACGGACGGTTCGTTCATGTCGTTCCACACGTACAAATCAGGCGTCGAACCTTTATACGAGTCCAAAGCAAATTTAGACGCCCACCACGAACGAACGTCCGGGTTCGTGACGTCCAAATACATGGAAGAGCCAGGCCAGCACCAGCCGTCAAAGTCCGTCGTCTTGTCGTTCTTTTTCACGTAATACTGTTTCGACTCGGCTTCTGTGAAGATGGGATAATTACTATCTTTCTTCACGTGCGGGTCTATGATGACAACCATTTTTCGCCCTTTTTCTGCAATATCGTTAATCATGCGTTCGGGTGTTGGGAATTTTGCGCTGTCCCACGTCATGTACCGTTTCCCGTCCGTGTGTTCAATGTCGAGCCAAATAACATCGTATGGTATGTCGTGGTCGTCGAATCCAGCGTCGACTTCCTCCACATCTTGCTCATCGCGATAGTTCCAGCGGCACTGATGATAGCCGAGAGAAAATAACGGCGGCAACGCCGTCGTGCCAAGAAAATCTCCGTACATTTTATGAACGCTCGCAAAATCCAGACCTGGAAACAAAAACAAGTCGAGCGCGCCGGACTCTGCCATCCAATGCGACGTGCGTTCATCCAACGAACTTTCCTCTTTAACAATATCCACGTAGGTTTCCGTAGGATTATGGAAATACATGCCAGAAGATATCGTTTCCCTCGCCTTACCGTCATCCTTCCCTTCCCTTTTTACATTTTTACTGCCGTGCGCGAGTAACATAGGTATGGATCCGTACAATCCAAAAGGAGAATCCGATTCGTATTCGAAAACGTCTAAATTATACATTCTGTACGGCTCTGATTCGTGGTGTAATTTTTCGTCCACCTCTTGTTGCGACGACGGTCGTTTAATCGTAGATTTCAAGCTCAAACTCGTCGCGCGTTCCGGTAAACCGTACACATCTGTCGCGCTCGTGAACGACACGTCGAACGAAAGCGCGGTGTTTCCGTATGGTCTCGAATCTGTGTGCGAGTTGAACGTTTCCACCGTATTTTCTCCTTCTCGCGCTCGACCACTCACGTCATCAACAGTCTCAAACGCAAACGTCTCTTCTCGATTGAACGAGATAACTTCGATGCCGTTCCGTTCCACGATTACGGCGAGCGGCGTTTCGTGCTCGACGCGAACGCGAACGTTCATCTCTCTCGCTCCCATTCTCAACACCGTTTCCGTCTTCCCACTCTCCGCGTTCTTTTCCATGTTCTTCTCTACTACCCACTTCGTCTGCAACGCCTGGACGGTTTCCTCTGGCAACAAAACATCCTTCGGTACGTATCTTGGGTGTAAGATGTCGTCGAAGCGAAGTCTCACCGCACCGTTTGCATACGCAATCAGTTTCATCTCCACCGATGTTTTCGCTCCATCTAAGAGCACATCAAACGTCGCTTCATCGTTAATGTTATCACCTTCTTCTTCTCCTCTTCGCGACGATACCGATCCGTTCAACTTCCCGACCGAATACGCTTTCGGCGCGGCGTCTCGGTGTCGATTACAAAACGACGACGTTTCGCACGTCTTGAAGTCTTGCGCTTTAAACGCTTCCACTTTGTTCATCACTCCGACTGCTGGCAGCGTTTTCGACGAATAAAACAAGGGAGGAGAGGAAAAGGAGAAGATGAAGCTGAAGAGCATCACCGCTAGGAACGAAAATCTCGCGGGAGTTTTCATCGTTTTCATCGTCCCCCGGCGGTTTATTTCTTCTTCTTTTTTTATGCCGTGTGTGCCGCGATTGAATATCTCTTCTCTCTCTTTTTTTGTTGTTTTTAAGTGCGTTGTGCGTGTTGTGATGAGAGACGAAAAAAAAGAGTGAGAGAAGCGATTTTGAACACGATGAAGCGAGAAGCGCTCACAAAAGAGCTTTTAGAAAAACCCGACAAAAAGAATCAGACGACCCGCGTTTCATTAAAGTTAGGATACCG
>Ga0181559_10000335_pt1 | contig 42401 bp, 41 predicted proteins | sample 011ome_21_FD_133752 | JGI IMG/M metagenome (GOLD analysis project Ga0181559, IMG submission 133752) | Coastal salt marsh microbial communities from the Groves Creek Marsh, Skidaway Island, Georgia - 011508AT metaG (megahit assembly) | ecosystem: Environmental > Aquatic > Marine > Intertidal... | reverse complement strand
GATTCAACATCATCGTATTTCCCCCAGCGAGAGATTGCACGAGCGCATTACTGAAGGATCCTTCTCCGAACAGGGGGGACATACCAATCTCAACGTTGTCGCTGTCGACGTATAAAGTCCTACCACAATACAAAACTGGTGTATCTTGATCAGGGATAGCAGTCCTGATAGCTTTAATGGATACCTCAACCTTGTCAGCCATCCAGATATCGTCCTGATCCGCAAACATAAAGTAGTCCGCCGCTATAGAGTCACTACAAACAAGCGTCAAAAAATTTTTTGCGTACCCAAGACGATAGCCATTGCAGTCAATTGAAACTTTTTTCGAGCCTAGTCGCGCCTGAAATCCTTCTAAAATTTTTCGTGTGTCATCAGTCGATGCGTCATCTCGAATCCATAGCTTCCAGTTTGAAAATGATTGATTTTCGATCGACTCAAGTTGCTCAAGAAGGTAGCGAGCACCATTGTAGGTAGCCATCAACACCGCAACCTCATGTTCAATGGGTGGTTTTTTGGCATTGGCATTAGCGTTGACGTTCATACAGCATCTGTTTTTCAATTGGACAAAAATATCTGATTTACCAATGATTATCAACTTTCAAACAACATGCGAATTAGCCAGAAAAACGTCTGATAAAGGTCTTTATCGGATATTTGGTTAATGCTGATAACCATATATGATGAATACCAAGAACCTACCCGCTATCCCGCCGCGGGTATGGTATGTAGAGGATGTCCGCAGAATCGACCTCCTTTAGCTCTGCAATTCCAAGAGCCCATACGGCTCAATATCAATCAACCGCTCACGATGTGCAGCCTAGCAATCCAGTCGCTCAGTCTAGAATACCCGCTCGGTTACCAAGGCGAGATTGCTCTCGATACACCCAGTCCACGACGTCGCAGTGTGGTGTGTACCCAGTTACTAGTTTTCGTAGCAGCGAGAGGGCGTCCTGCACATTATTCTGGCCAAGGGCAACCTCTAGAGCATTGAGATGAGCCTCTAGCTCACCCCAGGGAACAAACGTATCCTGAGCTCGCTGAATTTTAGGGTGCCGAGTGGGCAGAGGATCGTCCCCCAAAAGCAGTTCTTCATAGAGCTTCTCACCAGGGCGTAACCCCGTGATAACGATTTCAATGTCCCCCTCAGGGTTCGTCTCATCACGCACCGTTAGATTTGAAAGCTCAACCATCCTATACGCCAGATCTGCAATTCTTACCGGCTCTCCCATATCCAAGATAAACACATCTCCACCCTCCGCCATGGCTCCTGCCTGAATCACCAGCTGCGCTGCCTCTGGGATAGTCATAAAATAGCGCGTGATTTCAGGGTGAGTTAGCGTGACCGGACCGCCACCGTGGATTTGTTTCCGGAACTTCGGTATGACTGAGCCTGAAGAATCCAGCACGTTGCCGAACCGAACCATACAAAGCTTGGTTTTCGGGCGTTGCGAGTCTGCGCTGCCCGCAGGTTTGGCCTTAAGTGTGATTACTGATTTCTCCATTTCCGCGCCATACAACGCTTGTAAGCACAGCTCAGCCAAACGCTTACTGGCGCCCATCACGTTCGTTGGGCGCACCGCTTTATCGGTGGATATTAAAACAAAGTCAGATACGCCCGTATCAATCGCCAATTGAGCTGTTTTCAAGGTGCCAAGCACGTTGTTCTTCACGCCTTCTATCAAGTTATGCTCGACCAAGGGCACGTGCTTGTATGCAGCAGCGTGATAAACTGTATCCGGTCGCCATGTCTCTAAAATGTCACGCATACGCTTGTCATCTTGAACTGAGGCGAGCATTGGTATGATTAAACATTGCACCGTCTCGCCCAGTGCGATACTGAGGGCCTCCAGCTCTGAGTGAATTCTATACAGCGCATATTCATTAACTTCGACTAACACGATCTTTGTTGGGTGTAGCTTCAGAATCTGCCGACACAGTTCGCCGCCGATCGATCCACCGGCTCCCGTCACAAGCACGGTCTTCTCAGACACTTTTTTAAGCAACAAAGTGCTATCGGGTGAAACAGAGTCGCGGCCCAATAAATCGTCAATATCCAAGTCTTTAATATCATTGACTGTGACGCGCCCCTCAGCGAGGTCTGCCATCGACGGAAGCGTTCGCACCGCCACAGGGTAACGCGAAACATACTCAAGGATTTCGTTTCGGCGTCTCCGAGACACCGATGGCATCGCCAGCAGAATGTGGGTTACCTTTTTTGAGGTTATGAGGTCTGGAAGGTCATCGGGCGCAAAGATCCGCAAGCCGTTGAGCACATGTCCGTGCAGTCGCTCTTCGTCATCGAGGAACCCGACGACCCGCATCTCGTTCCCATTACGAAGAGCGGCGGCAAGCTGGTTTCCTGCCGTGCCCGCCCCATAAATCACTGAGCGAGGTTGTGAGTCTTTCTGCCATTGCTCACGATAAACCCCACCCAACCAAAGTCTTGCCAGAAGCCTGGAGCCTGCGACACCGAAAAACAACAGCAGCGGCTGAATAACGCCAATAGTCCGCGGCGTGCCATCCAGCCCGACCGCCATCACAATGGTCAAATAAATCAAGCCATACAACGTCATCGCCTTACCGACCTCTACGATCGCTGGCCAACCTGTGTATTTAAATATGACGCGATACAGCCCGGTCGCCCCAAAGATAGGGAGCGCGATTACGATCGACACGATTGCCGGACGCGCTAGCTCGTTATCGATCCTGACGAATTCGTCAAGACGGAGATAGAACGCTAGCCACGTGGCTAATACGCAGAGACAGGCGTCAACGCTCAACGCGATGACTTGCTTAGCCGTACGGGGCAGATTAACAATGGGGGGCGCTGATGACCGAGCCAATCGTTTTACGTGATCAAATGCCAGTGAGTCCCGCAGGTCCCTGGTTATAAGTCTGCGCGGCATGATATAGACGTTATTCCCTAAAGCTTAAGGCGCGATGATACCCTAAAGCACGAAAATCCTTCTAACAAATATCCGATGGATCCTATAAAACCCCTCAAACATCTACACCAAACGCCCAGCGATCCATCCAGACCACACATGATTTAAGCAGCAGCTTTTCAGCTGGTTACGGTTAGTCTTGCGAAGACGCGTCCCGACACGAACAAAAAATGATCAGCAAGGCTCAGCTAAATTGTTGACCTGATTGATAATTGCTCTACCGAGATGGCTGGTACACTGGACCTCTGCACCTTCACGCGAGATTTATACCCACCGTTGGGGTGGGGATGGTGTCTAGCGGAACTTGACAGTGCAAGATACAGCTAAACTTAACGACGTTTGAGCAGGGTCACGAGCAAAATGTTAAACCACCACTCCCCACGGATACCGTATTGAGTTTCTGTATTTTTAGCTTTGTCTTTGGCGTTTCCGATTCACGATGTTGTGGAAGTTTCAGTCTTGACCGCCTTTTTGCTACCAAGCACTCCAGCCCCCGTCTATATTAATTATCTGTCCCGATACATAAGCCGACTGATCACTAGCCAAGTAGGCGACTATTCCACGAAAATCATCCACGGTCGCCATCCGGTTGAGCGGAGTTTTGCTCGCGTAGCGACTCAAAAAAATTTCAGGCTGACCTCTCATGAGACCTCCGGGTGAAATTGCGTTTACGCGAACCTCTGGAGCCATCGTGGTTGCTAGCCAACGTGTTAACTGCACCAAACCACCCTTGCTGGCCGCGTAGGCCGCAGGATTCCCCATTTCAGTTCCGTCATAAAGTCGCCAGTCGGGACCGAGCTCACCATAAATTGATGTGACGTTGATAATATTCCCTCCCTGCCCCTCTCTCAATTCTGGCGCGAAAGCCTGACAGAAATGGAAGGGTGCTGTCAGGTTTACTTCAAAAGCACGCCGCCAAGTCGCTAGCGACTGAGTCTCAAACGCTGTCTCCCAACCCTCCAGTCCGGCAGACCCTTTAAGAGCCGCATTATTGATCAAGCAGTTCAATCCTTTTGCGTCTGACTTAATTTCCTGGATAGCACGATTACGATCTTCCTCCGATTCCAAGTCACACTCGATACACCAACAACCCGTGTTCCATTTTTCGAAAACATAACTTTGCACTGTTTCCATGTCGGATCCCGGGCGATCTAGAAGGACTATAGACGCCCCTAGTTCCGCTAAGGTCTCGGCCATCACTCGGCCGATATGGCCCGCCCCACCCGTGATTAAGGCCCGGCGACCCGACATATCGTGCAAATCACCCAACGTTTTTGTCACCTATTCGTGCCCCGATTTAATAAAAATTCCGCCGTCTCAAAATCTAATAATGAATCAATATCTATTGATCGCTCTCGCGGTACATGAACGGCCTCCACGCGCCCAGCAAACACCGACTCATGTTGCATAACAAACTGTGGATCAACCACATAGGCGACCGTCGTCATGTCAAAAACCACGGGAGCATCTTGCCGTCGGTATATCCCGCTTTCGGGTTTCAGAACGACTCCAACAGATCCGTCTGAATACTCTTTGACCATATTGAAGTACGGATTCCGGTGCGCCTCGGTAACTGTGATGACAGCATCGGCGTTCCCTTCATGAAACCGCTCTAGGCACAACTCAACATCTCTGGGCTGCCGCAAAGGCGCTGTTGCCGGTAAAGACACCATAGCGGCAGGAAGCGAGCCCTCATCATCACGCACGAACTCCAGTGCGTGTCTCCAGGCCAAGAATTCTGGACTATCGTCCGTTGCCAGATGTGGAGGACGCATAAATGGAACCTCGGCGCCAGACTGTACTGCGACCGCAGCGATCTCCCTCGAATCAGTAGACACGATCACTCGTCTAATACCCTGCGACTCGTGGGCACAATCTATAGCCCAAGAAATGAGAGGTCGACCCGCGAACATTTTTATATTTTTGTTCGGCAGCCCTTTAGACCCACCCCGAGCAAAAATGATCGCAACAGCAGCGCGCTTATTGGGCTTAGGTAAATCTGTTTTCATAAATAGTCTTCCGAGTCCCGTTATTCTCAGCAGAAAATCTAGCGGCATCAATAATCTCTAATACCCTGAGAGCCTCCACGGCATCGACAAGCGGCTTGCTACCACATGCGATACAAGCTAGAAAATCCGTCCACTGTGCCCGGTAACTCTCATCACGTTCATCGGGGATGGATGCCAATTCACTCCAGCCGTTACCTTCAGAATCATAAACCTCCACGATGCCACCAACACCATCCCAACGCAGACTCCCACATTCTCCGATCACGGTGCAAAGTCGAGTCTTATCGTGTCGAATAAAATCCATGTTCAGGTTCACGATGATCGGCTTGCTGCTTGCACTAAACCGACAGCTAAAGATAAGGGACGCCGTATCCTCTACATCGACAGCTAAATCACCGACGTTGCCTACCCAACTACTAACCCAATCGACTTCACCAAACACCCATCGTAGATAGTCCACCTCGTGGCTCAACTCGAGCAGAACGCCACCACCGAGCCTTCTATTGGCTGAAACCCCCTTCCTATAGTCAGCCTCGGGACGCCAGCTTGGGAGATACTGTCCAACTTCACAACGAACCGCTAGCGGCCGACCAATCAGGCCGGCGTTGACAGCATCACGAAATCGCAAAAGTGAAGGCAAATAACGCATGTTGTAGCCAACCTGGCAAATGACCTCCGACGCCCGACACCTATCAACGAGCTCCAAAACGCCATCAGGTTTATCCGAAAGTGGCTTTTCAATTAACAAATGACAGCCAAGAGTCGCTAGCACCATCGCTATTTCCAGGTGGAAAGGAGCCGGATTGGCGATAACGGCTACCTCAGGTGAAAACGCCCTAACCTCGTCGATCGAGCATGTTACGAAATTCGCTTGTGCGGGGATCGAGTCCGTCTGCTGATGTCGAAAAATCATGATTTCGGCACTAGGCAAACTCTCTCTGATTAGCCTCAGATGCCTCTGACCGATGCTCCCGAGACCAACAATTAGCACCTTATACAATACTCAACCTCACATAAACACACATACAAACTTTGCTTGTTAGCTACCGGCTGATTAACCTAAAACTGAGAAACTCAAACTACCCAAGGGCAACTTGAGCATGGTGGTCAATACCGATTAATAATTTCAAGTCTGCGCCGCAAAGAAATCACCGAGTCCCGCCGAGACGTTCCCTGCAGAGTACCTCCGATGATAAAGAGATGACTGCGCATCGATCACTCCCTTCCTGTACACAGGATCACGCTGCAAACGCAAAAGTAAATCTCTTGCTCTGTCTACATCATTATGTGCCTCAACAAATTGGTCACAGCCCGTCCAAAAATTATAGGAAAAGCTCTCAATATTATTCATAACTACTGGGCACCCAAATTGAAAAAATTCGACTACCCGAGATGGAAATAAATATCTGTTCTCTCTTGTATTACGCCTTAGGATTATTGTGCCAATCGCGTGCCTAACCATGGTTTGCCTCTCCGCATCCCTGACGAACCCTTTAACCTCAAGTCTCGACAAGAAATCACTATCCTCAGGGATCCCCAGTGTTTTAATCAATCCGAAAAATCTAGAATATTCATCATCCCCAATAAAAATGAAATGTACCTCAGGCTGGGCGAGGTGCACCTGATAAAAGATCTTCAAAATATTTTCAGGACACTCCCTCTCAACCAGACGACCCATGAACAAAAAATATTGATAGTTTTGTTTAGGTGAATCATATTGCGAATCGTTGTAATTCATCTGATCTGGAATACCGGGCGAATATAGATACGGCACACCCGCTCTTTGAGAGTCCTTAACCCACCCGGGACTACAAACAAGTACTTTATCTACCTGCCTTAATCCATAAAACCTAAATAATTCTTGCTCAATATTTACAAAACTAATGAGTCGCTTAACTGACCAATCGTATAGCTCTCCGCAGTCAACTAATATTCGATAATCGCATCTTGCTCTACTGCGCCTGATATACCTCAAGACTTGCAACTGAAAAAATTGGGCTCCGTAGACCATGACATGAGCTTGCTCCATGAGCACCGAATTCCGGAGCACCCACAAATGCCTACATAATTTGAAGTTTCTGCGTAACCAACCATCTGGGATAAGTCCGAGAAGCCTCACGACCAGACCAGCGCCCGAATCCAACTCTGGAATGTTGATCCCAGTGCTTTTATTGCATAGAGGCCAAACCAGCCCGTCTAAATACAAGATACAAGCACTCAACCCGCACTCAGAAAGCAACTTCGCGAGCCGTCGGACACGGATCGCTCCAGCGCCGGTAGAGCTCTGGTGGAAGGGACAGGTGACCAGAACGCTGGGCAACCTACTCGTACCTTTCTAGATCAAGGAGCAGATCCTCGGCTCTATCGCTGCATTGATCGAGACAATTTAACAATCGAGCCGCTGCGTTTCGCGTTCGCATGTCCCCAGTTTCTATCGCCTCATCAAGCAATTCTGGAAGATCACCCAACCCACCCCAATCAACCGATATGCTCGTATCATCCGCATAAATATCAGGCCAACAAACCAAATGCGCCATACACGGTTTAATCAGAACTGATCCTGACAATATGGCTTCAAAGTCTCTGTAACAAATTTCACCCCATCCAAAAGGAGACAAGGTGCCAACAGCTGCTCTCAACTCCGATTGATATTGGCGGTAATTCACAGTCCCACTTAAGAAATCCTGATGGTCGTCTAACGCGGACTGGTAGAGAGAGCGCTGAAAACCAATACTTGGACGATAGAGATCTGTGGGAAACCTTGCGCTGACTTGTCTCAATTTTTTTGATTCTAATTCACTGTAAATAATTCGTGAGAGTTGCTTCCGCATCGCGACCAGATAAACAGTATGGATCAAGCCTATGACTTTTGTTGACTGAAATACAGAGGTAGCTGTGAGCATCCTTTTCAAAGTAGGGTACAAATAATTAAAACACTCTGACTCTGCTGTGGGAAAACAACCCACCCCAATCGACCACGCGAGTTTTATTTTATGTAATTCTGCCGAATCTGGAGCGCTTTCGTTGATAAATACTGGATTATCCTCAATACCGAATTTCCTATGGTAGAAGTCAGCGTATAAGCATCCGCCGTAAAACCTTTTTGTATATTGGTCGATATTTGCAAATAAACTTTTTTTCCAATAGCGATCGACATGCGGCAGTATGTCGTAGTGAATAACCGATGCGGAAGCTGAATCATCGAAATAGACTATTTTTTTAAAGTTTTTTCTAATCCTTCTTAGAAAATCAAATTTTTGATCCGAACTAAGAAGGCCATCATGGAATTTTCGAATCAAGATTAAGACATCACCATCAATTCGCGATAGGTCGAAAAATTTGTAATCAATTATCGAGAAATGAAAATTATTGGGCTTATTTCGCCCCAACTCGATGAATGGAACTATCGTATGCATAATTTCAATCGAAGTATGACCATGTGCCAAAACTATATGCATAGAATTTATCTTTTTAAAAATTGGGTGATTTCTCGCGCAACTGAAACGACTGTCTCGTTACTCATCTCAACATAAGTCGGAAGAGAGATAGAGCTGCGAGATATCAACTGAGAATTATCAACCTCAGTTTTGCGAAGGTTACAAAACGCGGGCATGTGATCCAACGGATAGAAGCAGCGTCTCAGTTGAATTCCCTTGCTCAAACAATAATTTATTAATTTATCAACAGAGACTGCCGGTACCATACTTATAGAATATAACCAGAAACTATTGATCGAGTGCGGAAGGCTCCGTGGGATGTGCGTAATTTGAGGGAGTTTCTCAAAAATACTCGTGTAGAGTTGCGCTATCTCAATCCTGCGCCCCAAAAAAAAATCAATTTGCTCAAGCTGAGCCAAACCAATTCCTCCCTGGATATTTGTCATCCTAAAGTTTCCGCCCACCAACTCGTGCCAGTATTTGATTTTCGTCGACATCCCATGACTTCGAAGGATGCGGCCCATATCTGCATGTTTTGACTCTCGGAATACAAGCATCCCGCCCTCTCCCGTCGTTATCAATTTATTGGCGAAAAAACTGAAAGTTGCACAGTCGCCAAATGTTCCTACATGCTGATTGTTGAAGAATGTACCCAAAGCCTCTGCGCAATCTTCCAGCAAAAATAATCCATTCGCGATGGCGATTTCGGATATCTGTTTAATTTTTGCTGATTGTCCGTAAAGATGCACACATATAACGGCTCTCGTCCTATCAGATATTGCGCTCAGTAGAAATTCTGGAGACAAACACCAGTCATCCGCGTCAACGTCGCACAACACGGGGATCGCTCCAACGTTTATGACCGCATTGGCAGTAGCCGCAAAAGTTAGATTTGGAACGATTACTTCATCACCGGGACCGACCCCGAGGACTCGCAACCCCAATTCAATCGCGACTGTGCCATTACTTACGGCGAGTGCATTATCTGGAGGTGCACCTATAAAGTCTGCAAAGCGTTGTTCGAACGACTCAACAAAACTTCCCTGTGATGAAATCCAACCGGACCGTAAACACTGAAGCACATAATCAATTTCGCGCCCCCCTAGTTTTGGCTGGGCTATTGGCACTATCGACCTACTATTCTGTGTCAAGAAGTTAATTATCACGTTGCTGGAATCTACAACGGGCACTACTGAGTATTCGTTGAAGTCCACGTTAAAACAGTTATCGCGATACTCAGTCTCAGAAAGAGAAAATGGCTCCTTCCTCATAACCTCCAATAAAGTCGACGGGAGCGTCCCATTAGCAACCAGAAAACGCCTAATGTCTCCATCAGAGATGGACCCAACCAGCTTAAGGTTATCCTCAACAAACACGATACCGTGAAGATTGGATCCCATCTTCTCCAATGCAACCTGAACGGGGGCATTTTTGCTAACTATAAATTCGAGAAACATGGCTAGATTTTGGTCCCCAGTATCGAAACTTGTTCGCGAAGTAAATCATGCGAAGCATCGTACACCTCTAACGTATACGAATTGACTTCAGCTAGAGAGTCTAGGAACCATGATTCATATGTTATTGGTTTATTCGAATCCGAAATACTATCGTTATCACTAATGTGATAGGCACCGACAATTGATTTTAAGGTTTCGTGAGCTTTAGTCAGATCAAAACCCAAAGTGTTTGCAGAGACCTTCAAGTGCGCCAAATCGAGCAAAAGTCTTACGTCCGAGATTCCTTGAAGCGTATCCTTTATAGACTGCGGCTCACACATTAAAAGGGGATTAACACCATAAATGTTAAGGTTCCTTTTTGTAATTACGTTGTTCTCAACTAGTAACTCTACACCTAGCGATTTCGCTATACGCGATAACTCAAAGATCCTATCCCTAAATCTGCTGACAACATCTGCCTTGGAGTACAAACTGGCGCTGTTGAGATCTGCCCCCAATTGATGCACTTGTGGGTCCAAACAAAAACCAGCATGAACCGCGTACCTTTCAGATTGTAGTTCTGAAGACCACTCAAGTGCTGTTCTAGCCAACTCAAAGCTTTTTCTACCAATGTCATCATTCAATGATCCCAGATTTAAAACAAAGGGCATCGACGGAGGAGGAAAATAGTTATGCAATTGGAACTCGCAGCGGCTCACTTTTTTTAATCGTGAGAGTCGCGCCAAGAGGTCAGGCGTATTAACCCCTCCAGACAACTCAAGAGATTTGAAACCTGCATCAATAAAGCTGGTCACCACCTCATAGCAGTCCAATCTCGAATAACCGCCGGTGGATACGAAGATCAATTGCGCACTCCATGGAATCCAATAACCCTAGAACCTGGTAGCGGAACCTCTCTTGTCACAACAGAATTAGCTCCTACAACGCAGTCATCAGCGACAACAGTCCGCGGAAAAACTACACTGTTTGCGCCACAGAATACCCGTTTACCGATAGTTACCGATCCACAGATCTTACAGCCCGGAGCTATGTGTGACGAGTGGCCTATAGTCGATTGATGCTCTACCGAAGCCGAAGTATTTACTATGACTCCCGAACCGAGATTGACCTCTGGCCCAACATTTGCGTTAGCGGCTATCAGGGACCCTGCTCCGACTTTTGCAAAAGGACTAACAACTGCAGCCTGATGAGTTAACGTTATTAGTCGATCAGTATTAACCAGCGCCAGAAGTTTTTCTATCCACCAGGACCGTTCGACGCAATCTCCTATCGCGACAAAGAACTCATCAAAGGACGTGAGATCTTCTAGTAAACGTAGATTCACTAACGAACAATTCAAAATTTTCTCATCCGCTGCCGAAGTGTTATTCACGTCAACTATTACTATATCTTTGTACCCGCTGGCTACAGCGATATCTACGCAAACTCGGCCATGCCCTCCCGCTCCAAAAATCGCAAGCACTATTCAGTAGTTTCCTGTGCTGGTATCAAATTAATCGAAATTTCGCTCTTTATTTTAAAACGCACGATGTTATGGCCACTCAACCCCAGATACCAGCAAACAAAATTGTCGCAGACTAGGCACAGCTACTTGAAAACTTCTTCTGTTCTTCAAAGTCACTGATCACCATTTCCGACACCAATTCATCAAAACCAATCGACGGCATCCATTGCAAACGCTCAGCAGCCTTTGAAGGGTTTCCACGTAAATTATCAACTTCAAGCGGTCTGTATAGGTTCTTGGAAAGCGTTACCACTTTCTGCCCTACCTCCAGGCCGCACACTCCGCCTAATTTATTTGAATCATCTACTAAATCGATGTAGCCACATTCATCAGAACCTGATCCCTCAAAGCGAATTTTCACGCCCAAAACAGCGAATGCTTTCTCAACAAAGCTTCTAACAGTCCAGCTCTGCCCAGTAGAAACTACAAAATCATCAGGTGAATCAAGTTGCATCATTGCCCACATAGCTCTGACGTAATCTTTGGCGTGCCCCCAATCCCTCTTCGCATCAAGATTCCCAAGCGTGATGGTTCTTTGCTGCCCCAAGCATATCTTGGCGACTCCAATCGATATTTTTCTTGTGACGAAATTTTCGCCTCGGCGAGGACTTTCATGGTTAAACAAGATGCCGTTAACAGCGAATACTCCATAAGCTTCTCTATATTGTTGGACCAAATAATAAGCATAAGCCTTTGCCGCTGAATAAGGAGAGCGTGGTTCGAGCGGCGATTTTTCATCGTAGAATTTTTCCCCGCGCCCGCCGAATAGTTCTGAAGTCGAAGCTTGATAAAGTCGTACTGGGCGCTCGCAATTACGTATTAATTCGAGCAATCGCAACACACCTAAGCCATCCGCATTAGCTGTGTACTCAGGCTCCTCGAAAGAAACCGCAACATGACTTTGAGCCGCTAAATTATAAATCTCATCTGGCTTAACCATATTAAAAATTCGCGCCAACGACGACGAATCAGTCATATCACCATGGTGTAGTGTGACCCTTCCGCCTCTATCAAACCCTGCGCTGTGGTCCAACAAATGCTCTATCCGCTGATGTGTCTTGGTGCTAGATCTCCTCTTTACCCCGTGTACAGAGTACCCTTTCTCTAGGAGGAGTTCTGCCAGGTACGATCCGTCCTGGCCATTGATTCCCGTAATTAAAGCAACCTTACTCATAATCGGTCCAAGCCACACCTTCAAATAGTCCGAGAAACTTCTTGAGTTCAAAACCCTTATTGTCTTTCGCTGACAGGCTTACTTCCTCAAGTTTAATATCAGGAATCATCTCGGGAAGAACTTTTAAACATCTTTCATGTTCTGGAGAATAAGGTGACCCCAAGCATAGATATTCAAAAACCACATCTGTCTTACAATAAAAACCGTGCGCAAAATATTCTGGAATCAAAATACATCCACTAGCGGCAGTCATATTTTGCCGATCCCAACACCCAAAAGTCGAGGAAGCAGGACAGCAATCTACGATGACATCGATCAGTTCCCCTGACAATACTCGGATTAATTTGCGTTGAGCAAATGGAGGCAACTGGATATGCAACCCTCTAAACACGCCTCGATGAGAGTGAGAACGCTTCAACGTAAAATCTTGATTTTCGAACAGGACTTCAAGTCTACCTCTTTCATCGCAAATAGAAATCGGAGATTCCTCTTCTACACAGTTGAAAAGTTTGGAGCGCATCAAAGTTTTCTCCAAAGTACCATCTGATAACCTGATAAAAATTTTGACCCAAGCCCAAAATTTTTAGCAAAAACGCTGATCTCATCCTTTCTGTTTAAATAATGAAGAAAGCCATTTAGATACCCGCGCGCCTCACAATATTCAAAAGCATTTCTGTCTAGAGGACTATTGGAGAGTAGCTCCTTTACTGGCTCAATATGAATTCCACCAACACAACCTTCATTACTAACTAACCAATCAATAAATTCTCTGTAATCATTTCCTACCTGCTCTAGGCTAGCATTGGTAAACGCAGCGAACGCTTCACATGTTGGAGACCAAAACGTTTTCTCGTCAAAGTAATCAACGCGCCGTGCATTTTTTTCTGCGACGATGCCTTTTACGACCATATTGTCTATGGCCGGAGATGCCCAATCACAGCCTCCGAAATCAAATGCCTCCCCAAAAACAGACCTTAAAAATTCCAGGTTATGCCCCGTACCAGCGCCGTATTCCACCAACATTTCAAAAGGATCAAAAGAACTAACTGCTCGCCGAACAGCCAAAATCTGCAAAACCCTAAGTAATTTAAGCTCTAGGTACCCATCTTCATCGCGATAAACATCATCAAGAATGCGCACATATTCATTTTTCTTAAAATAATAGGGCACATTCCCGCCGAATCCTTCGTCTGGTGCGATGCCATGTCCGCTCCAGCCGTCTTCCCAGTCTTTGATCCTATGACGACCCGCTAGCTTTTGGCCCCCACGCTCAGCTTCACAAGCAGCTATGAAGCCCTCGACATCTTCAACAGGTCTTAACCGAATGCTTTGTGGAAACAACGTGGGTAGTTGCGGATCAAAAAACTCGTCGCTGGCAAATAGCTTTTGGATTAACGAGGAATAGGTGATTTCACTCATTTATTTTCCTCGAGGAGGTACCGATACCAATTTCGTAACTGATGCATGGTTTCCATCACTCCAGAAGAATCATAGACGCCAAACTCATTAATATACCGTGTCGTATCAAGCTCGACGGCAATAGGAGCGTCAGTCAATGCCTCGTTATCATTTTCAGGGACCACTAGACTGGAGCCACTAATATCGCATACTAGTTTAGCTAGTTCTAATATCGACGTTCGATGTGTTCCACCGACGTTGTAAACAGACTGCTTACCTTCCGTCAGTACTTTCAAAAACATAAAAATCGCGTCTGCCCCGGGAATATAGGTTCTGATAGCAGAGCCGCTGTCAAGCAAGGCTACTCGGTTTTCGGCATTGGCTTTAATCACTAATTGATTGAGGACCCTTTGGTCATTCAATTTCACCCCTGGCCCGAATGCAAGCGCCAATCTCACGCTTTTAGCATCACCCCCGAGGCTTCGAATACCTTCAACAATGGCCTCACCACAACGCTTGCCCTCTATATACGCAGAACGCGAATGCTGGGGATTAGTATTACCCATCTGAGCTTCAGAGTGGGGCATACAGCTGGATCCACTATACAGCTCGCTCGAGCTCACAAAAATCATCTGCGCCTTCGGAAGGGCTTCAAAACAAGCAAGTAATGGAATTGTATTAATGGCAATCGTGCTCAACGGTTGCTGGGAAAACTTTAATGGTTGACCGTAGCCCGCACAGTGCCAAACGTAATCTGCACCTCTGCATTTCTGGAAAAAAAAGTCCCTAGCCTCACCATAATTGCTAAGATCAACTCGAACTTCCTCGATCCAACTCCAGCCAAGCTCCAAGGGATTTGAAAAAAATGAGGTTATAACTCGGACACTAACGTCTTTTTCTCGAAGAAATTTAAAAAAGGCAAGCAAATGCAGACCGATCAAACCACTTGCGCCAGTTATTACGACAACCTTGCCTTCAAATTTGTTAGCGAAAACCTCAAACTTTCCGTCGATTAGAGGCAAGATAAATTCGATTGCTCTGATGTTAGACATCTCTCACCAAATCTTTTATCTGTCGATTTATGCCCGTCGCGTCCAGCCCAACGAGCTCATGCAAATCTTTTCTAGTCCCGTATTCCGTCACAAAAGATACTGGTATGCCAATCGAACACGACTTCCATCCAACAGTCTCAGGAATCAACGCTTCACGAATTACTGACTCGATTGTCCCTCTGTAGAGTGGCTCAACAAAAATTATGATCTCATAATCAAGCGCCAACCAAAATTCCGTTAGCACAGGAACAACGGTCGTGAGATAGCCAATGTCCACCTCCAGATGATCGCTCGCAGCCAACACACGATCTAATATTGGCCCAACAGCCATGACTAGCGCTCTCGAACCATTTTTTCTAATGATTTGAGGCTTGGCATCAAAGTTATCTATCTTCGTAGCGTTCTCTTCCTCTGAAAGCCTGAAGTAGCTCGGCCTATCATTAGCAAATGATTGATTGAAGCTATACTCAAACTCGTCAGCACGACCCGGCACAAAAATTTCAAAATTAGGAATTTTTGAGAGGATACTTACATCGGCGGGACAATGATGGGTGCAACCCAACGCGGAATAATCATAAGACCCGCCAACAGAAACAAAATTTCCTCGATTGTTCTGATAACCAAAATCAATTTTCAGCTGATCTAAAGCCCTTTCTATTAAAAACGGCGCGATTGTATGAACACACGGTATATAACCCATCCTACTCAAGCCTGCGGCAAAACTTACCATCGATTGCTCTAGAATCCCCGCGTTCATTATATTATTAGGGTATTGCGAAAAGAGCTCTCTCATACCATGGACCCCTATATCACCAAGTATGAAAAAACTATTTGATTGTTCCGATACTTTTTTAAGTGCCAGCTCGTTAAACATCCCTCTCAATTCGAATCTCCAAGCTCCTGCAGGGCCTTCTGCAACGACATTTCGTCAGGCCACTTATGGTGCCATTCAGGATTGTTTTCCATGAATGGCACACCTCGGCCTTTGATGGTACGAGCTAGGATAGCAGTGGGGCGACCAATGCCATTTGAACCAACGGCCCGATCCAGCGCCCCGTAGATGTCTTCAGTACAGTGTCCATCAATACACTGAACATTAAAACCTAGCGAACAAAAGAATTGATTCATAATTGAATCCACCGGGATCGCCCTCTCCCCCGACCGATTTACATCAACAATCAAAACGAGATTGTCTAGACGGTGAGTCACGGAAAGCAAACTCGCCTCCCATGTTGTTCCCTCATTACACTCACCATCGCCGACAAGGCATATAACCGGATTTGCCTTGTCCGCGAGCTTTTTCGCGAAAGCCATCCCCGCTGCGAACGGAAAACCATGACCGAGAGATCCAGTCGAAGCTGTCACAGTCGGCACCTTTAGTGCGTCGGGGTGACCACCCAAACGGGAGCCTGCTTGGCAAAAATTATGAAGCTCTAAATCCGATATAAAGTCGTGTTGATGCAAAACTGCGTAGAGAGCCAGTGAAGCGTGCCCCTTACTCAAGACAAAAAGCGGATCATCGATTTTCGAACCAATGTCAAATTTAGTGTAAACGCAATTTATCAGATCTATCGCTGACAAAGAACTTCCTAAATGCCCTTCCCTCGACTGGTGGGCCAGCTCTACTATCTTTGCCCTAAGTTTTGCATGCTCCACAGGCTCTACCTCGATTATCCATGGCAATTTCGAATGATTTCTTTTCTGAATAAGCAAACGGTTTTTTCAAGAAAATCTTGCAGCTCGACTATTTATGCCAGACACCAATATGCACCACACTCCCTCAATGGGTTCGGCCAAGCGGGACATCATATCCAATCCACCAATATCTCCTCCGGACTTAACACATGACCGTTCTAGGAGCCTTTGGTTGTTAGCAGCAAATACAGCACCAGCCTTGATTGAGATTGATTGAGAGGATTTAGACAATTATCTCGTCGACACTAGTACCCTGAAGCAATCACCGACTAACGTTTTCAACTCATCACCGAAAGATCAACAAGCTTTGGCTAAAACTAAACCAAGATAATACCCGAATCTGAACGTGGTAGCATCCTTATTAGAAAACACTAGAATCAATTGATGAAAAGCTTTCCACTAAAGCTATCTCATGGCCTAGCTTGAAAATCAGATAGGATCGCATCTCAAAATTTGAGCATTAGTCGATAAAGTGCGTTATTGAATACAGTCCTCTAAAACGAGTTATTCCTGGCGTCTATCGTGCGAAACTGCATAATTTTTGACAGTCGCACCTCTCCCCAAACTCTTTTAGTACGAATTTTTTGGCCTCATCACAAGAGGTCAGCGTAATTGAGCTGATGCCCAGCTCTTAAGTCACATTTAACTTTCATCCCGCATACGTTTTGAATCTCCCTAGCTAAGAGCCCCGTACCGGGGCGCCGTAAAGTCAGGTGGTTACTTTGAATCGTGTCACCAGCACGCAGGTCACAAGTCAGCGTGATGCTTTTCCGTGATACCACAGCCATTTGTCGCTCTTCGTCTTGACACCGTTTCAATGGACTTCCAAGCATGAGTTCTGATCGCCTTACAGCATGTTGGAGTGTGGCAAACTCCTCGGGTGTCGAAGAAGCCTGATGATCTGGGCCAGGGTAGCTCTTATCTAATGTAAAGTGCTTTTCTATTATTGTTGCACCTAAGGCGACCGATAAGACCGCGGCCTCAAATCCAGTGCTATGATCTGAGTACCCCACGTCCACCTGAAATGCATTTCTTAGCGTTGTCATCACGCTCAAATTCAGGCTCTCATCGGAACAAGGATAATTAGAGACACAATGCAGCAGCGTCACTTTGTGATTTCCCGCGCTTTTGTAAAGTTCTAAAACTTCTTCAATCTCTCCTAATGAGGCCATGCCAACCGAAATGATTGAATGCTTTCCTGTTGAAGCGATATACCGGTGTAATGACAGGTCAACAATATCTGCCGAGGCGGTTTTAAATAATCGTACATTTAGTTCCTCATGCAAAAACTTTGCACTTTCAACATCATAGGGAGTCGAAAGAAACTCAATTCCTTTGGTTTGACAATATGACTGCAAAAGAATGTGATCCTTTCTTGTTAACTCTAGGTTCCGAATCATTTCAAAATGCGATTCTTCTGGGGATGTAGTGTTCTTTTGATAGTCAACTTTAGGCGTTCCTGCCGACACGAGTGTGTCTGCGGTGAACGTCTGAAACTTAACGGCATCTGCCCCTGATTCCTTCGCGGCATCGATCATTCTCATTGCCAAATGAATGTCAGAATTATGATTCACGCCTATTTCAGCAATCAAAAATATTTTGTTTTTCATATCAGGTTGAAATCCTCTAGCGTCGTCAAAATCAGCTCACCATCGTCTTGAACTGAAGGTTTTTTTCAACGAGCTCCTCGAAAGTACCCCGATCTGTCACCTCACCGCTCTCAAGCACATATATTTGATCGCACTCGCGCACGGTCGAAAGACGATGCGCCACTATGATAATCGTAAGAGAATGCTTAAACTCACAGACCGCTTCCATTACGGCCTGCTCTGTTAGGCTATCTAGTGCGCTTGATGCCTCGTCAAGAATTAACACTTGAGGGCTGTTATAGAGCGCACGGGCAATACCGATGCGCTGACGCTGGCCACCAGACAGTCGGACCCCTCGTTCACCAACTGTGGTTGCGTAGCCTTCCGGTAGATCGTTGACAACAAAATCATGCAACTTTGCAATTTTGGCGGCGCGCTCCACGGATTGTGGATCAATGTCCTTAACGTCTACTCCAAAAGCAATATTAGCAGCAATACTATCGTCGGTAAGGTAAATATGTTGCGGTACGTAACCGATCGCACGCCGCCATTGACCACGGTTAGTGGCATCAATGACTTGATCATCGACTCTTAGTAGGCCTACCTGCGGTTCGAGCAGACCGAGAATCACGTCCATAAGTGTCGTTTTACCGCTACCTGTGGTGCCGACAAAGCCGACCATGCTTTGGGCTCTTATCTCGAGATCAACCCGATCTATAGCTGGCTTAGGCGCATCAGGGTAACGGTAGCTAAGTTGACTAAGCGCAATGCCTTGTGTCACTTGAAGTGGATCACTTCCCTTCTGATCATCACTATTACTGCCCAAGCTAATCAGATCGCGATGCAAGGTATTCAACGCAGGACCAACAAAGCGTAATTGAGTAAAAGCCCAGTAAATTTGCTGAAAAGCAGGCAAAAGTCGATAGCCTGCAAAGGCGTAGAGCGCAATCACTGGAAGCGCTACAGCGAAGCTACCGCTTTTGGCCATGAGATAGAGAATAACCAGTAACAGGCCACCAAAAGCTATGGCCTCCAGCGCATAGCGCGGCAGCTGGCCAATGACACTTGCGGCAGCCTGACCTTTGGCATAGATTTGCGCGGGACCAGCAAAACGCTGAGCGTAGGTCTCTTCCAACCCACCGATCTTAACCTCCTTCAAGGCGCCAAAGGCTTCGCTAACGACTGTGAATCTGGCTTGATTCGCGATAACACGCGCCTGACCCAATCGACTTAACCATTTGCTTACTAGGCCAAACACTGCCATGTAGGATACCAACAACACCATACCAACTGTGACGGCCAAGCGAAAATCAACAACAATGAGTAAAACCAGTAAAGCTAGCACTACGGCCCCTTGGGCCGCGATCGTAAGCGCGGGGATCATACCACCACGAATGACCGAATTAACTTCAGAAAGTATCGTTTTGCCCAAATCAGCGCTATGGCGATTTAAAAACCAACTAAACGGTTGGTGTAAATAACCTTCCACCAAACGTTTCCCAATACTGTACTCCCGCAACAGAGCAAATCTAGTCTGCATGTAGGCATTGAGCGCCTTAAAAGCTAAAGACGTCAACAGCATAGCGAATACTAAAATGCCGAGGACAAACAAGAACTGCTCGGGGGTGTAAATGCCAATGTTCTGACTACTTATAAATGCCGCGTTAAGCCACTGATTAGTCTGTAGAAACTCCGGATTAGACAGGACGGCTATAAGAGGCATAATTGATGCGACGCCTACCGTATCCAACAACGCAACAACCACATTCATTACTAGCAGCGCAACTGCCTGCTTCCGCTCATGCGGGGTCAACAAACTGACAAGTTTTCCATACATCGAACTTTGTCCCAGTGTTGTTAAATTCTTCGAACAGTTTCTCACACCTTTCCCTTAAGCCACTAACTTCCGCTCAGAGAGTTATTTTACAAATTTAGCCGGCGATAAATTTCCAAGCGCAGAGGCCGACCAAACTGGACAAAGTCATATATCTACGTTCTCGAGCTAAGGAACCTGAACACGGTAATTGAGTTCAATTTGAAATACTATTGACTACGATCAATGGATTTACACATATGGAAACCCAAATGAAACATTACGTGATTGACGACCCAAAAATTGAAGCTAAATCGACCGATCTCGTAAAACTCGCTCAACATTTTGAACGTCTGATGGAACATCGACTGCCAAACTGCCATCTTCGCATTCAACCATAAAAATCTCGCGACCGAGCTCTAAAAACCTTAAAATTTCGATATCTTCGACTCGCTCGAGCTCGCTTTTTCTACCATAAGAATAGTATGCCTCTAAGTCTTCCCGCGAGAACCCATATATACATACCTGCTTATTATAGTTTTTTGGCGCATTTTTCTCGTCTTTATAAGCCGGAAGTGGCGCGCGCGAAATGTAAACTAAACATCCTTTCTCGTTGGTTATGACCTTCGGGATATTCGGGCTATTTGGATCTTCACCTGCTCCTACCTTACAAAATCCATTTATTATTCTGTTTGGGTGTTTAGATTTCGCAGTCAGGCACGACACTATATCTTCGGGATCGAGTAATGGCTCATCGCCCTGCACATTGATGAAAATATCATAGTCTAGACAACGAGCGGCTTCCGCTACCCGATCAGTTCCAGTCAAAGCCTGGGTGCTTGTCATTAGCGCGTTAAAACCAGCTTCTGTTACCACCTTGCTGATACGGTCATCATCAGTAGCGACAAAAACATGTTCTTTACCAACTGCGAGCGCACTGAGCTCTGCAACCCACAAAATCATCGGACGACCTAATAGTGGGGTCAATGGCTTACCCGGAAAACGGCTCGAAGCAAAACGAGCAGGAATTACTACGCACCCTCTTTGTTTTTCATATCGCGTAAACACTGACCGCCCTTAGATTTTTGTACTTTGTTGGCGTAATTGAGACAATATCACCAGAAAAATCGCTCGTACTAAACAAACCAAACACCGACTCAATTTCATCATTTCTGGCATCCCCAGCATCAAAGCCGTCGAAACCAGCTAATAATATTCTCTTTGCTAAACCGCTTTTAGCTATGGCCAACGCATATGCTGAAACCAAAGAACAGGGAGCTACGCAATACGTCTCACAAAAAGAAAACCGCCCGGGCTCAACAGTTAGACCAAAGTCCAGCAACTCACTACTCTGCAATTCAATCTGAAGAGTTTCCGGCAACATCGAAAAGGGCGTTATCAAGGGCTGAGGCAGTGTCTTATACGCTTCGGCATCTGCAAGCAAGCGAACAGGATGGCAAGCAACTCTAAGACCTATCAAATCACTGTCTATACCTGTTTGCGTGTTCAGTGCTAATACTACAGGGTTACTACGCCGAATATAACTTTGGATCGCTGTCCGATGCATCGCTAAACTTGGACCCTTTCCTAAGATCAGCACTTCGCGATCTTTCAAGAGCTCGGATGGTTTCCAGGTGCCTCGGGGGGCGCCGTTATAAAATTGGAGAGCATCATCTAACGTATGAACACTAAACTTATTTCCACCGTGCTTACGCAAGTGATCAATCACAGCAAGCTTATCTTCTTCGTCAAATCGAGAGCCTATCAACATTTCTTGGATATAACTTGGATGGATACCATACTTTCCCGCCAGGTAATAGTATGGGTTCGATCCCCAGCCGAAACGCTTTTTCATGGGCTCGAAATAGTTCCGAATGAGAGTCATCAAGGGCACTACGTTTGCATTACTACCCTGAATAGCTTCTACCTCCACCACCAGCTCCTCTAGACGGATATTACCAGGGCCACGACCCATACCGGTGACTGTGGCGTCTAGCCAAGACACGTCTTCGTTGAAAGCACAGAGCGCGTTTGCAAGCGCTAGATGCATGTTATCGTGCGTATGAATTCCCAAGGCTCCAGACCAACATTCTTTGAACCAGCCGACGATTCGCAAGGTGTCAGCTGGCGTCATGCTACCCATACTGTCAGCGAAGTATAAAACCTCAACGGGCGACGCACTCGCCGACTCACCCACCTGCTTAATCTCGGCTTGGGTACGCTCGGTTATTTGCATGAGGTTAAGACCCACTATATAACCACGCTCCCCTAACCAGTTAGCTGCGTTTAAAACATTTTCTAGTTCGTGAAAATGAAAAGCTATCCGAACTAAGTCGACGGGTGAGCAGCTGGAGCGCTCGGGGAATAATTTTTCAAGTGCCGCCTCCCATCCGATGTTTGAATACAAGTCAGAACCGTTAATCATCACACTGATAGTTAGCTCAGATGGCACGCCCAAGGAAATCACGAAATCGTCTGTGGTATACGCACACGCGCCCTTGAAACCATCGTTTTTAAGGAAACGAAAACCCAGCTCAACGACATCTACTTGAGCGGCTTGCATCGCCTTAAGATATTGATCAATCACATCTAATGGGAAATCCCAATTGTTGTAATAACCTCCATCTCGCAAGGTACAATCAAGCACGGTCACGGTTTTGTTTGAAAGCGTCATAGTATGATTAGCCTTTTTTTAACTTGAGATTGCAATGCAGACGATTTGAGAAAACCTGAGGGCCCTGCGGTATCGACTACTCGCTACAACCGAATAAAAGGCAGACACTAACAGCGTAATGTTAATCAGAAAGCCTCCGGCAGAACTATATATCCGAACGTGTAACACAGTCATCAATACCTCATGCCTTTCGCTTCCTCCTTGGATATTAAAACGTCCGAGCCCGAGATCACTCCCGACCCCCCGTTCATAACCGACTTTCGTTTCACCGCTGATATGTCCGCAAAATAAGCCTCAACTCCCGAAAAGATCAGCGGCAAAGTTTTATTTAGGGTCGACCCACACGAACAAATAATCGAAGCGATATTCCTTTCGCGGCCTTGTAGTAGAGCAATCTCGAAAGGTACATCAAAAGAAACGCACCGAATACCCCACTCAGTCAAGCGCGAGAGCTTCTGCCTTCCCAGCGATTCCTCATTCACCCGTTTCCCAACGAAAATCATTTTACGACCCCGACGAGCCCAGAATTCGGAGATCAAACGGATTGTCTCGACCTCTTCATCCAATGTGATTACTCCTTTCTCGGACAATCTTCCCCCAAGAAAAAACACGATCGAAGTTGACATTTCTACCCTCACCCCAACCGCACGCGTTTGTAGATATTTAAGGTCATTGAACGAGCTTTTATCTAGTCCCAGATCAGGACCATAAACCGAAAAAACTTGGATTCTCTTATTAATTAATGTGTTAAAACTGAACCCGAAATAAAGAGATTTGATAAAAAACCCCTTGACACCAACATACTGCTGAAGAGGAAGAAAGATACCTTTTTTCATATACCGATTATATGACCCAACAGTTGCGAACCCATCATCCACAAGAGTAAATTCGGATCTCAAAAAAAGTCTACGTAGAAATTGTAATTGGGTATTTCTAAAATCAAAAATCACAAAGTGGACAGTATTTTTTTTATCAAATTTAAAAATTGACCGCAATAAAAATATTAAACTAAACAGCTGTAGAATTCGATTCTCTGGCATCTTAACAAAATGGACATTTCTAAGTTCAAGAAAATCAGTTGTATTACGAACCTGTTCTAATAAAATCGAATCAGCGGAAAATTCAAAACAGTAGACTACATAATTCAAAATACCACGCGAACGAAAAAACTCATTCAAACAAATCAAATGGAAAGATGAACAAGCAAACCCGATATACTGATTATCTTTTTGGTCGCTCATAACGGATAAGCATACAAATAATCATGATGACTCATTTTCTCTATGAAAACATAGCCGCGATCCTTAAGAAACTTATCCACACGATCAATGGATCTGCACTCCACAAGCAAGAATTTAAAGGTGTATTTATTAAAATCAATGCCCTCTAACACAGGAAACTCAGCACCCTCAACATCCAAAGACAGAAGATCGATCACATCTGGTGCATTGGACTTGTCTAGTATGGACGACAGTGTCACAGCTGGCGCTCCAAATTTTATTTCTAAATCCCCATACTGGCATTTCTTTGCTCGCGAAACGAATTCCTCGTCAATATCGGTCGTCAGATTGCCCGAAAACGACATTAGACGAAAAAAATTCAAATCGACATATTTTTCTGAAAATCCAAAAGGCACACACGCATTACAAAAAATATGATTGCCTGGCTTTGATCTAAAATACACACAACTTAAAAACTCGGTCATCACCGGCTCTACTAAAACACCACTCCAATTTTTTTTACGATCGAAATAAAAGGTATTTGATCCGGTAAAACCGTCATTAGCCCCAAGCTCGACGAAAAATCCACCATCATAGTTGAGATACTTCTTCAACTTCCGATCAAGTCTATTTTGAGCACAATAACTCCTGCGATAAATTCGGTAATAAAATATATATATTAAAAAGTCAATCACTGGTCTCGGTAATTGGTCGAGCCTTATCAAACGAGCAATGAATTTTAGAACCTTAAATACCTTCACATCATTCACCTTGAATAAGTTCTACAAAACGGATCTGCAGCTACGCGCACTTTTTGACCGGCGGAAAACATATTCTGCTCGGCAATCTCCATACAGTAAGAACTGGGCAATTGTTGTTACAAAGCCCGCCCACCGTCGTTTATAAATTATCACCACATAGAGGCCCTTTGAGGGCGTCTAACGATACATAAATCCACGAAAAAATCTTCATGGCAGGTCCTAACTAGTCCGGTTATGCAGTTGCTTCCATGAGGTATTATGTTGCAAGCTCTAAGACTTCTAACATTCGGTAGGTTACCGCTTGATGGACATTCTTGTCATGAAGAAACGAAGTTCGTTTTTTTGAGAGATTAAGCAGGAGACTTCGTAGATAGCGCTTCATCAACGCTTTACGTGTCCCGGGTCAGTTGCCAATTGAGACCTTGAAAACTAGGCCTGCACTCCGAACTCAACCAAATTAAACGCACCAAAACCAGAATTCGAAAACACCCACATTTACGATAAGTCGCGGAACCGAGGTAGCGTCAATCGATTCGCTAGGCGATCTTCAACCAGTCCACCACATCAAGTAACCAACCGAATTTCTTGTTAGGCCATTAAATTTCCGAAAAACCGATTCGACCAGTTGCCTACATTTTGTTACCCCAAAAATAAAGAATTACGTTCGATAAAACTTTGATACATCAAACCTAATTTTCGGATCATTAAAATGTCATCCGCTTCCAGCTGTGAAGCGTATCTTTCAATAAATTGTTCACAAGAATCAGACCAAGGGAGAACCTCGCTTTCAACTTGATGATTCGCAATAAAGCTATCAAATTGGTCATTTTTTTCTGTTCCAAGGCGACCACAAAGTACCTCAATGTACTCGATAGAATTACAGGCAAAATCTTCAAACGGGACGATAAATAATTTCTCCCTGACCTCACTCTCTAATTTATCGAACATTCGAAATATCCCAGAATAATAATTATATAAAATAAGTATTGATTTTCGGAGATCGGACGCTGCCAAATATTGATCTGCATATTCAACCACAAACCAAGGTATTGACACTCCCTCATGAAGGCAGCAGAGTGTAAACTCTCTATCTACTTTACATATTCTATTATTCCAGTTTCGTACATGCCATGCTTCAATAAGATATATGGGATCCCTTAGAGTAAGAATATATAATTTCAAACGTTCATCAAAACCGCGTATTAAAATATCACTGAACCCAAATACATTATGAATATTTATTGGCAATATAGGCTTTGACATCTTCATTTTTTCGGCTACAACGTCACCCTCGGGCGCCGTTAGTCTTGCCAAATATTTGTCTTGAAGACCATCAAAATAAGGAGAAGAACAATCAGACCGTCTAAAATTAACGTTCCTACCGATTGCCAAATTATAGATGTGCTTATCGGCATATGTTTTCAATAACGATGGTACCGCACCTACATCTAGAACTCCGAGGTATTTCATTACGGCGATGTTTTCATAATAACCATCAACTTGCCACTGCTCGCATCTTTTCAAATAACCAAGGAAGGGCCCAAATAACGATTTACCGGATGAAGAAAATCCATCTATTACTACTATTTCGTTAGCCAGACATTGGGTCCCTCTATCTAAAATCTGCATTATAATCCACTCATTGTATTAGAAAGCATTAAGCTGACTCCAGTCTAAAAAAAGAAAACCTAGGTCACTTGATACAAGATTGAAATCTGGATCGAAATAAATCCGTAACTTAAATGTATTATTATTCATATTAAAATGATTAGGAATTTTTTTATGCATAAAACATCTATGAATTTTTTCTTTTCCTTACTAAGAATTAAATGAGAATTTATCCTAAGTACGTCGAGATAGCCCTATTCGATCTCGGCAGTCTGGTTTTAATTCAAGCGGAGCTTACTACTAAGTGAACGGTACGCTACCTCTTCGGCCACAACCATCGACTTTTGGTGCTTTATGCAGTCGCATGAGTATGTTGGCCGACTGAAGATTGGGGTACTCACTCAGTCCGACGAGTTTAATGTACAAGTGCAACCACACCGCATACTCATTTGATGTCCTTGCGACAGCTTCACGAATACCTCTGGCTTCCAAAAGCCGGTAAACAAAAATAACTTGCTTGAGCATACATTGTTGTTTCTTGACCCCGTATTCCTGACGAAAAGAGGCTAGGAGTCTCTACTACTCACTTCAGTTATTTGTTTTTGGAGCAACACGATCACCAGCTCCCTTTCCTAAAAGAGTTCGAAAAATGTAGTAGCAGTAATAATGGACATTGAGCCCCTGCAGCATTTCGGCATCCGTCTTCGCAAGCAATTCGGGGGTCGACATATCAATACCTAGCATCTGAGCCAGACCAGTAATCCCTGGTTTCGCGTCGAACACCCCACGTGCCTCACGCTCGGCTATGAGTTTTTCTTGGTTTACCAAACACGGACGCGGCCCTACGAGGCTCATCTCGCCAAGTAATACATTCCATAGCTGAGGTAGCTCATCTAATTTCGTCCTACGCAAAAACGATCCAAAGGTAGTTACTGCTGATGGATCGACCAAATGGGTCGCTACAGACTCGACCTCTGGACTCATGGTACGAAACTTAAACAAAATAAACGTCTTCCGATGCTGACCCACTCGCTTCTGGCCAAACAACGGCGCTCCCGTATCGAACCATCCAATGAACCATAACAGGGCTAGCAGTGGCGCACCCAATGACAAGCCCAACAGCGCTCCGACGACATCTAAGATTCGTATCATATTATCAGACCATGCTCCGCCGCCAAATAACGCCGTTGCGCTTCCCGAACCTCGTGCTCCGCTGCCATTGACGGGCTTCATTCCAATCGTACACAGGGATTACCACTATTAACTTGCAACGACCCATAAGCTTGAGGTTACTCAATTGTTATCAGTAGTAATTGCACGAACGGGAGTCTAACCTTGCCTACCAGCCGAATCAAATGAGAATTCGACGCATCTTTGTTTTAGCCTACTACCGATTCTTCTTTAAAACCTGGCTTAGGCGAACCTCGTAAAAGTCCCGCATCGCTCCGGTGACTATCGTTTCTTGGAAGTGCGTTTCCACGTACTGCCTCGCAGATTTCCCTTTTGAAGAAAGTTCAGCCGGCTGAGCTAACAACCTATTGAGCTGTTGCGCCAACTCCCGAGTATCACCCGCTGCGAACATCCATCCGGTTTGTCCCTCAACTAAAGCATCGGTAAGACCATAAATCCGTGAAGTCAGGGCTGGCACTCCACACGCCGCGGCTTCAATTACTGCAGAGCCAAAGCCCTCCCGATAACTGGGTAAACATAATAAATCAGCTGCCTGCATAAATCGCTCTGGTGAAGGCGTGAAATCCACCCGTTTTACTTGTCTCATCACTCTACTCATAAATGCGACCATTTGCGGAAAGTAATCTCCTTCATCCGGACCTACTACCCATAATTCAGCGTTCGGGTGCTGTCTAGAAATATGATTAAAAGCTTGAGCGAGATCTAGCACGCCCTTGCTTGCATTTAGTCGACCCAAGTACAAGCAGACGGTCGCATCGGCAGACGTTCCCATTTCATTCCTAACATCTTTCCGAACATTTTTATTAGGTGAAAAGCGTTGGATATCCACGCCACACATAGACCCAGCGCCTAAAACGAAAGCGCGCCGTGGATTCAAAACATTTTGCGCTATCAAGAAATCTCGCTGCGAGGGGCTATCTACCAAAACGTCAGTCGCCATTGCGGCGATGGCTCTATCAGCTGTCCTAAGTAAATGACGCATAAAACCCTCATGCGTCACCCAGACTTGACCCGTGAAGCTATGCACTCGGACTGGCACTTTAGCTAAAAAGGCGGCCAACATTCCCAACAAACCAGCCTTGGGCGTCATGGTGTGCACAGCCACTGGGCGACTAGTTTTGAATTTCCAGTAAAGCATCCATAACGCCTTAACATCTGACCAGAGCGCAATGGGACGCTCGATCGGTACGAATTCAACCGGAACATCCACACCGTATTTCTCTAGCAGAGTGCTTTCGTTTGAATTGGTAAAAACCTGCACAGATGCATGAGGCTTTAAAGTTCGAATGTGAGGCAACAGGAACGCTACAACACTCATCGGATGACTAGCTACAAAAACAATACTCCCATCCATTAACGCAAACCTTGGGCGAACTGACACATGCCCTTTTCAACCGGCACGGTTGATGTCCAACCTAACTCTTGTTCGATTCTATCAGTACTGAAACGACTCCTTACGCTGAGCGCTCGCACACGACTCAACGTCAATGGAAAACGCGGCCACCATTGCATCGATATTGCGACAAAAGTAGCCACTACTAGAGGAATCCTTCTGGTAGGAATTGAGAGTCCCGCCCCTGCTGCTAGTCCACTCACCATGTCTTCCATGGTCGCCCAATTCGATACGATATAGGTTTGATTAGCTGCACTGGGGTGACTGACGCAAAGGGCAATCGCCTGCACTACATCCTCGACATGTACGTAGTTGGCTGAAGCACCCGCGGGACCGATAAATGCGAAAACCGATTGCCTGATCGCATTGAGCATCTGATGGATTGACTGATTTCGCATGCCGGGTCCATACACATTGCTAGGCCTGACAATACAAACTTCGATGCCACACTCGTGCCCGGTCTCTTTTAGTATTTCATCGAAATCAGCTTTAGATACCTCATACGGATCGGAAGGATTATCTGGCCACCTCTCGTCCACTAACCCAGTCTGAACGGGACCATAACTCCCCACGCTTGACAATTGCACCCATCGCTTCACCTCTGCTCTAACCGAAGCATTCAGTAGCCGCTCTGGACCAAGAACATTAACAGCACGCATCAATGTGGGATCTTTAACTTCAGCTGCCGCATTAACTACCACGTCCACACCTTGAACAGCCTTGTCCCAATCGGAAGTCTTGGTAAAATCGCCCTGCACTATCTCAACACCATTCTGCCTAAGCCAGCCTGCCGTATCGCGCGTAACCACACGAACACGCCAATTGTGCAAAACCGAGTATTTTAAGAAAGCGGAACCTATGAAGCCTGATGCTCCCATTAAAAGGATAATTCCGGGAGAAGTTCGCATGCAAATTAGACCCTCAAACTATATTGCCAAGAGATAAGCATTGGACTTAGTGCTGATATCAATACAATACTGTATGACACACACCTATCACATGGATTCCCGCCACACTTTTTTATAAGCGGTAATCATTTTTTTTATGTCGAACAACTGTTCAATGCGTTCTTTCGCAGAAAAACAACGTTGCCTCCACCTCGTCTGATCCGACTGCAGACGTTCCTTTAATGCTTTTTCAATGGCTGTGGCCAATGCTCCCGCATCACACGGCGGCACAACCCAACCTGTATGGCCGATAATATAGGCCGAATCCCCGACATCAGTCGCCACACACGGGGTCTCACAAGACATCGCCTCGGCGACCACATTGGGAAACGCTTCACCGTAAGCGCTCGGCAAGATATGCAAGTCCAATGCGCTCATTACGGCAGGCACATCTGTTCGACGGCCTGCTAGGATTACAAAATCTTCGAGCCCAAAACCGCGAATCTGTTCAACTAAAATCAGATTATCTTCGTCAAGATTTGTACCTACTAGAAGGCAGCGTATTCGAATTTTTTTTGCGTGCAGAATACTTAGCGCACCTAAGAGATTCGAATGATCTTTTTGCGGATCATAGCGAGCGACTGTTCCGATCAATAAAACATCAGACCTCAAGCCCAACTCGGCACGAATAGTATTACCGTCTTTTTGGTTGTAACTGAAACTCTCCAAATCAAAGCCGTTGGGAACAAATCTCATTTTCGAACGCCTAAAGCCCAATTTTTCATGCACATCTATCGCACGCTCCGAGCACACAACAATGCGAGCCGGCAACCACAACGACAATTTTGCCAAAAGTCTGCTTATCCAAATTGTGGTTATTTTAGCCTTCCCCACCTCTAGTGTAGAATGCCGAATCCCCCAGACTAACGCTTTGATTCCGGCAATGCGCGCCGCTAGGCCGCCAAATAAATCCCCATGAATCAACCAAGTTTGAACGACGTCTGGTTTGTACCGCCGAAGTAATTGGACAAGCTTAGCTAACGCTAAAACGGAGGGAACGTTCGGACGCATCCCTAAGGTGAAGACCTCTATCCCGCTTGCCCGCAGCAAAATTCCATACTTCCCTTCACCAGAAAGAGAAATGACCACGTGCCGGAACTCCGTGTCGTGAGTACAGAGTCGAAACAGAACACCCTCGGCTCCACCATCATTCAAGCCGGTAATAATGTGTACGACACTCAATTGCCGAGATTTTTTTATCCGCATGTTGGTAGCGTACAACTGAACTTACTCATATCATCAAAATCAAAAAACTTTCGACTGCTTATTTGTCTCAAAAACCAAAATACGGTTACTATTTTAGTATCACTTACTAAGCTCAAGCATACCTCCACTAGAACCACTTAAAACCCGTTATCCCTGATTAATCTGAGATCTTAAACACCCTCAACCTTCACATAGAGTTGATATACGCCCATACGTCTCGCAAAGCTTGCCTCTGGTCTATCATCTAATTTTCTGGCTTTGGACTGGAACCAAAATCAGAAGAAACCGAGAGACCGAGGTTGCAATATCCACGCACCATTTGGCGGTATCCCAACATAATCGTCATGCAATGACTCCACACCAGGTTGAGCATCAAACATGCTAATGGAGGTATCAGAATAAGTGGTCGATCCGCGCAGCAATAACGGTAGTTAGAGAGGTTTTATATTTTCTCACAAACTTTAACTCCGATCGCCGTTCCGAGTGCCGAAAGAAACTCCGACGATGCATATTTTATGTCCTCAAATGACTTGAGAGGTAACGTAGAGCAAAGCAATACACCCATCATGATCCAAAACAATCGACCCTCGACGAATGACCCGAAGTGACCGTTAAACATCCCGTTCAACGCCGTCATCAGCAAGATCCCAATAGCACCGAGCCGGTGACTGTCGTCACCGCGCGATATCAGCATCGCGACCAAGGCCGCTAAAAATAGAGCCAAACCAACCAAGCCCTGCTCACCAGCAATCAGGAGATACTGCTGATGAGGATCATCAGTTACTATCGCTCGCCATCCCTCGTCGCTTGATACGATACGGGCATAGTCGTCAGAAAAGCCACCCGAACCAGATCCGAGAAGTGGTTTTGTGCCAATCATCCTTAGCGTGTTCTCCCAAAACACCCACCGAATACCCATCGAAGAGTAGGATTCAGCCTCGCCAGCAATGGTCGTTTCAAATTCATTGAGGCCTTGGGCGACTCGGGACTTCGCTGTGTCGGAGTTATATAGCGCCAGAGAGATCACGACCAATACAATGGCCGCCGACAACCACTTTAGGCGGGATACGACCAACCACGCACCATAGGGAGCGAGGAGCAGGAGCGCGACATAAGCGGTCCGGCCAGTTAGCACGTAAACAATGTTGGTGACCATTCCGGCGATCAGTAAACAAAAGACCAACTTCAGCCATATCGGGAACGTGTCAGCCTTCAGCATGATAAGTATCAGCAACGACGTACTCGCGAAAACAACACCCTGGGTCGCATGGTTCTCTAGTAGCTCTGATGGCGCTCTACCGAGTGACACGAACCCCAGATACCCGGCCCAGGAAAAAAACATATAGATACCCGCGGTGACAATAAGCGTAAAGACAGCAGCGCGCTTCAACCGAAGACTTTTAAACAGCACCCACGCCATAGGAAACAGTAGTAACTTTCTCCATGACCACACCTCCTCGAAGCGGAGCCCAAAGTCCGCCGGGGACCACAAGGTAGCGATAGCGATCCAACCCCAGAACGCGCACACCAGCTTGATCCTGATATCTGAGAATGACTCCAAGAACGCCGCTCTCAGCGGCGAATAAAAAAGGAAAAGACACCACAAAAGAAACTCGATCAAGGATACCAACGCGAACGCCCGGGTCATCGCCACCAAGTTCAAGAGCATCAATAATTGGGCAGCTAGTACCCATCTATCTTCTGAAAAGCTTCGTAGAATCCCCGTTTGACGCTCACCCCAGAGAGTCGGGCTTGCTTGGTGCTGCTTAATTAGGTCCACTCAATCACTCTCTTGAAATACTCAACCGTCTGGGTCAGCCCTTCTCTCAATCGGATGGATGGCTCCCAGCTGAGCGCTCTCTTAGCATATCCGATGTCCGGCTGACGCCGCCTCGGGTCATTCTGCGGCAGGTCCATGTATGTGATCTTTGATGACGATCCCGTGAGCTCAATCACCAGATTCGCCAGCTCCAGCATCGTGAACTCACCCGGGTTACCGAGGTTCACAGGGCCCGTGATCTCAGGGCCTGAGTTCATCAGACGCAAGAAGCCCTCAATGAGGTCGTCCACGTAGCAGAACGACCGGGTCTGTGATCCGTCGCCGTAGATCGTGATCGGTTCGTTCTTCAGTGCCTGGACGATGAAGTTACTCACCACCCGCCCGTCTTCTGGGTTCATCCGTGGACCATAGGTATTGAAGATCCTCGCGACCTTGATCTCGGTCCCGTGCTGGCGGTGGTAGTCGAAGAACAAGGTCTCTGCGCAGCGCTTCCCTTCGTCGTAGCACGACCGGATACCGATCGGGTTGACCCGGCCCCAGTAGCCCTCAGGTTGCGGATGCACCTCCGGGTCACCGTAGACCTCTGAGGTGGATGCCTGGAATACCCGCGCGCCGGTGCGCTTCGCTAGGCCGAGCATGTTGATCGCACCATGGACAGAGGTCTTGGTGGTTTGTACGGGGTCGTACTGGTAATGGACAGGGCTCGCGGGGCACGCGAGGTTATAGATCTGATCCACCTCGAGATACAGAGGAAACGTGACGTCGTGGCGGATGAACTCAAACCGGTCGTGATCGAGAAGGTGGCGGATGTTGTCCTTGGAGCCGGTAAATAGGTTATCGACACAAATGACCTCGTGACCCTCACCCAGCAGCCGGTCACACAGGTGGGAACCCAAAAACCCGGCACCACCCGTCACCATAATAGTGGTAGACATCAAATAACCCTCTTTACCTGAGAAACTTACCGAAGAACCTGGGGACAGCCTGCCTACGCCAACAATTCCATCGGTACTTGAGACCCAAAAACAGAGGGCCATGCTTTGCCCGTGACTGATCAAGCGCGGTACTAAATTGGCCGGTGATTGAGCCTTGCGTAGCTAGAGGAGACGACGTCCAAAAATGACGAATCCCGAGGGACTGATCAATCAGTTTTAATTGATGATCAGCCTGACGATCAATAACATGCGACGAGAACCATTCTTGCCGCTTGACGCAGCCTGCGACGTCGATCAGATACGCTTCCGCGGTTGATATCGGATTCTCAATTAGCCTTAATTCTTCCGACTCAGTGAACCGCGAGTCGATCTTATTATCTGCCCCACCGAGAAACACTAACCACCCATCTTCTTCTTGGCTCAAAAGCTCGATGGTCCGCGCGAGGTTATCCATAAACCCATCGAATAAAATAACGTCATCTTCTAAAACTAAACCCACTTTTCTTCCGGACTCAATCAGGAGCCTCTGTGCTTCAACATGCTTCAGCGTATTCGATACACTTTTTGGGTTCATGTCAGCATCGACACGCTCCCAGTCGGTTTCGGTCAACTCGTCGGCGTCATAATCGAAAATGTATGTAAATTGAAACCCAAACGCCTTAGATAGTTTTTCGATGTGCTTGTGTCGGTCAGTAAATGACCTAACCGAGATCACATAAACAGGCAGCTCAGATAACAGCACGGCTTATAACCACTCAAGCAAAAGCGCAGTATGCCAAATTTAGACACGATAAACCTCATCTAAATAGCGCTCCGCAACCTCTTTCCAGGTCTGAAACTTGAATGGCAACACATCAGTTAGACTCACCAAAGCCATCAATGCTTGCCCCCATTCCTCATCAGAACACGCCAACGGCTGCACTTTGGCACACTCATGGCTGATGCTCGCAGCACCAACGTTATCACTCATAAGGACTCTGCAACCCGACACTAGCGCCTCCGGGATCACCATACCGAAGGGCTCTTGAACAGCCGGATGAATCAAAACATCATAGCTCGCATAGGGAACACTCGCTGACCACCCTCTCAGTGAGACCCAGTCAGGCAAATGAAGCCCCCCTAGTTCTTCGCTAACCGGACCGAAGACGTCCAGTGTGATCGCAACGCCACGAGATCGAAGTGCGGCCAGCACTGCTAACGCTCTCCCCAGACCTTTACGCTTCCACTCTTTACCCACAAACACAGCCCGTATTGGCTCGCCTACTTCAGAAAATGATCTACGGGATATCGAGATCAAACCCGGCTCAATCGGGTTGATCAAGTGGGCCGAACATTCTGGATAAAGCTCCGTTAGTTTCTGAAACCCAAGTTTCGACACCGGTACAACTTGCCGAACCGAGTCCCCGCGCACTTCAGAGGCCTCCCATTGATGCCACGCGCTGACTCGAGGCGAAATTTTCTGATACCACGGTGTCTCGGACCATGCCTTCATGGGCGGCCCATGAAAAGTAGTCACATGGTGGAAGCTGCATCGCTCATGAGAGTGAACCACAACTTGACCTTTGCCAGGGTAAGCTCGCCAAAACTCGTCACACTTTTGCCGAAAATCTCGCATCGCTTTCCATCGACGCTTCATCGGCGATGGTTGCAATTGATGGAGTATGATTTTGGGGTCAGCATCACCCTCAACGGACTGACACAAGACCTCTACAGATAACCCTAGGTTGGCTAACTCATGGGTGAGATGCCAAACATACGCCTCCATGCCCCCAACACAACCAAACCGTCTGACGACATGCAGGACTCGAAGCGTCACAAACTAACCCACACGCTTGTAGTGTTTCTTACTGATCTCGATCCCGAGCTTATCCTCGAGCCAAAACCGAACTCTATTTCGGTAGTCGCGCCGAGAGGGGCTGTATCCCGGTACTTGTTCGAACACATACTCAGCCTCATGAGCCAACCATTCCGCCATTACCGCCGGGTGGGTTCCCCCGAATTCCCTCAGTTCCGCAACATCAATATTGCCGTAACTCTCAAATTTCTCATGAGAACCGCCCCAATACCTTCCAACCTGAGCCAGCTTCTCGTTCATTTTTGTGACTGAGCGGCAATGACCATAATGATAAATATTCGCATTAGCCCACGCCGCTCTTGGATAACGGCCTCGTTTATTTTTATCTAAAACCACGAAAAACAGCCCGTCTGGCGCGACTGAACGGATGGTATTTCGAATTATACGAGGCGCCTTCCTATAACCCGCGATACCAACCTGCCCAGGTGTCCCATAAAAATGAAAGAAGTTGAAATACAACGCCTCGACCGCCGCGTCATTGAGGTGGTTCTTCATCGCGTCTTGAATGGCAGGCAATTCATCCTCGTGTAACACCTCATCGCCTTCGAGGTAAAATGCCCAGTCGCCAGTACAGTTATACTGAGCGATCATTTTTTGTTGACCGTAAACGAAACCCCGGTCGCGCATATTCTCGTTCCACACGGTCTCGATGACCCTAATTTTGGGATCATTGATAGCCCGGACACGAGTCAGCGTCTCATCTTGGCCTCGACCCACCGCGATCACGTATTCATCAACTATCGGCAGCAGTGAACGGATGCTTTCCTCAAAAGGGTAGCCATTGATCACCGCATTCCTGAGAAACGTGAAGCCACTAACCTTCATATCAACTCTAGACCTCCATCAATAACGCACGACCTAGGCGAAATATAGCGATGCTCATCTCTCAGCAGCTCTAGAAACATCTTATCGTTCTCAGACTTAACATTAGTAGAAGGCTCGGGATGATACAAATGCAATAACGATGTTTTATACCTCGAATCCGTCAACATTAGCCCAGAGCGAATCGCACGAATCGCAAACTCACTGTCCTCAAGTCCCCAGGTTCGGTAGTTTTCATCGAAGCCACCAACGACGCACAAATCTTCCCTACGAAGCGCCATCATAAAGCCCCTAACACTCTTCCAGGATCGGCGAGGAACTCTGCGCAGAAAGCCAAGCGGAATACGCCAGAATTTTTTACCAATAAAAAAAGATTGAACTAGCCTCAGCTCAGGTGATGTGGACAAAAGCTGACGAGTTTCAACTGCTGAAAGAAGTTTTCTACTACCAAAAATTAACCGCCTTCGAGCGAATAATGTAGAGAGACGCTCCAAAAAATCTTGTGGCATTAAACAGTCGCCATCTAAGTATACGATCCAGTCACCCGAAGCTTTCAGCGCCGCGAGATTTCGCGAACGAGCCAACCTAAACCCATCATCAGGTTGAAATGAGTGCAGCATTCGACAGGGCAGAGACGCTCTCCACTTGTTTATGATCTCCTGTGTCTCCGCCGTCGAACCATCATCAGCGATGATGACTTCAAAAGGCACGTGCGTTTGCCACGACACCGAGCCCAAACACCAATCCAGAAAATGTGGCGCATTATATGTCGTGATGATTACACTAATTTTCATTAAGCTATTATAGGCAATACGTCTCTGTGCCACAGAAGTGCGTCGGAAATAATTTCATCGAGGCCAGAATGTTTTGCTTCCCAACCCAGTTCACCCAAGACTTTAAAGGCGTCGGTAATTAGTACCGGCGGATCCCCCGAGCGACGACTAGACACGTTATAAACCAACTCCTCACCACATGCCTTCTCGCAAGCTTTGATGACTTCCAGGTTTGAAAATCCCTGGCCGTACCCTAGGTTAAATATTTCGCATCCAAATCTTGCAGCGTCCAAAGCCAACAGATGCGCCAACGCAATATCCTTTACGTGCACATAATCTCGGATACAAGTACCGTCCTCTGTTCCGTAGTCATCGCCATACAAGGTGAACGAATGCTTTGCTGGATTAAGTATTGCATTCAGGACGTTAGGAATCAGGTGAGTCTCCGGCATATGACATTCGCCCAAGTTACACTGGGGCATTGCTCCGGCCGCGTTGAAATATCTAAATATAGTCGCGCTTCGTTTTGGCAAACTAGCCCACGTGTTAACACATCTCTCAGCCAACAATTTAGACTCTCCGTATGGATTAATCGGTTTAAGTTGATGGTCCTCACGAATCGGTGAATTATCGCGAGGCAGTCCATAGACCGCTGCGGTGGAAGAAAACACTAACCTATCGCATCCAGCTTCAGTCATTGCAGCTAGCACGGCCCTAGTCCCATCCACATTGTTGCTAAAATACATGTCAGGTTTCGCAACAGATTCTGAAACAACAATTTTGGCCGCAAAATGACACACCACATCGACATTGGTGAGCGACCTAACCAATAGGTCATAGTCCAATAGCGATCCACGGATTACAGGAAAGGGGGTGACCGCCCACTCATGTCCACTCGAGAAATCATCGAACACACAGACATTGTGTCCGGCCTCATGAGCGAGATACGAGAAATGAGAGCCTATGTAGCCAGCACCTCCGATTACTAAAATATTCATATCGGCCCCTCTGACTGGTAAAGCGGTGTTGGATTGACTCAGACATGCACACTAATACTCGAACAGAAATCGTACCACAGTCTTAACAGCAGTTTTCGTGAGTCGCCAGAAGCTTCGGCCAACCCGCACGTTACACATTATGCACAGGTGAAATACAAAAACTAACGGACCTTTCCGTTTGCGATGCTTGCCCCACAGATGGCTGGACTTTACCTATACTTTCCATTTTATGACCAGCCAAGTAATGACCGAGGTAGTAATCACTGTTCACTCTCACAATCCTTTTTTGATCCCCCACGTCTCAGAAGCTCTCACGGCGCCATCTAATCATCTTTAAGTATTCGGTATAACAATGTCAGATTTGGTTAGATCGTCATCTAAGTGCAGATAGCCGCCAGCCTCTGTATGCTCAGGCACTACATGATCGGAAAGTAGTTCAGGCATCAGTTGAATAGGTTCCATCTCAAACTGTTCTTATAAGATACTTCTACCTACTCGGAAGAATACTTAACCTGGACTTAAATAAAGATCCTGGTTTGCAATTAATAATGCTCCTGATGGATAGGATATTGTGCAGCGTTGTGACAGACTTTACCCATGAAGTCAGTCGAGCACATTATCGTTTGTTATGGTGATCAATTAGGTTATCACCATGGAGCTAAATACCAGATCTTGAGTGCTTACGAGCGCTGGTATAACCGCAGTAATTCTAAAATTTGTGTGGTGACAGACTCCCCGAAACTCTTCAAAGGCTATCCCTGTAGAGTACTGACGTTATCGAAAGAGAAAAAAAGCGCCTGGTCATTAAATGGGCTTCAACACTTCGGCATCAAACTTCAGGGTCTGAAATGGGCTATGGAAACTACCGATTCAGACGCGAGCCTTCTTCTGGACACCGATATGTATTGGAAAAGTGATCCAGCACCCCTAGTCGAAAAAATTAATGAGAAAACAATAATAATGTACAGGAATGAGGGAACCATAATCGGTTCTCGAAATCAGAGCCATAATCGGTTCGAGGAGGGACTCCAGGCTAAAAATTTTAGATTAGGGTCTAACCAACAATATTCGTTAGAGTCCAAATCAGAAATGTGGGCATCAAACATTCTCGGGGTACTAAGCGATCAGGTTGATCTGATAAGCGGTGCCTTCGAATTGTTTAGTTCTCTTGAACATCATGTGGCAGCACATACGGTTGAGCAGTTCTCCGTTTCAGAAATCTCGCGGATTAGCGGTATACAAAAACTTGAAGGGAAAAACTACCTGAGCGACTGGTCAAGTACTGGGAGAAAGAACTACGTGACGCCGATACTTAGAGAATTCTTTGCTAGATATGGAGAGACTGATTTCGATACGCACCTTGCTAACTGGAATCGTATTAAAATCAGACGGCCATTTGTCACCCTCTTAAAACAGAAGATTAGAAAGAAACTCTCGTGAAGTTGGGGAACTCCTGATTAATTGTTCGAAGTAGATGACTCCAGCAAATGGCACAATGGATGGTCTTTACAGTCTACGCCGAGCACAGCGCTATCCAAAGGCCTTGACTTAGCGTTTAGACTTTAGATGCTACTTAAATCCATGTCTTCCACATACAAAGGTGAATAATTTTCTGTAAAAACGGAGCAATTCAGCTTCATCAGTGTTGGCGTCGCGAGAAAATACTTGAGTGACTGGTCTACAACCGGAAAAACGGTGTTTAGACAGGAAATTGAACCATTGGTGCTAGAATAATCAGGGTGGCTTTTTTTCAAAGCAGATGAGGATAGCTGAGTGACTGAGGTTTTAAGGAGCATCAAGGCGATCGTCCGACGACAAATCGAAAAAATCGTCGTAAGACCGTAGTACCGAAAAAATCAATACTTTGTTAAAGCGTCAAATCTAAAGGGTGGGTATCATGAAGGTTGTTCTTAATCAAAATAAAAAGCTAACCAATTTTCGGTTCATTACCTTATTAGTGATTGGTTCAATCGTCGATTCGAGAGATGCCAGAGGATTTGATGCACCCGGCATACAAGAGTGCTTAGATAAACAAAGACAAACTATATTTTCCCAAATAAGCGAGCATATTTTCGACAGTTCAAATCAATCCGAATCAACTAATTGTCTCGAGATCGAGCTTAGAGCTAGGGCCGATACACTTGACAAGAGTCATCTGAACAAGGAGTTGAGCGATGCGGAATATCGTAGCCAGCTGGCCGTTGCCGAGAAAGAGAATGTAAAAAAAATCATACAATCGGGTAAAACGATTAAATACAACCAAACTGATGGAGGGCCGCGATCATTAACGTTCGCGACTCCAGACAATGATAATAAAGAAGAGAAACCCCTGATTAAGACTCTGGAATCCTTCACAACTATTCAATCGAGCCGCTAGAAACCTGAAATACCACTGATTATTTGCGTTTATAGTCATAGCCGTAAACAAAAAAGCCCAACTGATGAAATCAGTTGGGCTTCGCAGTTCTAAATTAGCCTAAGCTATTAGAACTTGTATGACGCACCGAAGTACGTTGTTTCTGCAGTCGAGTCTTTAGAGTCGTCTGACTGCTCAGCGAAGAATGTTACGTCGCCGATCGCGTGATGAATACCAATGACCGAACGGTCAGCGGCTGTAGTGCCTGCCGATTCTGCTTTCTCGCTTACTACGAACACTGAAGTGTCGCCCATAGAATAATGCGCACCGAGGTTAGTGTAGTCAGTATCTACAGACGCAGCGCTCTTGTCCGTGAATGTTTCGGCAGCAACTGTCAAGCCGTTCATTGTGACAGACAGGCTTACGTCAGTGTGCTTGGTGCCATCGTCGTTATCGTCAGCGCCGTAACCAATTGTGACCATTCCAGTTGTGTACTTGACTGCATAACCGGTAGCTTCAGCTTCACCACCTGTAGATGCGCCGTTCTGAGTCTGGGCAGACGCCGTCAGGTTGACAGAAAGACCTTCGACAAATGTAGGCAAGCTCCAGTTCACGTTAGCGTCCATAGCGCCTGTGCCTGTGCCATCAGTTGTTCCTGTAGTACCAGCAAAGCCCCAGTCAGCAACATCGTCGACCGAGTCGGCACCGCCGCTCACGTCACCCATGGCGATACTGCCGAACTCGCCTGACAGAGTGAGGTTTGCACCGCCATCGGCGCCGCCTTCGTCACTCAGTGGGAGAGACATTGACACTGACATTCCGTTTGGAAGTTCAGATGACGCGCCAACCTTAATTGTACCGTCGATTTCAGAAGTAGACGTACCGTTCGCGTCTGCCCATGAAAATTCTTGTGAACCAGAAACAGTTACGTCGGCAGCGAAAGCTGGTGCGACAAACGCAGAAGCTACTGCAGCAGCGATAATTTTTTTCATTTGAGATTCCCTCGTTAAAAATTTTTTAAAGGTTACTTAAGTATCCTCTTTTGTCTGGGTTTCCCCAGAGGTAGGTAAGCTAGCCCTACCGAGGCGTGTCATTCATACGGAATTCCACCGTGCATACATTAACCAAACCGCCACGACTGAACAACCAAAGCAACTGCGACTCTGAACATGAAACAAGGCTCCTTGTGTCACGTGAAAATAAATTTTTTTCGAAATTGACGGAACTTTTTGAGCGAAATTTCGTCGTGTGTTTTTCGGCTGTTTTGCGAGGAGATTTTCTCACCTGGAAATTTGGATAAATAAACCATTATAAATCAATAGTTTATAGGGTTCATTTTGCGGGCCGATTTTGACTTTCTCGTCAAAGTGGTTGAGCAAAGTTTGAACGATGATTGTCGCCCCCCGATTCGCCGTCTCATTTTTTGCCTGAATTTTGTCCAAATTTTCTTACCCAGTATTAGACTAATGTCTAATAAAAAAGATAGGAACTTTTACGAAAACGGCCAATTTTTGCCACCCTGAATTCGGTCGCCCAGACGGCTTCTGAACCTTAATTCCCTAAAATTCAGGGAAGGACGGTACATCATCAGTCAATTGAAGCCTCTCAGTGGCCATGTCATAAGTAGGCGATCCTGACTCAATGACGATGTTCAAGACCCCGATCACTTACCTGAATGACGCGCCAGTAAATAATAGAGATCGGGACTCTCATGCATTGCACTTACCACCCCGGCAGCCAATCCCGAGGGATGTCGACGGCCAATCTCCCAGCTTTTGACACTCTCGAGACTTACACCGAACATTTTAG
>Ga0181559_10000326_pt1 | contig 42861 bp, 29 predicted proteins | sample 011ome_21_FD_133752 | JGI IMG/M metagenome (GOLD analysis project Ga0181559, IMG submission 133752) | Coastal salt marsh microbial communities from the Groves Creek Marsh, Skidaway Island, Georgia - 011508AT metaG (megahit assembly) | ecosystem: Environmental > Aquatic > Marine > Intertidal... | reverse complement strand
TACTGCCATACTTATTGTTATAGCGATCTCCGCCGCCTTTGGCCTTTGGCGTGGTTTCGTCATGGAAGTGCTGGCATTGCTGAGTTGGATCGCAGCTTTATTAGTAACTCGGGTGTACAGTGTGCCCATCGCCGGACTGCTCGTGAATATGATTGAAAGTGAATCTATTCGCTATGTGGCGGCTTTCGCATTGCTATTTGTTATCGTAATTATGTTAGGGACCCTGATTAATCACTTCATGGCGAAATTGCTGACCATCACCGGACTCAAATTTCTTGATCGGCTGCTGGGCGCGGTTTTTGGCTTGGCACGAGGAACGGGCATCGTGCTGGTTATTTTGTTTATTTTAAATGTGTTTGTGTCGGAAACTAAATGGTGGCAAGAGTCTACTCTTATCCCTTATGGCATGGTGATGATTGAAGAGTCACAGATTTTTATTGGCGATCTGAACAGTGTCACTCCAGTACAATAATGTAATCAGAACGAAGCGAGGCTTCAGTCTATGTGCGGATTAGTTGGCGTTGTAACCAGTAATGACGTGGGTGTGTGTATCTATGACACCCTGACAGTACTGCAACACCGGGGTCAGGATGCGGCAGGCATAATGACCAGTGATAATGGCAAACTCAACCTGCGAAAGGACAATGGCCTGGTAAAGGATGTGTTCCGGACACGGCATATGCGCCGCCTGACCGGGCAAATGGGCATAGGTCATGTGCGTTATCCAACCGCTGGAAGTTCCAGCCCTGCGCTGGCGCAACCATTCTATGTAAATTCTCCTTACGGCCTCTCATTAGCACACAATGGCAATCTTACCAATGTGGCCGAACTTAGCAGGGAGCTTTACAAGACCGATCTTCGGCACATGAATACTGACTCAGACTCAGAGGTTTTGTTGAATGTTTTCGCGCATGAGTTACAGCAAAAGGGGAATATTGAGCCAGCACCTGAGGATATCTTCGCCGCCGTGTCTGGCGTTCACAAGCGTTGTCGCGGAGGTTACGTTGCAGTAGTCATGATTACCGGCTACGGCATCCTCGGGTTTCGTGATCGACACGGTATTCGGCCCCTAGTTTACGGCAGCAGAACTACCAATGGTCGAAAAGAGTACATGATTGCCTCTGAAAGTGTGGCACTCGATTCGCAAGGTTTTACAATAGAAAGAGATGTGGCGCCTGGGGAAGCGGTTTACATCGATGTGCAAGGCAAATTGCACACCAAGGTTTGTACCGATGCAGGCGAACACACGCCATGTATTTTTGAGCATGTTTATTTCGCCCGCCCTGATTCCCTGATGGATAGCATCTCCGTTTATAAGGCGCGGCTGCGCATGGGACAGCGCCTCGCTGACAAGGTCAAGCGATTACGGCCTGATAATGATATCGATGTGGTGATCCCCATTCCCGATACTAGCCGGACCTCAGCCCTGGAGCTGGCAAATCATCTCGGTATAAAGTATCGCGAAGGCTTTGTTAAGAATCGCTACATCGGCAGGACCTTTATCATGCCGGGGCAAAGCCAGCGTCGAAAGTCGGTTCGACAAAAGCTCAATGCGATTGAGCTGGAATTCAAGGGCAAAAATGTCATGTTAGTTGATGATTCCATTGTTCGCGGAACTACCTGCAAACAAATAATTCAGATGGCGAGAGATGCCGGCGCCAAGAAGGTCTACTTTGCCTCGGCAGCACCTGCAATTCGCTACCCCAATGTCTATGGGATTGATATGCCTGCAGCAACAGAGCTAATCGCAGCAGGCAAGACCGATGACGAAGTGGAAGAGTTGATAGGGGCAGACTGGTTAATTTATCAGGACCTTGAGGATTTGATCGCGGCTGCCGCCGAGGGCAATCCGGAAATCAGTCGCTATGAGTGTTCAGTATTTGACGGTGAGTACATCACCGGCGATGTGGATGAGGTCTACCTTAAGCGTCTGGAAACGATTCGAAGCGATGCTGCCAAGGCGGCAAGAAAGAAAAAAAAGAGCATGGCTCGGCAACAAAATCTGGTGGCTGATTTACAGAGCGACGGCTGAGTTTTCCAACTAATCTATGTCCATGCTCTCTATTAATCTGAGTGAAAAATCAGCTGCGGCAACACCGATTGTTGAAAATCATTATTCTCAACAGGTTGCACATGCGGTTTCCGAAATCAGCAAGGCTAAGCTGGGCAAAGAACACCAGATCAAGCTTTCCCTCTGTTGCCTCTTCTCTGGTGGGCACCTGTTAATCGAAGATTTGCCGGGCATGGGGAAAACGACACTGTCTTATGCGCTGGCCAGGGCGCTTGGCCTGGAATTTAATCGCATCCAATTTACCAGCGACCTGTTGCCCGCCGACATCCTGGGTATTTCAATCTTTGATCAGAATACCGCGCAGTTCACTTTTCATCCTGGTCCTATTTTTAGCCAGCTCATCCTCGCCGATGAGATCAACAGGACAACGCCAAAGACCCAATCCGCCTTGCTTGAAGCGATGGAGGAGCGTCAGGTTACTATTGAGGGTGAAACCCGTGCTTTGCCCGAGCCGTTTTTCGTCATTGCCACTCAGAACCCCGTGACCCTGGCTGGTACCTATCCGCTTCCAGAGTCTCAGCTGGACCGTTTTTTGATGCGTTTGCGTCTGGGTTATCCTGACCAGCGGGCTGAAAGAGAATTGCTGGAGATGAATACGGAGCGCGATAAGCTAGTGGAGGTTCAGCAGTGCCTGACCATCGCCGAGGTCACTGAATTACGACAACAATCAGCCGGTGTCACGGCGAGTTCGTCACTGCTCGATTATGTGCAACGACTGGTGAATTACACCAGAAGCGGCGAGGGATTCCACTATGGGCTCTCTCCCAGAGGCAGTCTGGCAGTGATGCGGGCTTCTAAAACCTGGGCCTTGATGTGTGGGCGTACTCACGTAGTGCCCGAAGACGTGCAAACCACTTTGCCTTTCGTGGTCGAGCACCGGCTTCGTGCAGTAGCTGACGAAGACGGTCACACGGGCGCATCTCTGGTGCAGCGTTTACTCAATGAGGTGGATGTACTCGCCTGAGCACTGCAATACAGGGCGCCAATCCACAACCTTGCGCTGGTAGCGGAATATTGATGCGATCGAATGCAACAAGCCTGGCTGACCAATGGCGCCACCGTGCTAAAAAGTGGATGGCCCGTCGTATGCCGCCACAGCGCAAGGTTACCCTGGAACAGCGCACAATCTACGTTCTGCCATCACGGAATGGGCTGTTGTTTCTGACCGCGACCGCGCTAGTTTTCATTGCTGCCATCAACTATGCCGTGTCCCTTGCGTTTGGACTTGCCTTCATGATGGTAAGTCTGTTCATTCTCGCTATTTTTCATACCTTCAATAATCTCAACCACCTAAGCTTGACTGCTATGCCAACGGATTCAGTCTACTGCGGTGAGCAAATAGCTTTCAATGTCCGCATATCACGCGGCAGAGAGCACAGTTATGAGGCGCTAGTGCTACAGTTTCAGGATGGTATCTTTGGTGGTGGAGGTGCGTTGAAAAGGCGAAATGCCATCACCAGGGCTGAATTGGTGGACAATGATCAGCTCGACCTCAGAGTATTCACGAAGGCAACGAAGAGGGGAGAGTTTAAGGCTCCCTATCTCAGGGTTACTACCTATTTCCCCCTGGGCTTAGTGCGGGCCTGGAGTATTGTTGACCTTGAGCTCTACTGTCTGGTCTACCCTAAGCCGATACCATGCCTAATGGATCAATTCACGGCGGGCAATAGCGACAATGATGATTCCGCTATTAGCATTCAGGGCAGCGAAGATTTCTATGGCCTGCGTGACTATGTGCCCGGAGACTCCCTGCGTCAGGTTGCCTGGAAAAACGTAGCCAGGGGGCAGGGGCTTCAGGTAAAGCAGTTTGTTGACTACGTGGACAGTAAGGTCTGGTTGGACTGGGATATGTTTTTCGATTTTTCAATTGAGGAGAGGCTTTCGCGCCTTTGCTACTGTGTGCTTCAGCTATCTCAGCGCAACAGTCCATTTGGCACGAAGCTTCCCGGCATTGAAATCCCACCTGGAAGTGGCCCTGAACATCGAAATAAGCTGCTGCGCACTCTGGCGCTGTTCGCGGGCAAGTGATGGAGGCAGGCTACCAGATTCCTCGAGCTGCCCTATTGTGGGTACTTGCCGCTGTCACCCTGGTTATTCTTCCCCAAATTATTAATCTACCGGCATGGCTGTTACTTATTGCTCTGACATGTGTGGTGTGGCGCCTTTTGATCTTTAGTGGCCGTTTAAGCTATCCAGGAAAAATAACCCGGATCGTCGCCGTGTTGTTCACGTTGGGGGTGACGGTTTATCAGATGCGTAGTCTCGGCATTGGATTGGAAAGTGCGGTGAGCCTGCTGACTCTGGGTTTCGTCTTCAAACTCATCGAAATGCGATACCAGCGGGACGTTTACGTGGTGCTGAGCCTGTGCTTTGTGATGTCCATGGTGGCATTCCTGTATTCTCAGAGTGCGTTAATGACTATTTATATCTCCCTGTGCGTGACCGTAATCGTTGCTGCAATGGTTTCGGTAAATCGCTCAGTTCAGGAAGCCAAGCGCAAACCGACACTGCGGATTGCGACAAGGCTTGCGCTGCAGGCATTGCCCCTGACAATTGTGCTGTTCTTGCTGTTTCCACGGATAGCGCCCTTGTGGTCGGTTCCAGTACCAACCAGTGGAGGCTCTACCGGCGTCACCGATGAAATGTCTCCCGGCGATCTCAGTCAACTTGGGCGTTCCAATGAGCTAGCGTTTCGAGTGCAGTTTGAGGATTCACCGCCGCCTCTGCATGCAGAACTGTATTGGCGCGGGCTGGTATTGGAAGAATTCGATGGGGAAACCTGGAGCCGCTACCGCTCACGTTCACCTTATCGCATCGCAGCTGGCAGATTTTCAGTGGCAATGGCAGGACCGCATCGCTGTTCAGGGAGAGCCACTTGTATACAACGTTATCCTGGAACCCACCCAACAGCCCTGGCTCTACGGCTTACATCTTGCTGAGCCGGAAACCGATAACCTTTTTCAGAGTAGAAACTTTGAAGTTTTTAACAGCGGGCTGGTAAGCACGCGCACCAGTTACGACATGCGCTCCTATACGAATAATCAGACTGATCTGATATTACTGGATAGTGCGCGGCGCAGAGCGTTGCAGCTGCCTGAGCAAGGTAATCAGAGAGCTAGGGCCTTTGCCACCGATTTGAGGGCTGCAAAGAACAGTGAGCGCGGCTACGTCTATGCCGTATTGGCTTTTTTTCAGCAGAATCCGTTCTTCTATACCTTGAACCCGGCTTTGCTGAATCAGAACCGCGTGGATGATTTTTTGTTCAATACCCAAGAAGGGTTCTGTGAACACTATGCCAGCGCCTTCACTTTCCTCATGCGAGCCGCGGGTATCCCTGCTCGAGTCGTAGTGGGTTATCACGGTGCGGAATACAACCGCTTCGAAGACTTCATGATGGTGTACCAATACAATGCTCACGCTTGGAGCGAAGTCTGGCTGGACGGTGAGGGCTGGGTTCGAGTTGATCCCACCGGCGCCGTCTCGCCAGAACGTATAGAGCAGGGTGTCGAAGCGGCGCTCGCTGATGATCCGGCGTTCATGGAGGAGTCACTGTTGGCCGCAGTTGGTCTGGGTGGGTTCAGCTGGATTAACACCTTGCGTCTGCGCCTGGAGGCCCTTGAATACGAATGGAATAGAAGGGTGGTTAACTATAATGAAGAACAGCAATTTGAGCTTTTCGACGAGCTGTTTGGCGAGATAGACGATGAAAAGCTGATATCACTGCTGGTATTGCTTTCCGGACTGGTGGTAATCGGTATAGGACTTGCTGTAACACGCAGGGATGGCATGCAGTCACGTGATTCGATCACGCAACTCTACCTTAAACTAAGCGATGAACTCGACAGGATCGGTTTGTCGCGGTTGCCGGGCGAAGGCCCGTTGGCTTATCGGGACCGGGTGGTAAGCCAGAGGCCAGAGCTAGATTCTGCTATCAACGAACTCACGAAACTCTATGTGCACCTGAACTACGCACAGCCTCGAATAACCGCGCAATCTGAAAAAGCCAATCTCAAGACTATGCGGGCCCTGCTAAGAGAACTTCGTGCTGTGTTGAGACGAAACGATTCCTACGTGCGCGAGTAGCTCAGACGCCAGACACCTTGGCAATGATTCCCCTGGAGTTGAGTGCACTCGTGATTGCATCAATTCGGTTTCCCTGCAGCTCCAGCTGTTGCTGCTTAAGCGTGCCACCACAACCCAGACCGGACTTCAGTTCCTGCAATAGTGCCAGCATCTCCATACCATTAAGTGTCAGACCAGTCACCACAGTGACTTCTTTGCCACCCCGTCCTTTGCGCTGCAGCTGGATCAATGCATCATTCGAGCCTGACTTCGTTGCAGGCTGATGCTTTTTTTCACAGCGACACTTATGCAGAGGCTTGCCGCATGTCGTGCAGTTGTTATCTCCGGATGTTGAATAAACGAGTTTTGAGTCTTTCACGCTAAACTTGTATTGAGATCTCACACCCCGGAACAGCAGGTGAGAAACATTAGAGGTTCAGGCTTTGTAGAGTGGTGGTAATGCGTACCGGTCTTCCCGGGCCTGCTGCTTTGTCTGCTTGACCCGCTCTGCTCGCAGTCCAGCGAGACACTGTGTTAAAGCTTGAGTATCGAAGCCTTTAGACTGAGTGAGTGAGTTGTTGTTAAACAAATCAGCTTGCAGTGCAGCGGCAAACTCATGCAACTGTGGTGCTTCATGTTGCTGCAGAATATCTTCCATACTGGTTACCCTGCGTTCAGCAATAAAATGATCGCACCACACAATCCAGCGCTGGCGGATTTCATTGAGGTCCCGTTGGTTTGGAGCGCTTTTGCCAAGGGCGTCGCGTAACTGTTTATAAGCTACGTTTTCATTGTTAGCCGGTGCGTAGTGGTCATCAATTCGTTGCTTTTGAGCGCGAACGAACGCTGCAATCTCAGCATGGTTTGGCATAACCACCAGCCGGTAGATGCTGGCTAGTACGATCAGGAAGGCGCCAACAATGACATAGTTAAGCCAGTCAGCATCTACCTCGATAAACTCTGCTTCCGCCTGTGCATCGATCATGTCTTGATCAACCACAGGTGGCATTTCCAGTAATTCTTCCAGGTTTCCTGTACTCGCGACCGCCTGTTCGGCGGGGGCTGCTCCCTCTACAGACGCGATATCGATGAATGTGGCGGGAATCACGGTGGCTTCTAATTCGCCGGTATCCACGTTCCACCAGGGTATGGAAATTTCAGGAATCTCCAGAGCACCAGACTCCGTCGGTACGATAGTCATAGTCTCGACTCTGGTTCCCACGATAGCCCCATCTACGAAGGTGCGATCGATCTCTGAGGGGTCAGGATAAACATTTGCGCCAATCAGTTCAGTGCCACCGAATGGCGGGAGTACGGCGCCATCAAGGCCTTCAGCGACCATGGTTATTGTACGAATCAGGGAATCGCCTATCTGAACATCCGCGAGCTCATCGCTCCATGTTTCTTCGAGAGTCAGACTGCTAACGGGCAGCCAGAATCCACTGCTAGCTGCGCTGGCTGGTCGCTCCAATACGTCAATTGTAATCCCATCGATAAAAGCGGTTACCCTGCGAGTGTTCAGGTTTCTGAATACGAAATTGCTGGACCCGTCAGTGACCTCACCTCGGAACAGGATGTCTGGTATTTCCAGTGGCCCACTGCGTTGTGGAAAGATGACGTAACGCTTTTCATAAACGCCGTATCGTACCCCATCGATTAGCTTTTCATATTGGTTGGGGGAGCCTATAAGCTGGATTACGGTATCTGCCATTTCCAACTCGGTAAATTGAGGGTTACGAATACCGTTGATAGTGTAGTAGAGGCGTACGGTAAACAAGAGTTGTTCCTGTACGTACACGCTCTCCTTATTGACCTCTATTTCCAAGAACAGCTCTTCTGAGGACTGATTGGAGCGCGGCCCCTGATTAACCACGCTTACAGTAATGGGCTCGGTTGTTGCGTTATTGATTTCCAGGGAGGGGATTTCCAGGTCGCCCTCTGTGAGCGGAAACAAAGTCACAATATAGTCAGTCCAGGACTCGACGGTGCCGTTGATGGAGCGTATCTGGCTGGATGTGCGCGTTCCCAGCACATCAAAATTTTCTGTAAGTGGTGTCAGGTCTAACTGCATGCCCTGACGCTGATCAAATACTCGGATCGTATAGGTGAGAGTTTCTCCGCGCGCTAGTTCAGAACGATCAACTGAGACTTCTATTTCCTGTGCCATTGCGGTTGGGCTGATACTCAACACAGAAGCGATTGCCAACAGGCTTATCAAGAATCGCTTTACCATATCTGGCCTCCACTGCCGCTGTTCGCTGTGCCGTTCAACTGACGTTGGCGATACTGATAGCGAAACTTGCGTCGCAATAATTCACCAGGGTCATCTTCGATGCGGCGCAGCCACTGTTCCAGAGATTGCTGTTCCTCGAACTCTTCGTTGGTTGATTCCGATGGGGTGTTCTGCTCGCTGTTGGACTCAGACCCTTCCTGTTCCTCAGGTGGCTGGTTCTGTTGTTGCTGTTCCTGCTGCTCCTCATTGCCTTCCTGACTTTGCTGGTCTTGTTGCTCGCTGTTTTCTTCCTGTTCAGATTGGTTTTGTGAGTCCTGCTCCGATTGATTCTCCTGGCTATCGCCTTCCTGCTGCTCGCCTTCCTCAGACTCCTGCTGTTCCAGCAGTTGCTCAATTATTTCTTTATTGTGAATCGCATCCTCATGTTCGGGATCCAGCCCAAGGGCCGAATCGTAGGCCGCAATAGCTTCGGGGTAGTTACCTGCGAGAGCCAGAGCGTTACCCCGATTATAGTGGCCATCCGGTGTATTGATCGCACTGAAGGCGGCTACCGCTGATTCATAGTTTTCAGCGCGATAGTTGGCTGCACCTGACCAGCCTGGCTCCTCGAACAAGGCCGCTGCAACCTCATGATCTTCATTAGCGAAAGCCTCTGCGGCCTGCTGGTCCTTGGTCTTCCAGAGATCCCGCCAGTCCAGGGCATGAGCCTGTTCAGTGGGAACAAACACCCCGGAGGTGGTGATCAGCGCCAGAGAGAACAGCCATCCGCGACGGAACGTCATGGCGGCGAGGGGCAATACCAGAAGCAGCAGCCATGGCCCAGATTCATACCAGACATCGAATTCTTCTTCGACTTCTGTGAGTTCTTCATTGTCCAGCAGGTCAAAATTTGAGAGGAGGAAGGCAAGGTCGGAATCGGCTAGCTGAATGTCGTGGTAGCGTCCCCCCGTGCGATTAGCCAGTGACTGGAGGACAGGTCTATTCAGGGTAGGGGTGACGATGGCGCCAGTTTCATCGGTGAGGAAACTGCCGTCGCTGGTGCGGATTGGAGCACCTTCTTCAGTGCCGATTCCCATAATCAGGAGTTCGTAATCTGTTTCCTGAATGGTGTTCGCGAGCAATTGTTCTTCAGAAAAGCCGTTAATACCGTCTGTCATTAACAATATGCGGCCTCTGGTGGCTTCAACATCGTCCAACAGACCAATAGCAATATCGATTGCTGCCACTGGATTGGAGCCAAACAGAGGCATGATGTTGGGACTGAGGGAGGGGACCAGTGATTCTATGGTCACCACGTCATCTGTCAGCGGCGTCACGGTATGGGCGTCGCCGGCATACACAACCAGTGCCGTCTGTCCCTCTTCGCGCAGGGCCAGGATATCTCGCAGCTTGCGCTTGGCCAGATCAACGCGAGTTGGCTGGTGGTCTGGCGCGAACATGGACAGGGACAAGTCCAGCACGATTACCATCGCGTCCTCCCGCTTTTGAACGGGCTGGGGCAGCTGTTCCCAGACTGGACCGGCCATAGCAACTACGCTCAAAGTCCAGGCAGTTAGCAGCAGCAGTAGCGGGGTGCGTTGTGATGCATTCTTGCTGCGATCCAGCAGGAAAGGCAGCAAGCTCTTGTCGATTGCTTTGTCCCAGGCGGTCACCACGGTGTTTACTCGCCACAGGGCAATCACAAAGATCAGGGCGGGGATCAGCGCGAACAACCAGATTGGCCGCAGAAAATGAAAGTTTTCCAGTAAAGCGGTGGGGATGAGGATTTCCATCAGGCGCGACTAACCTCCGAATCAGCCAATTCGTCGGCTTCATCAGGCTCTATGCGGGCTTTTCCTGCCATAGATAACCAGGGTATTGAGAACAAGGCCAGGATAAAACTGATTAACAATGCCGCCCCCAGCGGCCAGTAAAATAAAACGCGGGTAGGGCGGTAGGTCTGCTCATCCTGCTCAATCGTTTCAAGGCGATCCAGTTCCTCATAAATCTCCACCAGGTCGTTAACATCGCGGGCGCGAAAATAACGCCCACCAGTAAATTCTGCGATTTGAGTCAGCACTGCTTCGTCCAGTTCAGCCGATGGATTGATAGCCCGGGCTCCGAAGAAGGTGCGTTGTACAACCTGGTCGGCGCCAATGCCAATGGTGTAGATTTTGATGTTTTCCTGCTGCGCCAGCTGCCCTGCCTGCTCTGGTGAGACGGCGCCGGCGTTATTTACGCCATCCGTAAGCAAAACCAGCACGCGACTGTTCTCAGGACGATTGCGCAAATGCAAGACCCCGAGACCGATAGCATCACCTATCGCAGTGGCAGATTCTTCAATAATGCCTATCTCTGCCTCTTCCAATAGCGTGCCTACGGTAGCGCGGTCGAAAGTCAGTGGTGCCTGGATATATGCATGGGCAGCAAACAGGATTAGGCCAAGGCGATCGCCTTCACGTCGCTCGACAAAGTCGCCCACAACGGCTTTTACCACATCGATACGAGATGCCTGCCGATTACCAACCACCATGTCCTGGGCTTCCATGGAGCCTGAAATATCCACGGACAGCATCAGATCGCGACCGGTAGAAGGGAGTTGTACCGGATCGCCTAGCCATTGCGGGCGGCTCGCAGCCAGAATCATCAGCAGCCAGATAAGCGTGCAGCAGATCAGGTTTAACAGGCGACCACTACGAAGGTTTTCGTTGTCTGACTGCAGACGGCTCAGAACACTGAAGAATGGTACGTACAGGGCAGCATCCTGCCGCGGTGCGCGCGCCATCAGACGGTATATAAGAAGTGGCAAGGGAAGTGCCAGGAAGACCCAGGGCCAGGTAAATTCAAGCATTACTTGGTAGAACCCTCCAGCGGTACGGCCTCATGAGTCGTTCTGTAATTATGCTGATACAGACTGTTAATCCAGGATTGGCCCAGCTCATACAGCGCCTGACTGTCGACTTCGACGCGGGTCTGGAATCGGCCGCGGCTGAGGGCCGCTGCGATCTGCTCATTGAGCAGGGAAGAGTCACCTTTTTGTCGAATAAAATCAACCCAGGCCTGGCCGCCCAGGCCAGCCACATCAGTATTGGGGAAGTGCACCAGGGCCACCCGTCGCAAGACAGAATTAACTGCATTCACGTAGCGCAGAAGATTCGCGTCAGGGTCCGAGCTATCCGCCGCTGCGTACTCTGCCATACAGCGATCAAGCTCGGCCAGCGCGTACTGGCAGATCTTTCTGTGCTGAGCCTGGATGCGTAGCTTATAGGCGAGATAAACCAGGCCGATCAGCAGCAAAATGGCCAACACCCACCAACCCGGAGCTGGTGGCCAGTAGCTCACCTCCGCAGGTAGATGAATATCTGCCAATTGGCTTAATAAGTCTTCGCTATCCATTCTCGAATCTGTTCAACCACCAGTTGATTGGTGCGCATCTTGACTAGTCGGATCTGGAGCTTATCCAGTTCGCCCTCAAGAAACTGCATGCGCTCTTTGAATTGCTCACGGTAGCGCGCTCTAGCCTTACTATTGTGAGTATTGATAGCCCCTTTTCGGCTCCCGTCGGTAATGCTGTAAATACCCGGCACCGGCAGGGTTTCCTCGAGTGCATCATAAACCAGGCAACAGACGACATTATTGTGACGCGCCAGCTGGTTCAAGTATCGCAGCGCCCTTGCATCCAAGGTCATAAAGTCGGAAATCACGTAGAGCGTGCTGCCCGGTTTAGTGATGCGGCGAATCTGGCCAAGTGCAGAGGCCAAGCCAGGCTTAAAATCAGGGTCTATGACCTGCTGTTGTTCCGGATCCTTGGTCTCTCGCAGCCGCTGGTTATAAAGAAAGACCTGGTTAAGTAGATGCAGGGCAGAGCGGCGTGAGCGTTTCGGTCGAACGAGGGCAGAGCTATTGTCGGAATAGACCAGGCCACCCACACGATCGCCGTTGTCGATAGCGAGCCAGCAGAATACTGCCGCTGCCTGGGCTGCAACCACGGATTTGAAGGCGACCTGACTGCCAAAATACATGTTTTGGGTCTGATCTACCGCTATTATGACGGGTCTTTCACGCTCTTCTCGGAAGACCTTGGTAAATGGACGGCCCGTGCGCGCAGTGACACGCCAGTCTATGAGGCGGATATCATCACCAGCCTGGTAGGGTCTGAACTCTTCGAAATCGATGCCGCGGCCGCGCATCTTGGACAGATGGAGGCCGGATATCCCAGCAATTGAGCGGGAGTGCATAAGATATTCAAGCGTGCGCGCCGCATGACGCTGGATTAGCAGCTGTTGGAGCGTGATTACCGCCCCTTTGCTCTGGTAGCGGGCGTGTTGGGGGTCGATTGCTAATCGAGACATGGTGACTCACCGCTTTGAATCAGGCTGATGGGACGCGCTCGCGAATAGTCTCCAGCACCCGGTCCGGGGTCACACCACTGGCTTCGGCTTCGAAGCTCAACAGAATTCGGTGGCGCAGAACGTCGAAAAGAATTTCCTGCACGTCATCGGGGCTGACAAAATCACGTCCCTGAATCCAGGAGTGTGCTCGCGCGCAGCGATCGAGCGAGATCGTGCCGCGAGGGCTGGCACCGTATTCCAGCCAGGAGGCGAGGTCGTCGCCATAGAGTTCAGGCTTACGGGTCGCCATGATTAGCTGAATGATATATTCCTCAACTTCCGGCGCCATATGCATGGCGAGAATTTCCTGACGGGCTTGAAACAGGTCGCTTTGGGCGATCTGATTCGGTGCCTCACCAGCCTTATTGGCGGCTTCATCTCGCACCAGATTGAGAATATCACGCTCCGCCTCAGCAGCAGGATAATCGATAGTTACGTGCATGAGGAAACGGTCAAGCTGCGCCTCTGGCAGCGGATAGGTGCCCTCCTGCTCGATGGGATTCTGGGTTGCCATTACCAGGAAAAGGTCCGGCAGAGTGAAAGACTCGCGGCCAACGGAGACCTGGCGCTCTGCCATGGCTTCCAGCAGGGCTGACTGCACTTTCGCCGGCGCGCGGTTGATTTCGTCCGCCAGCACCAGGTTGTGGAATATCGGGCCCTGTTGGAATCGGAACGAGCCGTCTTCAGGACGAAAGACTTCGGTACCAGTGATATCGCTGGGCAGTAAGTCAGGGGTAAACTGTATGCGGTGAAAATCACCTTCGATGGCGCGGGACAAATCCTTGATGGCTTTGGTCTTTGCCAGTCCCGGAGCACCCTCAACCAGTAAATGCCCATCCGCCAATAGTGCAATAAGTAGACGATCAAGTAAGCGCTCTTGTCCTATAATTTGTTTTGATAGCCAGTTTTTGAGATCTGTAATTATTGCGTGTTGGCTCATATTTGGAGTTCCCGCGTGGTTGGAGCGCTGTAGGCGAAGCCTCGGATTGTAAACGTTTTGAAACACATGTCTAGGCGAACATTGTATCGGAGTGTAGCTCGCTTCAGACCGCAAGAAATGGGGAGTTGCGCAGACAAAAGATGTGCATTTGGCGCCAAACATTCGTCATCAAACACCGTCATTAACAGCAGGTAAAGTCCACTGTAACGTGAAATGATAATCTGGATATTTTTTTATGAGCACCCACCCCTCGCTAGATAATGTTTTGCTGTTGCCGCTGCTGAAGCGAATCAATCAGGCCTACGGCAAGAAAGAGGCCGAGATCCTGAAGCTTTTCGCTAAGCAATACTTTGCCTCCACAGCGAACACTGAATTGGCGAAATACACCGAGGATGAGCTGTTTGTCTCTATGGCAGATGCCTGGCGGTTTATGCAGCAGCGCAGCTCAACCTTGCCGAAGATTGAATTCGTGTATCGAAAGCTGGATAAAGATGCCAAACGCCAGACTGGAACCAGTGTCTATATGCTGCTGGATGACATGCCGTTTCTGGTAGATTCTGTCCGTCAGTCGCTAAATCGCGCTGGTGTGATCATACGCAGTATCAATAACGCTGTGTTTCATGTCGAACGGGTTTCCGGCAATCGCAAGTTCAAAGGGCACCTTAAAAACATCGCCGTTACCAGGCATGAGGGCTATCAGCCAGAAGCTCTGTCCTGTATCAACTGCGCGCACATTAGTGAGTCTCAGGCCAGGGCAGTCGAGAAGGCGCTCAGGGATACACTTAAACACGTGGCGGTTGCGGTCAAGGATTTCGTCCCCATGAGTAATCGGGCCCGTGATATCAGAGAGTCATTGCTGGCTAACCCCAAACTTGCCCCTGTATTAAAAGATGAGCTCAAGGATTCCTGCGATTTCATTGCTTGGTTAATGGACAACCATTTTACTTTCCTGGGTTACGAGGAGTACCGCATCAAACACCTCAAGCAAGGGGTGGTGATGGAGTTACAGAAAAACTCACTCATGGGAGTCTCGCGTTTTAAGCGAGATCTCAAGACCAAGGTGAACCTAAAAACGCTTCCATCCGGGACTGCCAATCTAATTCTTAAGAAACAGATCTGTAACTTCGCAAAATCTACCAATCTTTCCAAAGTGCATAGGCCGGCGCACTATGACTACGTGCTTTTAAAAGAATTCGATAGCAAAGGGAACGTCGTCAAAGAACACCGCTTCGTCGGGCTGTATACGTCCTCCGTCTATTATCGAGCGGCGCTTGAGATCCCACTGGTGCGCAAGAAAGTCAATGCGGTATTAGAACAATCCGGGTTTGCGCCAAACGGACACAGCATCAAGGACTTGCTGCAGGTTATCAATGTGTTGCCGCGTGATGAGCTGTTCATGATTAGCAAGGATCAACTCTTCACCACTGCCCTTGAAATTACTCGAATACAACAGAGCCAAACGAGCCGACTGTTCATCCGCAAGGATTCCTACGGCAAGTTTTTCTCATGCCTGCTGTATGTGCCCAGGGACCAATTCAACACAAAACTAAGAGAGGATATTCAGGAATTCCTGTGCGAAGAACTATGTGCAGATGATATCGAATATACGACGCTTCTATCGGAATCGATGCTGGTGCGAATGCACTTTATCGTCAGAGTAAAAGACATTCAAAACGTGAAGTTCAACGCCGATGATCTTGAGGTCCGCTTAATTGAACGCATCAAACCCTGGGATGATGATTTTCTCGATGCCTTGCTGATTAAGTACCATGATGCGGATGCTGAAAAGTTGCATAAAGAGTACAGCGACACTTACTCCGCAGCATACAAAGAAGCCTATAGCGGAGATGAAGGTGTAAAGGATATCTCCCGCATTCAGCAGCTTGGTACGCACAAGCGGCTGGGGCTCGATCTTGATACCTGTAACTCGACCGTGGGAGCGGAATACAGCTTTAAAATATTTAGCTATGAATCCCAGCTAATCCTTTCTGATGTAGTGCCAATTCTGGAAAATCTAGGCCTGCAGATCATCAGTGAGAAAGGATTTGAATTGAAGCGCGACGAACAGGCTAGTGTCTGGATTCATGATTTTTCCCTCGCTCGCCGGCATATTGGCAATGATTTTTCAGATGAACTTAAGGAAAATTTTGAAGAAGCGTTTAGAGCGATTTGGGAGAAGCATACTGATGATGACAGCTTCAATGCTTTGGTGGTCACTGCTAACCTGCCGTGGCGCAGTATCGCTTTGCTTCGTGCCTATGCTGCCTATCTTAAACAAATCCAATTTGGTTACAGCACAGAGTTTTTCGCTGACACTTTAATCAAGCACAAACAAATTACTGTGTTACTGCTACAGTGTTTTCAGCAAGCTTTCAGCCCAATAGGCAACGCTGCTAACAGTAGAAAACTCGAAGCGACCAAAATAAATATTCTGAAGAAAGTTGAAGAGGTCAGTAATCTCTCGGAAGACGGTGCGCTGCGCGCCTATCTCAACTTGATCGACGCCACCCAGCGCACCAATTACTTTCAACACGACGAAGTTACAGGTGAGCTTAAGAATTACTTCTCCTTCAAGCTGTTGCCAGAGCGTATCAACGGTATTCCCTTGCCACGTCCCAAGTATGAAATATTTGTTTATGCCCGCGAGATGGAAGGTGTGCATTTGCGCGGTGGTGAAGTGGCGAGAGGTGGTCTGCGCTGGTCTGATCGAATTGAAGACTACCGAACCGAAGTGCTCGGTCTGGTAAAAGCACAGCAGGTAAAAAACTCAGTAATTGTGCCGGTAGGTGCAAAGGGCGGCTTTGTCGTGAAAGCGCCGTTTGCAGATCGTGACGAATTTATGGCACTGGGCGTCAAATGCTATAAGACGTTTATTAGCGGCTTGCTTGATCTCACCGACAATATCGTGGATGGAGAAATCGTGCCGCCATCCGAAGTAAAACGTAAAGACCAGGATGATCCCTATCTTGTTGTAGCGGCGGACAAAGGCACGGCGACTTTTTCTGATATCGCTAATAGTATAGCTCACGATTATGGTTTCTGGTTGGGTGATGGCTTTGCCTCCGGTGGTAGTAATGGCTATGACCATAAGGCTATGGGGATCACCGCGAAGGGCGCATGGGTGTCGGTGCAGCGACATTTCCGAGAACTCGGTATCAACGTGCAGAAACAAGATTTTAGTGTGGTCGGCATAGGTGATATGTCTGGCGACGTATTTGGCAACGGCATGCTGCTGTCTAGGCACATCTGTCTAACAGCTGCATTCAACCACTTGCACATCTTTATAGACCCGAATCCAGGTTCAGCTACTAGCTTCAAGGAGCGTCAGCGCTTGTTTCGTAAACCGGGCAGCAATTGGGAAGACTACAACAGTGAACTTATCTCAAAAGGTGGAGGCGTTTTCTCGCGAGCGGCAAAGTCAATTCCAGTGACCCCTCAAATGAAAGAGCGGTTTGCTATTAGTAGTGACGCCTTGACGCCGGACCAACTAATCAGTGCGTTGCTTAAAAGTCCGATTGATCTTATATGGAACGGAGGCATCGGGACTTATGTTAAAGCAAGCAGCGAATCCCATGCGCAGGTAGGAGATAAAGGTAACGATGTACTGCGCGTAAACGGTAATGAGTTGCGATGTCGCGTTGTTGGGGAGGGCGGCAACCTCGGTTTTACTCAACTAGCCAGGATAGAGTTTGGTAACCACGGTGGCGTTTCACTCACTGATTTTATTGATAACTCGGCTGGCGTGGATTGTTCTGACCACGAGGTTAATATCAAGATTCTTCTCAATGACCTCGCCGCTGCTGGCAAACTGAACCATAGTCGGCGGAATCGTCTGCTTGAGTCTATGACTGATATGGTTTCTGAGCTCGTGCTTGCGAATAATTATGCTCAGGTACAGGCGATTGGCGTAGCGCTCACCCAAACCGATTCTCGCCACCAGGAATATGTTGATCTACTGCGTTACCTGGAGGCTCATGCAGGCCTGGATAGAGATATTGAGTTTCTACCCAACGATGAGAAGTTGGAAGAGAGAGAAGCTGAGGGCAAATTCTTCACTCGTCCAGAGATTTCGGTGCTTACTTCTTACATGAAAATGTATCTGAAACAGGAGCTGGCGGATGCTGATTACCTCGACGATCCGTATCTAATACCGTATCTGCATAGTGCTTTCCCCCAGACGCTGGTGAAGCGCTATGGCGAAGAGATGGAGCAACATACACTGCGGCCGAAAATAATCGCCACCCAGCTTGCTAATCTTGTAGTCAATAAGCTTGGCCCAAGCTTCGTTTACAGAATGGTCGATTCAACCGCCTCTACAGTTTCTGAAGTCATCAAGGCCGCCATTATTGCGATGCATATCTGCCGCATTGATGAATCCTGGGCGGCAGTCGAAGCCCTCGATTACAGCGTGGAGACTAAAATCCAGGCAGACATGATGTCGAGACTGATACGGCTGGTTCGGCGCACCACCCGCTGGTTGCTGAGAAACCGCAGGGGCAATCTCAACTTTGAATCTGAAGTCGAACTATTTGCCAAGCCAATGGTCCAGTTCAAGAAAATGTTGCCGAAGAAACTGCCGTCAGAGTCCACCAAACTGTACAAACAAAAGCTACAGAGCCTGGAAGAAAAGGGAGTTGAGTCTGAGCTCGCTCATGAAATCTGCAGCGCTGATTTTCTGTACCCGGCCACCAGCCTGATCGAGGTCAGCCAAAGCACAGGTGAGAAACTGTCGGTAGTCGCTGATATCTACTACTCACTCGGTGAATTGCTGAAACTCAACTGGCTAGGCACCATGATCAACCAGCTTCCCGTATCAAACCACTGGCAGGCACTGGCCAGGGAAACCTATCTTGACGACCTGTCGTGGCAGCAACGTGCACTTACCTGCAATGTGGTCAATACAAAAAGCCTTTCAGGCTCAGGTAAGACTAAAGTTGCACGTTGGAACGAAAAGCATGCCGATACCATTGCGCGCGCCACTAACTTGCTGATTTTGCTACAGGCAGAAAACAATCCTGACTACTCCATGTTTTCAGTTGCGTTGCGGGAACTTCTCAACCTGTCGCATTCAACGGCGCATGGCAATTGAGGTTGAAGCAAAGCTTGAGACAGGAGTGAGGGCTAGTGAAGCGGCAAGCAAGACAGATTAGCCAAATAAAGCTGCAAGTTGAATTGGAAATCGCTGCGAAACGCTATCTTGCAATTTATGCGGGTGCGGCGAATTCTTTAAGAGTCATTGCTGCAGGCGGACATGGCGTGCAGTTTCCAGGTTATGAGCTGCGCAAATACCTGACTCATGATGGTATAAAAGATCTACTCGATCTGTATTTTGACTGTACCCAAAAGCCACAAAATTTAAAGCGAGTTTACCAGGCTGTCTCATGCGCACTCTGACTTTCTATACCACTGCGGGCTGCCATCTATGCGAATACGCAGCAGAGATGTTGGCACATCTTAATCAACAGGCTGATGTTACCGTGGAGGAAATCGACATTGCCAGCGATGAGACGCTGGTTGAACGTTATGGGATTCGGATTCCTGTGGTGCGGCGTGAGCCAGATGGTGAAGAACTTGGCTGGCCTTTTAGCTACGAACAGCTCGCTAGCCTAGTTTGATGTGCCACGGCTCGAACCGGACGCCAAACAGGTTGTCGGTTGGGTACCGGATATCCACATACCCAAGTCGGGCGATGCGTTTGTATTCGTCAGTCTGGGAAAATTCACTGGTGAAGTTGCGTGCGCCCAGGCCAATCTTGCCGATGTCAAAATCACCAACTCCGTGGTAGGAATGCCCCGGTGGCGCAAGCGAACGTGATGCCCTAGACAGATTACCATTGGCTTCGATCGACTTTGCGAGGAATAGATGCATCTGTTTCACATTGCTGCGAACCCCTGACGTCAGAATGACTTCGTCCCCAACGTCGGCCTTGATCTTGTTGTAAAGATTCAGAGACTCACCCTTAAGCAGGAAATGCCCTGAATTCGGGATTTTAGACACCTCGGTCTTCGGAATCGCATCGGTAATCTCATGACTGATTTTCTTGCCGAAAAAGCCATAACGATTGGGATTGGCGAAGAAAATCTCTTCCATGAAATTCAGCTCATCTGCTTCAAAAGCACCGATGGCTGGATAATTTCGGCCGGCGCGCAGCATCTCATCGAAGCTCATTAAGTTGAAGTTGCCGTGGCCTACATAGGATTCAACCTGGGCAAGATGTTTAGTCGTTTTCATCAACACTGATTCATAGCGCTGATCGAGATAGATATCGCTGGCAAAAATCGCATCGAAATTGCGAATCTTACGCAGGTAAGCATCTACTAGGTCATCGGGCAAAGCGGTTATTTCGAACCCGCTGTCGCCGTGACTGTCGCTTTCTGTCAAGTTCTCTGATGCCAAAACGGGCATCCGCAGGTCGGCGACCGGCGCGGGAGCAGGGATGCCTTCCTGGGGTAGCAAGCTCTTTATCTCAACTGGTGAAAATGCGAAGCCCTTGGGGGCTGCCTCACCAGTCTGCGGCAATACCGGACTCTCGGCATCGCTCAACAGCAGAGTTCCCTCACCATTCAGGCGCCGCCACATGAAGTGGCCCCCAAATACGACGGTGCTGGCGGTGAAGAACCCCTCTAGAAATGCGCGCTTGTTCAATTCGTTCTCAGTCCCACTAGTGGCAAGTTGCTAGAAAATATAACAAATTTTTACGAAAAGTGAATAATCTGGAGACCCCATAGGGTGATATGGTGCACGTTACGCGGGCACCGAAGGACATGGCAATGCGAACAGGCGCCGGGCATTGCTTGCCGTGGCGGCCGCCAGCTTAGACACATCCTCACGTCTACATTCGGCGAGAACCCGCAAGACTTCAGTCAAATATTTCGGTTCATTGCGTCTGGTCTTTGGTTTTGGCCTCAAGGTTCGCGGCAGTAAGTACGGCGCATCCGTTTCAATCAGCAATTTTTCCTGGGGAATGAAGGAAACAATATCCTGCAAGTCTTTACCCCGCCTCTCATCACATACCCAGCCGGTGATACCAATGTACATATCCAAATCGAGATAATCTCGCAGTGCGGACCTGCTGTCAGTAAAACAATGCACTACGCCGCCAGCCAGCTCATCCCGGTATGCCGACAACCTCTCGAAGAAGGGTTTATGGGCCTCTCTCTGGTGCAGGAAGAGGGGCTTGCTGACCCTGGAGGCAATTTGTAGATGGGCTTCGAATACTGTTAATTGGGAGTCTGGTTCAGAAAAATTCCGATTAAAATCCAGCCCCGTCTCCCCGACAGCGACTACTTTATCCTGTGCAACGAGTTTTTCAATTGCCGCTAAATGCCCGGCAGTGACCTGCTGCGCAACATGGGGATGGAAACCGGCTGTGCTGCTGAATAGCTGCGGATCGCGCTGGGCAAAATCAAATGACGCCTGACTCGTTTCGAGATCAGTCCCGGTAAGCAAGATATGTTGCACACCTGCTGACTGCGCCTCGGCAATTACGGCAAGGAAATCATGCTCAAATGAGCTGTGGGTGAGGTTTGCGCCAATATCAACAAGCCCCAGTGCAGCGTTCTCCACTCTAATCTCCGGCTTAGATAGGGCAGTGACGGCTGCCCGTAAAGTCGGAGCAGAGTCTAATTCAGCAAGCGATCTGGGCCAAGGGCCATCTGGCTATTCCAGAGTCAATATTGAATAATATAAAGGTATATAGACTTTAGGCAGGATCAGCAGTTGGATGCAAAAATGAACAAGAGGCCACTAAAATGGGCAGAGCTCGGATTTCAATATGTGAAGACAGATTTCCGCTTTACCGCGACCCATATCGATGGTGAGTGGCAGTCAGGAAAACTGATTGAAGATGAGAATATCTCTATCCACGAGGGGGCGCCTTCTTTGCATTACGCGCAGCAGTGCTTTGAGGGCATGAAGGCCCAGACTGCGGAAGATGGTCGTATTCTACTTTTTCGTCCTGAACTCAACAGCGAGCGCATGAACCGTACTGCTGCCAGGCTGCTAATGCCCGAGGTGCCAAAAGACCTGTTCCTGCAGGCTGTGGCAGAAACCGTTCGTGCGAACTATGCCTGGATACCCCCCTATGGTTCAGGTGCGTCCCTGTATATCCGCCCCATGCTGATCGGTGTTGGCGAAAATCTCGGTCTCAAGCCAGCTCGATCATTTGAATTCCGGGTTTTTGTATCGCCGGTTGGACCCTACTATAAAGAAGCAGGACTCGCGGCCATCAGCCTGGCTGTGTCCGACTTCGATCGCGCGGCACCGCATGGCACTGGGAGCTATAAGGCCGGCGCCAATTATGCCGGTGGCCTGATGGCTACTCTGAAAGCCCAGGAATTAGGTGCCAATGAAGCGCTGTATCTCGATTCAGCGCAACATCGTTATATCGACGAGGCTGGCTCTGCCAATATTATATTAGCCATGGATGACGGCACTCTGACGACTCCAGCGTCCAATGCCATCTTGCCCAGCATCACGCGACGCTCAGTCTTGGAAATCGCAGCGACTCAGCTCAATATGAAAACCGTTGAGCGAGCCATCGACTTGAGAGAAGAGTTTGGGTCATTTCAGGAAATGGGGGCCTGCGGCACGGCTGCTGTGCTGTCTCCGGTGGGCCGGGTTTTCTTCGATAACGACTGGCACATGGTAAACGGCGATGGGCAGACTGTCGGGCCTGTGATGCAGCAACTCTATGATTCCCTGGTTGGTATTCAGAAGGGTGAGAATGAAGATGTTTTCGGCTGGCTGCGCGAAGTTGAAATCTAGAGTCTTGATGCGGGAACTGCAGTTTGCTTGACCTGAATCTAAGGAGTGCGGCGGCCAATGTTAAAGTGCTAACTGGCACTTAGACCAAGCACTTCACTATCACTCTCCCACCTTAAGTATCCTTTCCGGAGAACATTCTCTGGTTCTTTGGCTCAATTTTTAAGCAGGTTTCGCGCTAATTGGATTCCGTGGCTAAATTTGGGAATCTTATATAAATGTCTACTCAAGACTTGACCCAATGCAATCTTGCCCTTATATATGTGCGCTGCTCGCAGCCCATCAGCACATAATAGAGCGCAAACCAGGCGTATGAAATGACAAAATCCCTCGTAATTGTTGAGTCTCCAGCGAAAGCCAAGACCATAAACAAGTACTTAGGCCCGGAATTCGTGGTCAAGTCCAGCGTGGGTCACATCCGCGATTTACCAACCAGCGGCAGCGGCAAGCCGATCGACACCAAGGCCCGGGCAGCAGCTGCAGCCAAGACCCGGAAGATGAAGCCTGAAGAAAAGGTCGTCTACAAGAAAAAGAAAGCGAAACAACAGCTTGTAAGCAGAATGGGAATCGACCCAGAGCATGATTGGAAGGCTAACTACCAGATTTTGCCGGGCAAGGAAAAAGTTGTTGCCGATTTAAAGAAAGTCGCCAAATCAGCGGACAATATCTATCTCGCGACTGACCTTGATAGAGAGGGGGAGGCCATAGCCTGGCACCTGAAGGAAGCAATAGGTGGGGACCCCGATCGCTATAAGCGCGTGGTCTTTAACGAGATTACCAAGCGTGCTATTACCGAGGCCTTTTCAGAACCGGGTGAATTAGACATGCGCTATGTAGAAGCGCAACAAGCCAGGCGGTTCCTTGATCGGGTGGTGGGCTTCATGGTTTCACCCCTGTTATGGTCGAAAGTTGCAAGAGGCTTATCCGCAGGGCGGGTGCAATCAGTGGCCGTGAGACTTGTGGTCGAGAGAGAGCAGGAAATTCGAGCTTTTATCCCCGAGGAGTTCTGGGAAGTCTATTCTGACCTTGCCACTTCCAACAAAAATAAATTGCGCTGCCAGGTCGTGCGGGATGAAGGGAAAAACTTCCGTCCACGCAGCAAAGACGAAACTGATGCGGCGCTTAAGATCCTCGAGGCGGCAGATTACACGGTAAGCAAGCGTGAAGACCGCCCAACTTCCTCCAAGGCAAAGCCGCCGTTAATCACATCTACCTTACAGCAAGCGGCCAGCACAAGGCTCGGATTTGGCGTCAAGAAAACCATGCTCATGGCGCAACGGCTCTATGAAGCTGGATATATCACTTATATGAGAACCGACTCGACGCACCTCAGTAATGATTCGATCCAGATGTGCCGAGACTACATTGAGGGCAATTTTGGCAAGGAGTACCTACCGGAAAAGCCAGCTCTCTACAGCTCTAAAGAAGGCGCACAGGAAGCTCACGAGGCAATCCGGCCCAGTGACGTAAAAGTGCTGCCAACCCAACTTATGGGTATGGAGCAGGACGCTGTTCGACTGTACGACTTGATTTGGAAGTACTTTGTGGCTTGCCAAATGCCCCCTGCACGCTACCTTAGCAGCAGTATTACTATTGCGGCAGACAAGTTCGAGCTCAGGACAAAGGGTCGCATAATGCAGTTCGATGGCTACTTGCGGGTAATGCCATCTAAAGAGGAAGACGTGGTACTTCCGGAAGTTGAAGTCGGCGACTCCCTCAAATTAGAAAAGCTTGATCCTTTCCAGAACTTTACCAAGCCACCCGCGCGTTTTACCGAAGCAAGTCTGGTCAAGGAGTTGGAGAAGCGAGATATCGGCCGTCCCTCTACCTATGCATCTATTATCTCTACCATCCAGGATCGAGGTTACGTGAGGGTAGAGAACAAGCGATTCTACGCGCTGAAGATGGGTGATATCGTGTCTGAACGGCTGATCGAAAGTTTCGATGAGCTGATGAATTACGATTTTACAGCGAAGATGGAAGACTCCCTCGATGACGTGGCTGCGGGTAAGAAAAACTGGAAGTCTCTGCTGAATGATTTCTATCAGAGTTTCACCAGTCAGCTTGCGGATGCTGAAGCGGAAGAGGGTGGTATGCGTACCAACAGGCCCACGGATACTGATGTTGAGTGTCCTCAGTGCGGCCGTAATATGCAGATTCGGACAGCCTCTACTGGCGTTTTTCTGGGTTGTTCCGGCTATTCCTTGCCACCCAAAGAACGCTGCAAGAGCACTATAAACCTGACACCGGGCGAAGAGGCGATAAGAACCGACACGGCTGAGGAAGCTGAAAAGCAGGAAAACATTCAGCTTCGCCACAAGCATCGCTGCAAGATATGCAATACGGCGATGGATGCTTATCTAATTGATGAAAAACGTAAACTACACGTATGTGGTAATAACCCTGATTGTCAGGGGTACGAAATTGAACACGGTGAATTCAAAATCCGTGGCTACGATGGCCCGGTAATAGAATGCGACAAATGTGGCGCCGATATGCAGCTAAAGACCGGCAGGTTCGGTAAGTATTTTGGCTGCAGCAACGCTGATTGCAAGAATACCCGTAAGTTGCTTCGCAATGGTGAGGTTGCACCGCCCAAAATGGATCCGGTGCAAATGCCAGAATTGGCCTGTGAGACGGTGGAAGATCATTATGTATTGCGAGACGGCGCGTCGGGCATGTTTCTGGCTGCCAGTAAATTCCCCAAGAACCGTGAGACTCGTGCCCCCTTGGTTGAAGAATTGCTTCCCCACAAAGATGCAATAGATCCGAAGTATGAGTTTATTTTTTCTGCACCCACTGAGGATGATGAGGGTAATAAAACCCTTGTGCGATTTAGTCGTAAAACCAAGGAACAATACATACAGACGGAAGTCGACAAGAAAGCCACGGGCTGGAAAGCTTTTTACCGGGACGGCAAGTGGGACGTAGAAAAGCCTGAAAAAAAGGCTGCCGCGAAAGGGAAGAAAAAGGCCAAGAAGAAAGCGGGGAAAAAGTAAGCAAGAAGAAATAGGGCGGTCTTGCTTCACCAGGGGTTCTCAATCCATTCTCTAATCGTTCTTTGGCTATCCTTTTAATGCAGGTTCGCTGTTTTCTCGCTGCTGTATTTCATAAGCGAGCAATTTCTTAAGCCAGCAATTTCCTAAACTCGCATTTCGCTTGGAAGAGTGGCGACTCGCCATAGAGCTATATCTGCCGGCGAATTACGCCTACGCTAATACCCTCAATTGCGAAGTCGCTGTTGCGCATGTCGACTTCGATCGGCGAGAAATCCGGGTTCTCAGCGATCAGGGTCACCTTGTACTTGCTGCGTGAGGTTTCCAGTCGTTTTACGGTGACCTCATCGTCAATTCTGGCGACAACGATGTCACCATTGTTGGCGCGATTAGTCTTGTGAACGGCGAGCAAATCGTCCTCAAAAATACCCACATCAATCATGCTGGTGCCTTTTACCGTGAGCAGGTAATCAGCCTGGGGCGAAAACATGTCAGGCGGTATGTCGCAGTAATCGGCGATAGACTCTTCTGCCAATATCGGGCTACCGGCCGCAACCTGTCCAATAATGGGTAGTCCAAGCTGTTCATTGATTGGCAGACGAATACCTCTTGAGGTGCCGGGCAGCATTTCGATTGCGCCCTTGCGCGCCAAAGCCCTGAGATGTTCTTCTGCTGCATTGGGAGACTTGAACCCCATTTCCTGGGCTATTTCAGAACGTGTGGGAGGAAACCCGGTCTCCTGCAGATAATCTTTGATGTAGCCGAGGATCTGTTCCTGGCGTCCTGTGAGCTTGTGCATGATAAAGGCCTCAGAAGGAATACAACTGTAATTATATACAGTTATCTGACGATCTCAATCAAACTTTAGAAATGACAATGACTAAGCTGAAACGCCCAATTCATGGGCTTCCTCGGGTGAGATAAGCTTATTAGAGCAAGATTATGGGTTGGATGGTCCTCAGAGAATCTGAAAATCGTCACCAAAATCCATTAATTCCGGTTCCGGCTCAGTGAGTGGCCCGGAGAAGTCTTCCGGCACCGTTGTTTGGTCAGAGTAAGCCCGGTCTTCTGTGCTGAGGGCATATGGGCTACGCCAATCCTAAGGAGCTTCGGCAGGGGCCAAATAGAGCATCTGCCAGCTGGCACTGTCGTATTCTTCGACTTCGCCATCAAGTAACTGGTATTCGATACTGCCGCTGGCCTCATCTATAGCTACGACTTCAAATAAATTACCGCTGGCTAACTCCTGCTACCAGGCGGATACTTCAGGCATGAGAGTGTTCATGACCTTGTCTCCAGTGTTTGTTGTATTAGCGATTTACTGGGATAGTGCGCTCCTTTTTTTTCCATCGCCCTGGCATACAGTTGTCTCCGATGCGCAGGGTATTGTTTCGGCATGAAGTCATGTCAATTACGAATTCACACGATCAATGGCCGCCGGTAATTCACACTATAGGGAGTATCCGAGTCAAAAAGAAAGCGCTTTTTACAAGAAAATCGTTACAAGCTGAACGACAGAATTAACAGTGCGGGCTAAGCTATTGAACAGCTTTCAAAACTAATTTTGCTCGGCAAAATGTTATTTGTGATAATTCCGCGACTACCAAGAGAATACAGCAGACATGGAAAGCAATTGCCCCCTGGGCGTCTTGATGTTGGATATCGAGGGCCCGGAATTAACTGCAGAGGATCGTCAGTTGCTGGCTCGGCCGGTAGTTGGTGGATTGATCCTGTTTACCCGTAACTATCGCGACCCCAGACAGCTGCGTGAATTGGTGGCAGACGCCCGCAATTGCAATCCGGAGTTGCTGATTGCCGTGGATCAGGAAGGCGGTAGGGTGCAACGCTTCCGACATGAGTTCGTGCAGTTACCTCCATTACACAGGCTATTCACGGTCTACCAAGATGATTCAGAGAAGGCACTGGAATTGGCGCGCAGCTGTGCCTGGGTCATGGCTGCTGAAATCTTGCATCACGGCATCGATTTAAGCTTTGCGCCCGTGTTGGACCTGTATACAGATATCAGTGCAGTCATAGGAAACCGCGCCTTCGCAGCGGATGTCAAAACAGCGACAGATCTGGCTCGAGCATATATCAATGGCATGCATGAGGCCGGCATGATTGCTACTGGAAAGCACTTTCCTGGGCACGGGTCAGTGGCTGCCGATTCTCATCACGAGCTGCCAGTTGATACCCGGGATGCCGAAGAAATTTTCAGAACAGATATGCAGGTCTTCAGCAACTGCATTGATGTGTTGGACGCCATTATGCCCGCCCACGTTTCCTATCCGTCGATAGATAGCGAATGCGCAGGGTTCTCCAGCAAGTGGCTTCAACAAATCCTGCGACAGCAACTGGGGTTTGAAGGCGTCATTTTTAGCGACGATCTCGGTATGCAGGCTGCCCGGGAGAGTGGCAATCCTGCTGACCGTGCAGCGAAGGCACTCAGTGCAGGATGTGACATGGTGCTAAGCTGCAACGACAGGGAGGCAGCACTCGCGGTTGCTGATTATCTGGAGACAAATCATTCCGCGGGTAACTATCGACTAAGCAAACTGCGAGCGACCCCAGCCGCTGACATCAGCGATCTGTATAACACTGAGAAATGGCAAGCAGCAACCGATCAGATTGCTGCATTGGTTTCCTGACGAATGAGGATTGATTGAATGTTTGAGTTTCTTTCACTGGAGCGATTGGCCGAGCTGGGTTGGGGCGTTGAACTCTTTGCGGTAGTCACGCTTACATTGATCGCCCGCTTTATCGCCATGCGCACCCTCAACGTGTTGGGCAGACAGTTTGAAAAGACTGATAACTTGTGGGATGACGCCCTGTTTAAGGCCGCCCATGACCCGGTAAGCTGGTTCATACTCATCATGGGTTTGCTCTGGGCGATTCAAATCAGCGACGGGTACATCGACACCGAGTTGTTCAGCGCAGGCAACCTGGATCTGGTCAGGCAGCTTACCTTTATTGTACTGCTCATGGTGTTTCTGGTGCGATTTATAACCCTTTCAGAAGAGCGCATTCTCAAGGATTTGCAAGAGCGGCCCGATGGTGAACAGACCCGGATGGACCCGACAACCCTGATCGCGCTGGCAAAACTATTAAGGCTTTCGGTGGTAATTTCCAGCGCACTAGTGGCATTGCCTACTCTGGGCATAGAAATCGGCGCCTTACTGGCCTTCGGTGGCGTAGGGGGAATTGCAGTTGGATTCGCTGCTCAGGACTTGTTGTCGAATTTTTTTGGCGGTCTGATGATCTATCTGGATCGGCCGTTCGCTATTGGCGATTGGATCCGCTCGCCCGATCGTGAAATCGAGGGCACAGTCGAGTCCATTGGCTGGCGTCTTACAGTAGTAAGAACCTTTGACAAGCGCCCGCTGTATGTTCCCAACTCGGCATTCACCAAACTTGCCCTGGAGAACCCATCCCGCATGACTAATCGGCGCATCAACGAAACCATTGGCATCCGCTATCAAGATTCAGAGAAGATGGGAGGTATCATTGATTCTGTAAAAGCCATGTTAACAGCCCATGCAGATATCGATGCCAATCAGACGCTGATCGTTAACTTCAACGCCTATAACAGTTCCTCCCTCGATTTTTTTATTTACTGCTTTACCAAGACCACGAACTGGATTCGGTTTCATGAAGTTAAGCAGGATGTACTATTAAAGATCGTTGAAATCGTGCATGAGCACGGTGCAGACTTCGCCTTTCCGACCACCACGCTGGATGGCCTGGATCAGCTGCGACCTGAATCAGAAGCCATGGAGTCGCACTAATTATGTCAAAACAAAAAATACCACCGATAAAATACTAAAGCATCCATAGGCGCCAAGTGACCCTCGAATTGATTAAGGCCGTCAGCTCGCGAGCTACCTGTTTATACTCTGAGCAGGACGTGGAAATGGCAATTGACGCTATGGCAAATGCTATATCTGGCAGACTTCATGCTCACAATCCGATTCTGCTCTGTATTATGAATGGCGGGCTAATCCTTACTGGCAGATTAGCAACCCGTTTAAAGTTTCCGCTACAGATGGATTACTTGCACGCAACGCGTTATCGGGACAAGACTCGGGGCGCAGGCTTGCATTGGGACCGCTATCCAGGCATCTCTCTTGAAGGACGGCAGGTTTTGGTGATAGACGATATTTTGGATGAAGGGGATACGCTAGCAGCAGTGATGGCGCATTGTCAGGCCCTGGGAGTGCGGGACGTACTGAGCGCGGTGCTAGTAGACAAGCAACATGATCGCAAAACAACGAATCTGAAAGCCGACTTCGTCGGACTCGAAGTGCCTGACCATTACCTGTATGGATACGGCATGGATTACAAGGGATATCTCAGAAATGCTCCGGGTATTTTCGCAGTCGATCCTGCAGACTGTGACTAAATCAAAACTCCATTTCAATCAGTGCAGGAATGGCGGTGAGCAAAAGCCCCGTGCGGATGGGGCGTGATTCCATGTAGCTAAACAAGCTGCGATAACTATCCAGCTGATTCCGGTAATTCTCACGTTGCTCAGCCACAAAGCTATCAATCGTTTGACCTGCAGATGGTGTGCTGGTCTTGTAGTCGATCACCCAGCGTACGTCATTCTGATCAATAAAGGTCCGATCTATAATAAAGTTTCTCAGTTGGCCGGACTGAAACCGCGATAGTTCCAGCTCGCACTCGCTATCGAGGTGCTGATCATCGAAGATCCAGGCTAACGAAGGAGTTTCGAGAGTGCGTTGTACTGATGCATGAATAAATGCGATCGCTTTCTCTTCAGCCCCGTGCTGCAAATCCAGATGGCGTATTGCCAGACGCCAATGCGGCTCCAGCGACTTCAGGTCTCGTAAGAATAAAGCCCTGTCTGGCGCTGACACATAGGTCTCAAATACCCGGTGCACAAGCGTGCCAAGAATGCTCGGTAGTTCGGACTGCTGATCATACCCCTCAGCCGTGCTTGCAGTCGAAGCTGCATTTTTTAACGCTGGCTGCAGCGATTTCTGCGCGCCAGATCGACTTTCACTCGCCGCTTTTTCTTCACTCTTGGCCGGAAGCTCTAATGCTCTTTGCTCCCACGGCTCAAATTCTAGGACTTGATTAAAGCGAGTTATCAATGTGGGCTGAATATCATCCGGGGTTCCGCTAGCGTCTGTTTTTGAAACGGCATAGATATCTTCCAATGCTGATACTGTTACCGACTCATGCCCTTCAAGTTGCGGCCAGATCCGCTTAAGCAGGGTGCCGCTGCCTGGCTCCTTAAGACCGCCATCTTCATCTCTTACCACATTGGCAAACAGCGTCGCGGATTTTTTCGCGCGGGTAACGGCGATGTAAAGCAGGCGCGTACTTTCTAGTAGCTGCTTGTGTTTGTGTTCGTACCTGATTAGCTGATAAAGCGAAGACTCCTCAGAGCCAGTTTCGGTCACGCCGGCCATAAACAGGTGCGACTCCTGGGCAGTGTTCAGACGCTGATGCCAAACCAACAGCGTTTTATCGTCGTGACGAGGAGGGCGCGACAAACTCGGCAGCAATACATGATCATATTCCAGGCCCTTGGACTTGTGCATGGTCAGGAGATGGAGTCCACTGAGGCTTTCCTGCGCGTCTGTACTTGGAACAAATGACGAGTACACCGTATCCTGGAAGTCGAAGAAGTTACTGAGCCCGCCAGCGACCTCTTGCTCATCCAATAAATTGAGAAAACGGGCAACGCTTTCTAATTCCAGCTCGCTGCGGCAGCAGTTGATTCCCCGTAACAACCCCCAACTTGCTTCGATATTTTGTCGAAGGCTGCGTTTACCCCGACTCGCCATGGTGAACATCATGGCTGTGCTGAATGTGCCGAGCATTTCCCTCGCGTGTTGCGAAAGTTGTGAATTGCCACGGAAATGCTGCACTGCTTGCCAGATAGAGGCTGAAGTTTTATCGGCGGCAAGCGCGAGCAGGTCGCCACTTGAGAGTCCACACCAGGGCGCGCGAAGTAAGGAAAGCCAGCCAAGCTGATCTCCAGGGTTAATCACCACGCGAACGAGGCTCAGGAGGTCTTCAATCACCGGCAGGGCTGCTAGGCGGTCGATGTCACTGGCTCGCCACTGCAATCCCCTTTCGCGCAATGCCGGCACAATGGCCTGGAGCTGCGGTCGAGTTCTCACCAGGATCGCGATGCTGTCATTCGGAAACTGCTGCTGCAGCGCGCTGGCTTGTTCGGCAACAACCTGAGCTTCTGCGAGGTCAGCCGCCTGGCGTTGGTCGCTTTCATGATGCAGCAGTTTAACTTTGACGCCTGTGCCATCACTTTTGGGATGGATCACCTGGGCTGGGCTGTAGGGCACTGCGCCGCGAGATATATTGGGGTGTCGCGGAAACGCACCGGAGAATACATCGTTTACCCAGGACACGACGGGCTCCTGAGAGCGAAAATTACTGCTAAGCGCCAGCGGCGTGAGGCTCAGCTCACCGATGCCTCGTTCTTTTACCGACAGATAAATGCCTACATTGGCATTTCTGAAACCATAACAGGACTGCATGGCGTCACCAACGAGGAACAGACTGCGACCATCATTAGGCTCCCAGCCAGCCGTCAACTTCCGTAAAAGATCGAGCTGGAGCTGCGAAGTGTCCTGAAATTCATCAACAAGAATATGATTGATGACATTATCAAGCGCCAGCGCAAGATCGGTTGGTTCCTCCGCACTTCCCAGGGCGAGACCCGCTGCTGCGCCAGTCTGAGTATAGTCCACCAGGCGAAACCGGCTAAATGCAAGCAGCAGTTCGGCGTTAAGCGCATGCAGCACATGGCAAAGTGCCGTCAGAAAATACCATTGCTGTGGGTCCAGTCCAGGGCCAGGAAGTAAGCGTACATAGCAAAGCGCCTCTAGTAGTTCCGAGTCAGGCAGATATCTGTTGACCAGATCATCTCTTCTGCTCTTGAGCTGCTTGCATAAAGCACCAAATTCTTTGTCGGGCTGATTAGCCGGTGGAAATCCATTTTTTGCAACCGCACGTTTAAGCCAATTGCCTTTAGCGCGATTATTTGGTTCAAGCTGACTAAGTAGAAAGCTGACCAAGAAAAGCCATTGTGGCAAGGATTCGCTGTTGGCTGCTGGCAGAGCATTAAGGGGTATAAATTCCTTCAGGGGCAATTGTCCCTCTTTATCGAGATTGCTTGCGGCAAAATTATAAAGTTCGACTAGCTCTGCCTCATCTTCCTTGAGCAGTGCTGTTGTTGCGAGTAGGGTTTCAGCCACTAATTCTTCGAGGCTGGACTGCAAGTAGCGTTCAGTCGGCTGCTCGGCATTGGTGAGGGCGAGAATATAACTACTCCATTGATCGCGCTGCTTCAATAGCGTGATCAGCTGGGCTTCAATCGCGGCCACATCATTGTCGAGATGTCCCAGGACGGTCGCAATGTCATCGGCGAGCCGGGTATCGGAGTCAAGCTTGCCAAGCGTGGCGCTAATGGCTTCGCGAAAGCAGAGCTCGATGTGCTCCGTGACGTTAGGGTTGCCTCCCACCTGCGACAGAATTGGTAGCTGCTTGGCAAGATAGAAGCAAAAACTGTCAATTGTCTGAACCCGAAACCGGCCAGGTGACTCGAGTAGCCGCCAGCCGTGCTTACTGTCCGCCGCCAAAACGGCTCTACCGATGTCGAGTCGCAAGCGCTGTATCTCATCCACAGGCGCAGAATTGCCGTCCATGCAGTCCTTACACCAGTTTAAGACTCTGATGATGCGGTCTCGCATTTCGCTGGCGGCTTTGCGGGTAAACGTGATTGCAAGAACTTCCTCGGGTTGCCGGGAAATCGCAAGCAATTTTAGATAACGCAGGGAGAGCAATTCCGTCTTGCCTGAACCTGCTGGGGCCTGCACGATAAATGATTTCGACACTTCCAGCGCAGTTTCTCGCGCTGCCTGGTCTGGTAAGGCCTTAGACATCACCGCCCCCAATAGAATCTGCTTGTAAACTCTCAACTCTTCCTGTTTCTGCCTCATCAATACGACAGAGCCCAGCCAATTCACAATAACGGCAAGTTACATTGCCGTTAGCAGGATCAACCCGGATTAGGCCCGCCTTGAACTCGGATGAAAATCGAGAAATCTGGCTAGTAAACAACTGGGTAAGCTCTGACCAGGGTTTCTTTACTCCTCGTTCTTCCTCGGTAGGTTTGATGCGACCGTGGAATGTAGAATCTGCTGACAAGCCCGTGTAATCGATACGCGCGGCATTAACATGGGCGAGGGCAACAGCTTTTACCGACGCTCCCCGCATTTCCGCCATGGCGGTAAAATAGAATGGAATTTGTAAATCTTCCGGCCGGTCAGCTAACCAGGTGCCGCTGGTGGGAGAAGATTTGCCAGTCTTGTAATCAATGACAGCAAGAGTGCCGTCTGCTAGCTCATCAACACGATCGACCACCAGATTGAAATGCAGCTCATTGTGTATCCAATGGTGCCTCTTTTCTAATTCCAGAATACGGTAGTCAGAACGTCCAGCCTCAGCTTCGTGGGCTGTTAAAAATTTCTGCAGTAGTTTTGTGGTTCGCTCAACCTCAATAGACTGAAATCGCGGGGTCATTAGCACCTTATGGTTACGGGTCAAGTATCCCACAGCCTGTTCAGCTGCCTGCTCGCATAACTTATGTATCTGAGCGTCAGTCTGCCGAGTCAGAGTTTCCTGACTATTGATATTCTTGAACAGGTACTCAAGTGCAATATGCATGGCACTGCCGCGCGCCATCTTACTCAAGCCCGTGCTAAATGGCTGCAGCGGTGAGGCACCGAGGCGATGCAGGGCGAATGCGCGGAACGGGCAGCTGGATTGGTTGCTAAGAACCTGATGTCCTCCGAGGCTGTCTGTTGATGCCTCAAGGGGAATCTCCACATCGTCTTCAACTTGAATAAGGAGCTGCTGGCGGTAATGCTCTTTGCCATAAAACGACTTCAGGACAATTTGTTCGCCCGATTCAGGGGAAAATTGTTCGAAGTTTGCCACAAAGCTACTGGGTCTGAATTCCTCGTCATCGTCGCTTTGATGGTGGCTGCTGCGCAATTCAGTGCTCACTGATTTGCAAAGAGCTGTAAAAACTCCAACGGCGAATTCATACTGCACTTCACTGTGACTTGCCGGCATTCGGTTGTCGCGCTGTAGGTTGAAGGGAAGAAATGGTGACGGCGCGATGGAAGGTGGCCAGACCTGGTCATTCATGTTTAAAAGCCATAAGTAATCGAACTCAAGTCCGGCGGCTTCCTCGAGGCTATATAATGACAAGTTTACGGCTGGCATAAATTTCTGTGATGCTTCGGCTCTCGACACCAGACTACGCAGACTTGCCAGTGCTTTGTTTATATCAACGGCGCCGATTACCGGGGTAAGTTGAGCAAACTGCTGCAATACTTCCTGCCACTGTTCGAGTACGCGCTGTTGATAGTTTGATAGCTGAGAACCAGGCCACCCTAATTCTGCGAGCAGCTGCGCAAACAGTTGCGACCAACGTAGTGGCGATAGGCGGGAATGCTCTCTTCTCATACGTTCACGCAAGCGAGTAAGCGCCGCAGTGAACTCAGGCCAGTAATAGTCTTTGTCTTTTTGCCCGGCAATAAACTGCAGCTCGCTGAGTTGGCAGCGGTCAGCGAGTTGTCTGCGCAAATGGCGCTCCAGTTTAGACCTGGCTTGCCAATCCGTATGTTCATCAAGCAGAAAAGGGGAGCGCAATAAGCGGCATATTTCTTCGCTTAGCTGCTCTTCCCGAATTAATCCGAGTAATAACAAACCGTCATGAATTAGCGCTTCATCATTCAATTTTACGTCGGCCTGTGAGCTATTCATGTGATTTGGGGCTGTATCGAACTGCAACAGTGACTGTGGGTCCAGTGTTTGATTTAGGCGCCGTTTAACTTCGCGCATGCGAGATTCATCTAACTCACCCACGATACCAATATGCGCGTTCGGTGAGACACTCAATATGGCTTCGACCCATTCACAGCAGGCGCTGATTTCGTCGCGCAAGGAACCGAACTTGAAATGTTTGCCGCCAATACCGGTATCTGGCGGTTCAGGATTGATTCGCTGGATACTATGGTGTTTCTCCAAAGAGGCAAATAGATCAGCGTATAAAGGCGGTGGGCTAAGGAAGCTGTAGAGACAGAAGTCATTGCTCAGGGGCAGGGGGCCCACATTAAGGCAATGTCGATTTATCACCTTGAGACAATCCGCCAGGCTAATGAGCTGTCTCCGTTCACACTCTGCTTCGAACTCAGCCTTCCAATCCAGAAACACTGCAATATCCGGAATTACCCGATGACTTGTGAGTACATCACCCTGCTGTTCCTCTAGCTGCCATTGCCTTAACAGCTGATAAGCATGACTGACGGCCCTGGCCGTCTCCTCCGGGTTAAGCAGCGGTATCCTGTCCTGGGCTGCTTCGATAATCTCCATCCAGAGGAATGATTCTTCTGTTGATGAGATTGGTTGCCTGCCGGCAAATGCCGGGAGACCGTGACTGGCGGCAAGATCCCAAACTCGCCGCACCCACACATCGATACCCAAAATTTTGGGGGTACGAAACACCTCGGTATCACAACGCTGTGCATAGGCATGCAGCAGGGCATCACGAATTCGGCTGTTGGGGACGAGAATAGTGGCATCGGCGGCAATGGCTGTTTCCAGGGGTCCCAGGGAGATTCGCCGAATCGACATTAAGAATCCCCTGTGCGTAGCATGGGCTGAATCCAGGCTTTTACTTCTGCGTTGCTGCCACGAAATACAATGCGATCGGCTTTCTTTCCAAGCTGATAGTCATACATCGGATCATAGTATTGCTGCAGCAACTCTCTGATCCACGTTTCATGCGCTACAGTCGACCGGTTCTGAAACTGTTGCCTGAGGGCCTCCAGCATCAGGGTATTTAGATGCTGGTAGCGCTCTCCACCAAGGCGTTTTTTTATGCGGGTAAGGGCACCTAGCAAAAACTCAGTAAATAGCGTCTCGGCTGCATCTGGATCTGGATGTTGGACCTTGAACGCCTGGTAATTCGACTGGATATAATCCATGTGAATAGTTTGTACCCGGGCATCCAGGTTTTCTTCGATTACTGCAATTGGCGCTTGCCCCATGGCCAGGTGGAACTTCTTTGGAACAGAAATCGAACCGATGGCGTGGCTCTCGTCCTCCACAGCGATGCGCCGAGGCTCAATGGCCAGGCATTTCAGCAGCGCAATGCCCAGCGCATTTTCAAAATTGGCCTGGCTGGGTTGGGGCTCGACGTGCTTGCCAAAAGCAGAGCCACGATGGTTTGCTAACTTTTCGAGGTCAACACCTATGTCCAGGCTGTTGATAAAATGCGTCTTGCCACTACCGGTCTTTCCGGCTACCAGGACCAGTCTGTCCTGAGCGTCGAACTGCTCCACTACGCGGATAAGATGTCGGCGGAGCGCCTTATAGCCACCTTCAATTCGTGCGATGTTGACACCAGCCTCCTGTAACCACTGCTGCACGAATTGCGATCGCAACCCACCTCGATAGCAATAGAGCAGTGCGTCAGGGTTGCTGGCGGCAAAAGCTTGCCAGCCCTGTAGGCGTGTTTCTCGCGTTGTTTCAGTAACCAACTCGTGACCCAGCTTGACTGCAGCCGCTCTGCCGGCTTGCCGGTAGGTCAGCCCTACCTGCTGGCGTTCCGAATCAGTTAGTAACGGGAGATTAGTGGCGGTGGCAAATGCGCCCTGCGCAAACTCCACGGGTGCTCGTACATCGAGCAAGGGAGCGTCGTGTCGAAACAGGGAATCAAATTGATCTGCGGAGACAGTTTCTGACATGCACCACTTCTAGAGAAAACTGAACTAGCGCTAGAATTGTATCACGGCCGCCGGTTGATTCCTTGGACTTCTGTACAGGAAGGTGGGCCGCTTCTACACTGCCCCGGGTTTTCATAGACAAAGCGTTTAGGAGTCCTAGAGAAGCCTCTTGCCAGCTACCGGGTTCGGCACCAGCGCCAGCTTGAGGCTGCAGTATTTGAATGTCAGGAAATCGAAAGGGCAGAAGATGAGAAAAAGCTTTCCGCTGTTAGCGCCAGTGCTGAATAGCTATTTCTCGGCATTGGTTGCACAATCCCGGTAAGCCGGATATTCGATTTGCTGCCATTGAGGTTTTTCAACGAGACGTGACAGACGCTGGAGAGCGACCAGATCCTTTTGCGATGGTCGCAAAAATAAAGAGCCGGGGGCCCGCGCCAGTGCATTTGTGGGATCCACCGTTCTGTGGTGATCTTGATATGGTCATTCAGCGGGACGGCACCTGGGTACACGAGGGCAAACCCATTAGGCGACAGGCTATGGTTGCACTGTTCGCCTCAGTATTGAAAAAAGAAGCCGATGACTTCTACCTTGTTACACCGGTAGAAAAAGTCCGCATCCAGGTTGAGGACTGTCCATTTTTAGTTACGGAGATGGATGTCAGCAAATCCAACTCGCAGCAGCAGCTTACTTTTCATACAAATGTCGGCGAACTCGTGGTAGCAAACGCCAATCACCCCTTGCGTGTCACTGAACACGGAGAGAATCAGGAGCCCCATCCCGTACTGCTGGTGCGCAATGGTCTTGAAGGGCTAATCAGCCGGGCCGTTTTCTATCGATTAGTCGAGTTGGCTGAATCAGCGCGGGTAGGTGGGCAGGACCGGGTAGGGGTTTACAGCGCCGGAGAATTTTTCCCGCTTGAGTCGGTTTAATCCACTTCCGCAGTTGCCAAAGTCAATGGCGCGGTGACGAAACCGCAGGCTATCAAACGACCGGCAAGAATTAGGCCAAACAGGCCGCCCATCAATTTGTATTTATGCATCATACTTATCACCACTCTTGCTTCGATTCGAATGTAGCTAACTGTCTGTATTTTAAGTGTAGTTCACAGTTTGAGCAGACAGCGGCTGGTTGACCTAACTAAGCAAAACCGGCATTATTACTCGCCTTTTTTTTGGGCCCATTGCAGACAACTTTTAGACAACTCCCAAAGAACTCCCAAAGAACTCCCAAAGAACTTCCAGAGAACTTTCAGAGGACTTTCAGAGAATAGGTCGTTGTAAGCAGCTGTGCTTTCGCGGCTCGCTGCAAGCCCAAAACTACACCCTCTTTTTTATCTTAGTTTTTGGAGAATCCATGAAGGTTCTTGTTGGAGTGAAACGCGTAGTTGACGCCTATGTGCGAGTCAGAGTGAAATCAGATGGAAGCGGCGTTGACCTAACCAACGCCAAAATGGCGATCAATCCGTTTTGCGAGATTGCCGTTGAAGAAGCGATTCGCATGAAAGAAGCCGGACTGGCAGATGAGGTGATCGCTGTCTCGGTCGGGCCCACAGCCAGCCAGGAGCAAATTCGCACGGCACTGGCACTTGGCGCCGATCGCGGCATCCTTGTTGAAGCGGAAGAGGGGCCTGAACCACTCGCCGTTGCCAAGGTGCTCAAGGCAATTGTTGAAAATCAAGGCATTGACCTGGTAATACTTGGCAAGCAATCAATCGATACTGACAACAATCAGGTTGGTCAAATGCTGGCTGCGCTGTGTAACCTGCCCCAGGGCACGTTCGCCTGTAACGCGAAAGTCAAAGACGGAAAGATTGAAGTGACTCGAGAAATCGATGGCGGTGAGCAGACAGTTTTGCTGGATCTGCCCGCTGTCATTACCACTGATCTGCGCCTCAACGAACCTCGTTATGCCTCTTTACCGAACATCATGAAGGCGAAGAAAAAGCCAATCGACACCATGACTGCTGCCGACCTCGGCGTGGAGTTGGTGTCTAACATCAAGACCCTGAGCGTGGCACCACCCGCTGAACGGTCGGCCGGCATTAAGGTGGAATCTGTCGCAGACCTGGTGGACAAACTGCGTAACGAAGCAAAGGTGATATAACGAATATGGCTACTCTAGTAATCGCTGAGCACGACAATGGCTCACTGAAAAAGGCTACCCTCAATACCGTTACTGCAGCCGCAGCGCTGGGCGACAGTGTCGATATCCTGGTTGCCGGTTCCGACTGTCAGGCTGCTATTGACGCTGCAGCCCAAATCAATGGCGTCAATAAAGTTATCGCTGCCGACAACTCTGCCTACGCCAACCAGTTGCCGGAAAATGTGGCACCACTGGTAGTCGCTATAGGAGGCGGATATAGCCACATTTTTGCCGCGGCCACCACAACAGGCAAGAATCTTATGCCCCGCGTGGCAGCACTTCTGGATGTAGGTCAGATTTCTGACATTGTTGAGGTTCAATCTCCCGACACCTTCGTTCGTCCAATCTATGCGGGTAACGCGATGGCGACAGTGCAGTCTTCCGACACTGTCAAAGTCGTCACGGTTCGAACCACAGCCTATGCTGAGGCAGAGCAGGGTGGTGCAGCGACAGTTGAATCTAGTGACCATGTCACGGAGCAGTCAGTCGCGAGTTTTGTTGGTGAGCAGCTTTCTGTATCCGAGCGCCCAGAGTTGACGGCGGCATCGATTATTATTTCCGGCGGCCGCGGCATGCAGGATGGTGCCAATTTTGCTCTCTTGGAAACAGTGGCTGACAAACTTGGAGCCGCAATCGGTGCGTCACGGGCTGCAGTTGATGCCGGATTTGTGCCAAATGACTATCAGGTAGGGCAAACCGGTAAGATTGTAGCCCCAGATCTTTATATCGCTGTAGGTATATCAGGCGCGATTCAACACTTGGCGGGTATGAAAGATTCCAAGGTAATCGTTGCGATTAACAAAGATGAAGAAGCGCCAATTTTTCAGGTAGCAGACTATGGTTTGGTTGCTGATCTGTTTCAAGCTCTGCCGGAACTCGAAGCAGCGCTTTAAATAATTAAAGTCAGAACAAAAAAAGCCCGGCTAGTGCCGGGCTTTTTTTTACCTGAATTCGAGCTATTCGCTAGCTGCTGAACCCTGCTGCTGTTCAGCTAATTGCCGCTTGCGAATTTCCCTTGGATCGTTTGGTGCACGACCACTGGGACGTGGCGTAGCGACTTTGGCTACAGGCTCGGCTGCCTCAGCGGGTTTTGTCTCAGGCTTGGGCTCTAACTTAGGCTCTGACTTAGGCTCGGGCTTAGGTTCTGACTTAGGTTCAGCTTTAGCCTCTGGCCTGGATTCTGACGTAGTTTGAGTCTGAGTCTGAGTCTCGGACTCAGGCTCAGGGCGAGACTCAGATTTGGCCTCCGACTTGGCTGGTGCTACTGAGGCCGTGTCAGATTCCGGGCTAGATTTGGCTTCAGTGCCAGCCTCAACTGATGCCGCTGGTCTTTTTCTATGTCGAGAAGGCTTCCTGCCTTGGGACGCTGACACCTGATCGGCAGCTACATCCTGACCCGACGATTCAGATGCCTCAGGCTTTTCAGTAGCATTGGCATTGCTGGCAGAAGAGTCGTGTCTGGCTGTCTCCTGCGGCGTCGGCTCAGTGTTGGCAGTAACAGATTCAGCTTTGCTCTCAGTCCGTGTGTTCTCCGCTGTTGACTCAGACGCCTGGTTTTGCGCTGGCGTTGATTCAACCGTGTTTGCTGCTGGCGATACTGCAGGGTTCTCCGTTACTTGCGCAGTAGCTTCGGAGACAACTGGCGCCTCGGCAGCGACATGGGGTGCACGCTGCTGCTCGCTGACTGCTACCTCAGTGACAGCTACGTTCCCATTGGCTTCATCAAGCTTTTGCTTAGTATCATTTTCCGGACGCGGGCCACGTCTGCGCTGGGTGTTGTTGCGCGGTCTGCGTTCTCCGGAACGTCGCTTACCACCCGATCCCTCACCGCCTTTGCCGTTGTCCTGCCGTGCATCGCCTTGCGCTGCTTTGTTATCGCGGCCATCTCTATTGCTTCTGGCTTCGTTATTGTCTCTGCCCTCACGCTTTTCACGACCGCCGCGACCTTCGCGGTTGTCCCGTCGTTGACGTGAATCAAGCTCGTTTTGCTTATCGCCGCCTTCGCCTCTGGTGCCTCGTTCGGACCTTTCAGCGCTCCTTTCTGGCCGATTATCTTTGCGGGCGTCTGATTTACCCTGCGGCCTGCGGCGCTTCTGATCCTGTGGCTTGCGGCCACCGTCGGCCTGGCGTGACTGATTGTCTTTGCGTTCACCGCGGGACTGCTGCCCACGCTGATTTCGTGAGCGATTGTTGCGCCCACCACGGCGATTTTGCTGACGATCTCTTGCTGCTGGTTTCTTATCTTCCTCATCACTTGAGAACAGTCCAGCTATGCTGGCAAAAAGCGACGCTATAAACCCTTTCTTTGGAGGAGGGGTGCGCGCGACAGGCTTATTGCTTACTGTGGGTTTCTGTACAGCAGCTTCCTGAGGCGCGTCAGGCTTAACTTTCGGAGCCTGCTCGGGTTCTGAGGTTGCATCTACCTCATAGGTTTCTGCATGTTTGTTGACCCCGGTGATCTCATAATGTGGAGTTTGCAGTTCTGGATTAGGAACAACAATCACCTTGGTCTTACTTTGCTCTTCGATTTCGGTAACCGCAGCCCGTTTTTCATTCAGCAGATAGGAAGACACAACCAGCGGTACAGTAACTTTTACCTCCATACTCTTCTGCTTATTAGCTTCCTCCTGAATGATGCGCAGTATGGAAAGCGCAAGGGATTCCACATCCCGAATTGAGCCTTGACCACTACAGCGGGGGCATACAATGGCATGGGTTTCGCCAAGAGAAGGCCGCAAGCGCTGGCGCGACATTTCCAACAGGCCAAACCGGGAGATTCGACCTACCTGCACCCGTGCGCGATCAGACTCAAGCGCAGCACGCATGCGGTTTTCAACTTCGCGCTGATTGCGATTCGATGTCATATCAATAAAGTCGATGACAACAAGGCCGCCCATGTCACGCAGGCGCAGTTGCCTGGCGATCTCATCCGCGGCTTCAAGATTGGTATTTAGTGCTGTCTCCTCGATATCGGCACCGCGGGTCGCGCGGGAGGAGTTGATATCGATGGAAATCAGGGCCTCAGTAGGGTCGATGACCACTGAACCGCCGGATGGCAGCGTGACTTCTCGTTCAAAGGCGCTCTCAATCTGGGCTTCAATTTGATAGCGGTTAAACAGCGGCAGCTTGTCATCATAAAGCTTGATGCGGTTTTCATACTGGGGCATCACCTGCTTAATGAAGCTCAATGCCTCGGCGTGGGCCTCTTCGGTATCCAGCAAGACCTCTCCAATTTCCTTGCGCAGATAGTCCCGGATAGTGCGGATAATGACATTACTCTCCGCATAAACCAGGAAGGGGGCTGCCTTTTGAGCGCCTGCTTCCTGGATTGCATCCCATAACGCTAGCAGGTAATCCAGGTCCCACTGTAATTCTTCATGTTCTTTGCCGACACCAGCTGTGCGCACAATCAAGCCCATGCCATCAGGTATCTCGAGGGCTCTCAGTGCTTCTCGGATTTCAGAGCGGTCATCCCCCTCTATACGACGGGATATT
>Ga0181559_10000325_pt1 | contig 42883 bp, 24 predicted proteins | sample 011ome_21_FD_133752 | JGI IMG/M metagenome (GOLD analysis project Ga0181559, IMG submission 133752) | Coastal salt marsh microbial communities from the Groves Creek Marsh, Skidaway Island, Georgia - 011508AT metaG (megahit assembly) | ecosystem: Environmental > Aquatic > Marine > Intertidal... | reverse complement strand
TGAGGTTTTGTTCCTCCTCTGCGGCCTGGACGAGTTCGTCGGCGACGTCGCGCTGCGTACACTTTCAGTAGTAGTGTAGCTACTTTCACAAAACGCTACCTTCGTACTAAAATTGTCTTCTCGTCCTGAATTTTCGCCCTGGCTCTCGCAGGATAAGTCAAGCGTCAGCGTACACGGGCTGTTTCGCAACGCGTCGTCTCGCCTTCGCACCGTTCAAGAGCCATTTCACCACGCGCACTGTCTCCGTGCATCGCGCCGCTGGACCCTTCATCTCACGCCGTCATCACACGCGCTTCCGAGGCGAGCGGCATCGATCGGACACGCGGCTTCTACTTTTCAGCTCATCCACGTCATCATGACCTCGGCTGTTTCGGCTTCGCTGGGTCTGACACTGCACAGGTTCAGCCCTCTTCACCGGAAGTCTCCGGCCGCGAAGAAGCAAGTCGTCGTCGTGCGGGCTTCTAACCCTAAGTCCTCCTCCACGGACGGTGACCACGCCTCTCGGCGGCAGATCATCGGCACCGGTCTTGCAGCCACCCTCGCGGTAAGCAACCGCGGCGTCACCCAATCGCTGTTTCCATCAAACCTGCGTCCAACCGTGTCGTCCTCGTCGCCTAAGAGTACGCCATGATTGACGAAAACGTTCCCCTTCCGATACTCTCGTCACGTCTGACGATTAGGGATTCGTGCCGCTGGAGGCGAGAGCCATCGAGTCCCCCGCCGCGCTCGCAGCGGCTGCCAAGGGTCAGAACTTCACTAACCCGTCTGATCTTGGAGACGGGTACCGGAGGTTGTACGGCGAAGCCACCTCGTCTTCCTCGTACGGCGGATACGGCGGAAACGAGAACAACTTCGAGAAATTTAAGTACTACTACGATCTTCCGAACGGTTGGACCGCCGACACCATCAACAAGACTGAGAAGTCCACGAACGGTACCGACACGAAGTGGTCCAACCCGAAACTGCCCGCGGAGAAGGTGTACTGCGTGTCACTCACGGGATACAACAGGCTGAAAGAAGATCGCCAGGAGCTCCTTGGAGACCTGGCTCTGTCCGATTACAACCTGCAGGATGCCATCGTCGGTGCCGACACCTTTCAAGTTTCCGAGCGTGAGGCGTATGGCCTGACGTACGTTGACTTCGACCTTACCGGCTACTTCGGAGCCATCTTCGCGTGCGTCACCGTATACGGCGGTCGACTCTACGCGCTCTTCTCTATCGTCCCGGAATCCGTCCTCGAAAAGGACGAGGCGCAGGGCAGGCGTCTCCGTGAATCGTTCGGCGTCATTTCTAAGGACGATGAGCAAACGCAGTACGATTTGGAGTTCTACAAGCGGTCTTAGTCTTTGAAGGCTTGTACGAGGCAAATAAATCTTTGCAACTTAAAGCACAACTTACCGAACGTATGATACGTGACAAAGTCTGACGAATCGTCTACAGCGCGTCCTTCTCTCTGTCTTCAGCTGTCGGCCTCGTGTCCACGTGAGCCAAGCTCTCCAGGCTCGGGCAGTTCACCTGCGTCGGCAAGGGCTCCACGACACTTAAAATCGCCTTCTCCACGCGAAACACCAGCGCGTCGATATTTTCTTGAATCGCGCGTTTCTCCATCGGAATCGCTTCCCATTTCATGCGCGCATCCGCCATCTCGGCGGCGGCTTGTCGGTACGCGATTCGGCGTTCCTCCACGCGGTTCTGCCTGAGCCACTGCTGAGACGCTTGTCCCAACGCGACAGTGATCGCGACCCATTCGGGCATGCCGATCGTGGCGAGAACGGAACCCAAAGCAGACAGAACGTACATGAACACTTGGGCCATCAACGAGTATACCATCAACTCGTTGTGTTTGTTGCGAAACTCCGTGAGCGTCTTCGACAACCTGAATCGAACGTACTCTCGAGCGGACACGGGAAACCTGCTTTCTTTGAACTCCCGAAATTCAGCCTTTGCCATGAGCCGGCTCGCACGTTCTTTCTGTGAAAGCTTCCTCTTACTCAAGCCGAGATACCCCATCGTCGCTTGCACCTGAGCTGAACCTGACACCGCGTGAACTTTGCTCGAGGCTTTTTGGGTGTAGCCGGTGATGGAATGGTATAGCTTGCCGAGCGGGGTCTTTGGCATGCGAGCCTCCGCCGCCGCGCGCTCACGCTCAATCCGAGACCGGACGCTTTGACGCGACGGCACAGAAAACTGCGGGAGTTGGGCTTGAGGGAGCTTCACGGCGGGGGTTTGCAAGTCCACACCGGGAGTTTCGATTTCCATACCGGGAGCGACAATCTCTTTTCCTTTCCCCGGCGTTTCCAGGTCAACGCCGGGAACATCAAACGACACGGCGGAGGTCGACGGCACGTCGACGCCCGCCTCTGCCGCCGCACCAGCGAGAAGCATGCGCTGTCCTGGTGTGAGGTGTTGCGCCGCAATATCAGAAGAGCTCGGCAGGGCCAACGTTTGACCGGGCGTATTGACTGACGCGTAGGGAAGCGCGAGCGTCCGGCTGTCGAATCCAAGCTTCCTCGGATCCTGGCTGAAAACGTTCCGGGACTCGAACGTTTGCCCGCCAATCCTCTGACCCCCATACGATCTACCTGCCAGACCGCCTAGATTACTCAAACTGTCCAGATTACCCTCCAGCCTCGCGAGATGCAGGGGCGACATCATCAGCGGGTTCAAATCGTCATCGCTATCGTCCGCCTTCGTTGGGTCCGCCGCAACCGACGAGCTTTGCTTCGCCTGTCTCGATTTGCTGGGAACGCGCTTGCGGTGCATGGAGATGATCTGATCCTCGACAGACTTTTTGGTCTTGGCGGGCAACACTTTCGTATCTTGGTCTGGATCAAGTTGATTTTTCAGTTCGAAGAGCATAGCACCCGCCTCTGAAAAGTCCTTGTTCACGCCTTCAAGAATCTCCGCCAACTTAGCTTGGCGGACGGTGACGATATCACCCGTCTCTTGATCCATGTCGTCGGCTTCGAAAAAAGAGGCTGCACCGCCGTCATCGTCGTCGTCGTCAGACGAGTCAGACGACGACGACTTCTTCGCACGTTCCGCCTTTTGCTTCGCCGCCTCTTTGCGCAAACGTTCTGTTTCCAGCTGCGCGTCGCGTTCCTTGTCGATGTACACATCGCTGTATTGCAGCGCACGCATACGGTAAACGTTCAACAAACTTTCCACTTTCGCTGACGCTCTTTCCGCGATGATGAGCATGTTGTTCAAGTTAACGAAGTTTTCGATGGAGTTGAGCACCACTAACACTGCCGGTGCGACGACAGCGATCCACCGCAATATCGTTCCGGCCCAAATCCTCCCAGTCGACTGGGAATTGCCGAACGTGTCCAAATTAGACACGAAAACGGATGCGAGCGTGGCAAACAAGGATACCATCAACGCGAACGACGCGAGGGGCCTTTTGTACTTTGAATACACCCGGATGGTCACCTCATACGAGTGCAACCGCCGTAACGCCGTGGTTATCAATTGATCACCTTTGAGTTCGATTCGAAACAAACGCTCGAATGCGTTTGTGTTGGCGCTGATGGAATGGAGCATCAGGCTGCCCTTTTTCAAAACCTCGCGCACGTTGTGCGTCGACTGCATCTCGATTGAGTACCCAGCACAAGATTGCAGTTGTGCGTGCACGACGACAGCGTCAAAATCAGTGGACGTTCTGCGAGGCCAGAGCTTCATCCAAATATCAGAAACTCTGCCGGAACCGTGCAGAACTATCATCGGAACATCCCAAGCCGCGGCTTGGTACATTTGGCTCAACACGTTTAATCCACCACCGCAGGATACCCCGAGAGCGTGTCTCTTCAGGACGCGCGCCAAAGCAATCTGAAAGTTCACTTTCGCCAACGCCATGTCCGTCCCGTCTGGGACGACCACCCATCCCGCGGCGGGATACAGATTGCGTAAACCGCCTGATGTTTTAGCCTCAGGGCTGGTAACCGCACGCAAGACGCTTTGCATGATGGACCGCTCGACCACGATGACCACCCGGGGTTTCAACGGCCTTTGTTGTTTGATCGCCATGCCCAGCATGCAAACGGGTTCATCGCGCAACAGCTCAAAACTGATGACGCGCTTGTCGAATATCTTCGCTTCCATCTGCTTGTACCGATCCTCCGTCGTCTTCACTTCGCTCAGTTCCGCGTGCTTGCCCACCACCGGTTGCATCACCAAACAGTTGACGAAATTACAAACTGTGATTGCGTCTTCGTCTTCGATGACTTGCGCGAAAACTTGAAGAGCGTCCTGGACTTGCGAACGTAAGAACATTCGCTTCTTCGTGATTACCGAGGACACGTTGCCTTCGATGACGGCACGGAGTCTTCGTTTCAGTTCCGTGTCAGTTCCTTCGTAATCTCGGCGGCACGCTGCGACGGTGATGGAAGCGACTGAGTCAAACGACTTCGGCGGACTCGCAGCAACCGTGGGCGGCTCGTCGGATCCTTTTAAATCATCACCATCCTTGCCTTTTTTCTTAGCCTTCGCCGTGCCCTCATCATCAACGCCTACATCGTCGTCTTTGCTGGTCGTCTTGCCAGCGAGCAGCTTCGCTGCCACAGACATCGCTGTGGCTTTTGCCTTCTTCGCCTGTTTCCGCGACATCAGCGCCGACTGCTTTTTTTGGAACAACACGGCGTCATCTTCCGAGCCGAACTCGTGCTCTTCGCCTTTGTAATCCTTCATCACCCATACCGGTCTCGTAACGCCTGGTAAAGATCCGCCGTAAAGCGCGGTGACGGGTGCGGACTTACTACTCGAGCCATTGGTGTCTCTGTATCGCTCTTGTTCCCGGAGATTCCGGAGGAATTGCGCCCCAGGTTCCTCTTCGTAATCGAGCCCGAGCTCTTCCTCCAATGCGAGTTGAAACTCGTGCACTGTGCCGCCGAAGGGTTCGAAGCCGGGGTCGTTCACACCCATTCGTACCCACATGCCGTCCACCAAACGCCCGTCACTGATGTCCCAGATGCGCGACGTGAGCTCGGGGGCATAGCTCGCGAGCTCGACGAACTCGCCGTCGCGATTCGCGGCATTTTGAAAAGTCTGGAGCTGCATATTGCTGGCCGCGTCCGACGCTTGCCGTTCCGACCCCGAACCCGTCATCTTTCCCATCAGCCTGTGCAAAATGTCACGACGGCAGAGGACCGCCTAGTCGCGCGCGACGCGCGCTGCGTGCGTATGGCTAGCAGCGAAGGTGAAACCTCACATGTATGCGATTGTTGGATTAACCAAAAATGGTATTTTGTCCGGCGGTCCGGTTGACCGGCCGCGACTGCCCGCGGATGAGCGACTGGGCGCCTTCGGCAGCTGCCAACGTGTCGAGCCCACAGACGTTTGTAACTTCCGGCGCGATCTAGCGCGACACACAACCGCGCACTGAAATCCCGCGCCGTCCAGGGTCATTCCCACCATGTCCACGTCGACTATGACTTTCATGGCCTGCTCCACCGGCGCAGCGGCGACACTCCGCGTTAAGTCTCGCAGGTTAGTCTGGCGCAAAGCCGTCCCAGATGCCACTTTATCCTTCGCCACCGCTGTCCACCCGTGTTTCACTCGTGTTCGTTCGCACGCTAACCCCACTCTCAATTCTCATCGACCTCTCATCAGGCCGACTCGTGCGACGCGTAATGCCGGCGCTCGCGCCAACAGGCTTGTGGTGCGCGCCGAGGGCAAGGAGGACGACGCTAAGTGCACTGGAAGCTGCGACTCCTGCGGTCTTGCCAAGGACAAGATGCAGTGTGACGGTTCCGGCCGCATCATCGGCGGCATGGGAGCCATTCCCCTTTTCTCCTGGTGGCCGATCAAGGCGTATCGTCCTTGCCCGGGCCTTATCGAGAGCGGTGGTGTGTACGTGCGTAAGGGACAGGATGTTGATTCCATTCTTTGGGGAGAGAAGGGCAAGTGAGCACCGGTATTTTCGTAATACAACGCGATATCTTTCTGCGAACGCGTACGATGGCTTTCATACGCCCTTGAGGATCGCTGCCCCGCTGGACGGGAGCGACGCAAATAACATCTGACCGAGGTCCTCACCGCGCAATACTCCACCCTCGATACGCGAATCGAAGAAAACCTCCTTAATACGAGCGAGCACATCCTTCACGGCATCCTGTTTGACCAAAGCCACTGCGCAACCTCCCCAACCGGCCCCGGTGAGACGCGCGCCGACAGCCCCCGCCGACTTGAACGCCTCAACGAGCTCGTCAAGCTCCTTGCAGGAGCACTCATACAACTCTTTGCACGACTTGTGGCTCGCATCCATCAGCTCACCGAGCCTGTTGAGGGAAGGCATATCCTTGCACTCGTCCACGAACTTATGTACGCGCGCCGCTTCTGAGTAGACATGAACAGCCCTATCGTGCAGCTTGAATCCAGTGGTGTTGTGCTTCAACACCAACAAAGAAGCTTCGGAACCCGCAAAAAGCGTCTCGAGAGACTGTCCTAGTATTTCTTTCAGCTCCGCTGCGGTGTACGCTTCAGCATGCAGATGCTTAGTCACCGTTTTTTCGGCCTCTTCCAGGCTCCCGATCAGCTTTTGCACTTCACTCAGAGTCGAGTATCCGAGAGCTTCTGCTTGCGAGACGCCAAGTTTCATAGTGAGGACAATCGACGCGAGTCTGCACTCGACGACTCTGAGGTTGTATCTGTCGTGCGCCGTCACAGCCTTTTGCGAGACTGCCAAACAGTTACCAATCAGAAACGCCGCACCTTCAGGCAGTTTCACGTCCGAGGCACGAACGGGATTGAAATCTACTAACTTAGCAACACCCCTCTCCCCCATAATACTGATAGCTTGATCCATACCTCCAGATTGCGTCCCGCTGTGCCTCTCGCACTTACACGTGAAGTCAGCGACTTCGGGCTTTGTGAACGAGAGCTCGTGCGCAGCCATCACAGCGACAGAGGTGGCGCAAGTCAGCGCAGACGAGCTGCTTAGTCCACTACCCTGAGGAACAACACCGTCGACAATCATGCGCATGCCCACGGCGCTGGGTGCGTCCCGCTTCGCCTCTTTGAGAAAGTCGAAGACCCCTTTGTACCCGCACAACACATAATTGGTCCAGTGATGGCTTGAGGTGTCCACCGCTTGGTCAGGGTCGACGGTAAACTCCTTCGCCGTGTATTTGGGGTCCGTGTTCGACACAAGAAGCTTGTCGGAGCTGCGGTCCACTTTAATGGCCACGATTGTATCCAACGCGATGGCCATGGGGAGCACGCTGTATCCCTCGTAGTCGATGTGCTCACCAATCAGGTTCACTCGTCCCGGAGAACGCGCTAACAGATCTGGTTTCTCCCCGTGGGTCTCTGTGAAGGCCGCCGCGAGCTTGGCGTATCGCTCCTCGACATCGCTAGTCTCCGGACCGTACACGTCCTTTATATTGCCGAAGACAGGGATCGTCGACATGATTGGTGTCCTCGAGAGGCGTGTGTCCGAAAGACTGCCGGCTAGTCCGGCACCTCGTCACGTCAAAAATGCCGATTGTAATCCGCGAACCGGAAACGCGTGCGCGGCTTCATCCAAAAAAAATCAAACAAGTCAAACGCGTGAAAAAAAACGAGCTCACCCTCTGAATCTAAGAGCCTTCTTCGTTGCGCAGAGTCGGGGGGCGCAACCGTGCTGAGGCCACGGTGCTGGATATGATGACACCATCGTCGTCTGGTACCAGAATGCATCATTTCGACGACGATGATTCTCCCCAGCCTTCGCGGGACGATGGATTGACGGTGGAGGAGATGATCTCCCTGCACGTCGGAGAGATAGGCAAAGCGCAAGTGAGGCACTTTGTGTTGTCGTCCGTGGCTTGGGTGCCCGCCGTGTTCATGACCTTAATGTCTGTGTTTACTGAAAGAGACCCCGCATGGCGCTGTGTTGCCCCTGATGGATGTGAGGATCGTGCTTTTTGTAGCCTGAACGACAAAGATTGGGAGTGGGTCTCCAAGTCGGCCTCCATCCGGTCGGAGTGGAATCTCGTCTGTGGTGATGCTTGGAAAGTCTCGTCAGCTGACTCGATGTTCTTCGCGGGCTTCTTTTTTGGAGCGGGGTTGATAGGACAGCTAGCAGATCTTCGAGGACGTAAACCTGCTATGTACCTATCACTCGTGATCGGGGGGTTAGGATCGGTGATAAGTGCTGCTGTATCCAGTTTCTGGCCGTACTTTTGGAGCAAGAGTATCATCGGCTTTGGTTGTGGTGGCGTCGGCGTGGCATCGTTCGTTCTCAGCATAGAACCCCTCGGTGCTAAGTGGCGCTCTCGTTTGGGTATCGCCACTCAGTACTGGTGGGCGTCGGGCATTGTCCTGATGTCATGCGTCGCCATGGGTATCACGGAGTGGCGCGCGTATACGATCTTTGTTGTCGTCTCGGTGGCATTATACTGCGTCGTCAGCGCGCCGCTTCTGAAAGAATCACCGAAGTGGCTACTGATTGCTGGAAAATCGGACAAAGCTCTCGAGGTCCTTACAGCCCTCGCCAAGGGAAACGGACAAGATATACCTTTGCAAGGCTTACCCCGTCTCAAGAGGCCTACAACATCTTCAGCGAGCTCAATGAGCATCGCGGCGGTACTTCCTTACCCCGCACTTCGCATACGTCTTTTTGCCATGGCCTTTGTCTTCTTCGTGAACAGCGCAGTGTATTATGGGTTGTCGCTGAATGTTGGCTCGCTCGGCGGGTCGATCTATCTCAACAATATTCTTTCAGCTCTCGTCGAAATGGTCTCATACGCTTTCGCCCAGGTTTCGGTAGAGAAGGTGGGGAGGAAGCACACGCTGATGTTCCTACTGACCGTCGCCGGCTTTGGGTGTCTTGTGAGCGGGTTTTCGACGGGGGGCGCACAGATTGCTGTTGCGTTGGTTGGCCGGTTCGGAATCGCAGCGTCCTTCAACATGATTTTTCTGTATACCACAGAGCTTTTCCCCACTGTCGTGAGAAGTGCAGCCTTGGGGACTTGCTCTCTTGTCGCGAGGCTCGGAGGCATCATCGCGCCGCAAATAATTCTCCTTCAAACGGTGAGCCCTTCGCTTCCGTTCATCGTGTTCGGTGGGGCTTCAGCAGCAGCGTGCTTTGCAACGACTTTTTTGGCAGAGACCAAAGGAGTGATCATGCAAGATACTATTGAAGGCGCTGCTAGGCAGGCGCAGGCGACATCAGGCAGCAACTTCTACCAGCTTAGCGCAGAGGACTTCGAGGGGGATGAGGAGACGCTCACGAACAGAGACTACTAGCTAGCTCTAGCAATTCATAGAAGAAAGACAAAGTAGCTACGTAGAAAAATAGGTCGGGAGAGAATCGAACGACCGCGAAAGTAGTCTTGTTTGTACGGTAAGACTTCATAAATAGACAGAACAACCCTCACGAACCAAAAAATCACATCTCCTTTTTCGTCGACTGACGAATCGTCATCAACGACGATCGCTCTAATTTCAAAAGCGCCATCAAAGTTATCAGCAAGGTAAGCGCACCGCTGAAAATATGTATGGCGGTATGAATTTTTGACGTCACGATTGTGAGCGCACAAGTTCCGCACATCAGCAACAAAAGGCGCTTTCGAGGCATGATCGCAGGCAAGAACGCCTCGGATGTCCACGAGAATCGAATGAAACGAATGTAACAAAGCGTGTATGAGATGCGTATCGACATCGCAAAACAGTTTGCCACGACGAGGCCGAGAGGACCGATATATTCTTGCAAGACAAGAGATACAACGACGTTAAATACCGAAGTAATCTGCGAGGTAGGAAGAATGCGTGTCAGCGCTGAGGATTCAAACACATAAAGGCGATGTTAACTTACCAAGAGCACTATGTTGGCTGACGCGAGCTCATTCGGATTCATCACGGCATGCGCGTAAGCTTCTGTTATACCGTTCACTGCTAGGAATAAGATCATAACTGCGAAGCCACCTGCAAGAGAAAATCGTTATGATGTCAGAAAGCTTTCACAATGACGAAGAAGATCATGTATTCTTACCTAGAGTAGTAGTCGCTCCAGGGGCATTTGCCCATCGGTCGCCATATAATATATTGAGTGCCAAATGACAATATTGTGGACCGTGCAAAGCCGACAATAATCCAAGAACGACAGCGATTTTCATCAAGGAGTTGAATTTTCTGCGCGCAATAAGAATTCCGTGAGTAAAATGTTCTTGAACTCGCTTTTGAATTCGTCGTTCGTACCTTCGCTCGTCTTCATTGGCTGTTTTCTTCTTATGGCGTTCATCCGTGTTTTCACCTGCGAACATCAGGAACGCAGCCTCCTGTATTCGAGTCAATCACGTCTTAAGTCAGTATACATTCCAAAGTTTACGGAAAAGGGAGTGTGTCGTACCTCAAATGGCTGGAGAACAATGCGCACGAATAGCGCTCCGAGGGCTGAGACCAGCGCATAAACCCCTTGTTCGTCTGCACTTCCTGCCCACATCAATACTCCCTTCTCCCCTTCAGATAGTAAAAGTTTCCACACCGCCTGCAGGATACACGAACGATGAGTTCATGACAGTATAGATGTGTCAGAGCATAGGATTGCGCGCACAGGTAAAGGCGTGTTCATGTACATCGGTGAAATCGTCGAAACTCGAGCGTACCTGTAGTGTAAAGGTCCCCAACAGCGTAAGCGTTCCCCACGATATCGAGCTTCTCCCGAGCATCAAGTCGATTCCTTCCCCTACAAACCCCCACTGTGCTGCGGCGAACATCAGCCAGACACATGTACCGTATGCGAGCTGACCGAAAGCGAAAGCGAGAGGAACCGTGATCCCCGTCGCGGGCCTTGTGACCAAGACAAACGTGACGAAACTTCGAGTGATCGTTGCGATCGTCTCCGTCGCAAGCCTGAGCTTAAACTTCGAGCGCCTCTGTGCCCTGATGTAGAAAGGCTCTGCGAAGAGTTCTAAGAAAGCTGCGAGACCGTACAGCGCTACAGCTTGTGCATAAGGATCAGCCTTGGTGAGCCCCTTTGCAAAAAACACCGTGGTCGGAACCCCCGCCGATAAAAGTGCACCGAGAGGCACCACAAGCCAGCTGGCAGCCTCTGCTCGCGTGGGTTGGGAAGTTCGATGGTCAGTATGACACACCCATAGCGTGAGTATATCCGAGTATATATATGCTTGCGCAAACGTACCTTGGCTGCTATCTTCTGTGGCCTTTGTATCTCGCATGAGCGCGCGGCGGAACCCCTCTCTGCTTGTTAAGATTACTGTTGACAGAAGCTGGAAGTGCACAGTCGGAACGCCGAACTCCTCGGGAGTCAGTCGTCGAGCTACCATGGCATTTACGATAAACGGTAGCAACCTCGATACGGCTTGCGTCACTGCGAACGGAGATGTAGGATGAGAGAAATGGATGAGTAACGAGTCCTTGCAAAAAGTGGATTCAGAGTTTTCTCGTGCCGACTTTGTCTCTCCGCGCGCTCGACAGAAACGCGGGTTCTCGGGGAGCCTGTGGTTGTGAGAGTTGAGACAAACGCCTTCATACTTACGAAATAAATATGCATATCCGGCGAGGAAACCCCCTTGCCCCCCTTGAACCTTCGCGCGGGACATCGTGCGAGCCTTCCCTGCGGTGGCGGATTTCTTTTTTTTTTCGTCGTCACAGTTGGTTTTTCCTATGTTCGTCGGGTAGTGGTCGCCCACCCTCTACTCTACTGAGGCCGAGTGAATGTGAAGTGGGTTTCAGACGATCCTATCAAGGCACTACTCCGTAAATGAAAACACACTCACAACAATGTGCGTGTCCAAGGCGCATCCGCGACAACGGTCGCCGTGACCTAACCCTTTGTGAGGATCGGAAGTGGTTCTCCTTGCTTTTTGATTTTCTCTGAGCTCGCTCAAGCCCCTTTTTGCACTTTTGCGAAAGAATAATGTTTCCACTTGACCCAAGACTTGGGTTTCCGATCCAAGCGGCGTGCGGTCGCGAAGCTGCCAAAAATTCCTTCACTCCACTCCTCTGTGCGGGGTGTCGCATCTCTGTGCCTTCATGCCAAGCACTGAGGGAGCATGAAAGAGGCAGACAAAAGGTTGAGCCTGCGGGCTCAGACGAAAGGGTCGAGTGGAGGAGACATCAAATCGCCAGCCGCTCGTCACTGTGTGTTTCTTCGAGACGCCGCACTGAAGATGGCTCCGGAGATGCCGCAGGTAGCCGCCGACCTCATGTCCTCGGCGCAGTCCGTCGCAAGGGAAAACAACCTCCCTCGCTCTCTACTTAAGGGGGTTCTTTGTTGCACGGCATGCTCGTATCCGGCGGAACGCGGTGCGCAGTCCCAGCAGTCAAGCTATCAGCAGTGTCGGGTCTGCGCGTTCGCACCGAGGATGCGTCGGCGGGGAAATCGCGCCCGCGCTGCGGCAGACCTTCCGCCGGAAAAGAAGCCGAGCGTGAATCGTAGAGATAGAGAAACAGTCCGACGAGACGTAGCAAAGTAGTAGATATAACGAAACGTAGAATAGCTAGTAGTTTATCGGTATCACACGTTGACCGCGGTGCTGTTGGTCGATCCAGTGCCGATGAGGCGCTCGCCCTCGTCTTCCCCGTTGTCGTCGTACAGGTCACCGCCGCGCCACATCTCCTTCAACTCTCCACGGCAATGCGCGTATCCCACGGTACCCCCCAACACGGTGGGCACGAGGTAACACAGGGCAGGCTGACCTCCCTGTCCTCCGACCTCGAAGTATAGCGCCATGAACGTCAGTAACAGACCCGCGATGTACGCCGCGATCGACGGCACAAGGTAGTTCACGCGCGGCCGTCCCGACTCAACTTTCCTGTTGTCGAACAAATGGTTGTGCACGATGAGCAAGCCCGGCAAGATGACGTCGCCGTATCCGAGCATCGAGAAGTCCCCAGCAGAGCCACCTAGACGAGGGAACAGGAACAGCATCGGCAAGGACTCGTGCTTTTCACCGCCCTTGGCCACCTTCACCATCACGCTCTCGTTTCCAAACAGATGGGGTTGGACGTACACCCAGAAGATGTCGTAGCACATGGCACCCATCAGAAGCATCGAACCCACCTTCAGGTTAGGCAAATGCACCAGACGCAGCACGTTCACGAGGAATGACATCCCCATGATATCCTGCAGGACCCATGCCCAGTCCGCACCTTGGTTGAGGAGCCAGACCAGGACGGTCGCCATCGCGAGACCCACGCTGGGAACGGACACGGCGTTGACCGTGCCGAACACGGGCAGGTCGACGTCTTGCGACATCGACTTGAAGCTCGAGTCGATCGCCGCAAAGAACAGGGCGGTCAGACCTTGCACCGCGGCGAAGCAGAAAACGCCCTTGATGATGATGAAAACCCAGTGTTGCATGGTGAAGAAGATGATGAGGAGAACCACCGACGCGAAAACGACAAAGTACGCCGCGCTCGATTCGGTGATCTCCAGCCCCTCCAGGCCGCTTCCTCGCGCCGCTTCGGCGCGACCGCCGCCGCGGTCGGAATCCGTTTCGTCCTTCTTGAAGTGTGCCGTCTGGTCAGACAACGACCACACCGCACCGAACACAATGGTCAAAGAAGCCATCGCGAGAAGCGCGGTCGACGCGGTGAGATCTACGGTTCCCTTGAGCTTCAACTCGGTGAGCGTGACCGTGACGCCGCCGGCTGCAATATCCTGCTCCAACTGCGCTCCATCTTCCTCGAGCACTTGCATGACGGGAATGCTCACGCTCGAGTCTCCCGCGCACGACATGGGGCTCAGTTCTTCTTCGTCGCTCACCACAATCACGGCAGCCGCGCCCGCGTCCTGCGCGATCATGGCCTTCTCGATGTAGGCGCATTCTCCGCGCCACAGCAGCACGGCTTTGCCGGCGACTTCCGCGATGGGTTCGCAGGCGTTCCTGTCGGAAGCCACAACGAGGGTAATGGGGTCATGGCTCCCCTTCGGACCCTCGTCCACGGTCGAGCCGAAGAACGCTAGCAAGCCGAGGTACGTCCTGCTCGTCTCCCTCTCGCTGCTCGCCTCCACGATGGAGACGCCCACGGGAATCGAGCGCGTTTGGCAGGGCTCGCCGGTGGCCTGTGCGGTCGCCGACGCCGCGCAGAACGCCACGATGAGCAGGGCGAAGAGAGACCGCGCCGCGCTCCGACGTGACGCCATGATGCCGATTCCGAACCGCCTCGACGGTCGCGCCCCTCGCTGTGCCTGCCGCCGTCTCGCGCGCGCCAACACGCGCTCTCCCAGGAAGCCGCGGCTCGGTTTTTTCCAGAGAAAAATTCGCCAAGGGGGTGTTGAGAGAAGAAATCTCACGGCACCCGAGCGATGGTTGGGCCGCCCCTGGTATCGAAGAAATCCAGATATTTTTTGACTTCCGTTTCTGGTTCGGTTTTCCTCATTTTCCATTGGCTCGCGTTTTACAAAATCTCGTTTACCCAAATAAGAGACTGTGACTTCATTGATATGCATATCACGGATACACCCACGATTGGCTGAGGTGGCGGTTTAAGAGGTTCCAGAAGCTCTCTGATCCAGAAGATTTTTTTTGGTTTTCAAGCGGAGTACTCGTGGGAAAGGGGGGGGGGCGCGCCCTATCCAGCCACAGCTCGACGCGCGGTGTGCGCGGTTCCGGACATCGACTTCGTGCGTAGTCCCGAGCGATACACGAAGAAGCGACTCGCACCCAGCGGGCCGACGCGCGTGTACGACCGCGGCCGGTCACGAGAGAGGCGCGGACACTTCGCGACTCTTCGAACGCGTTTTTTACGCGCCATTTCTGTGTCGGGGAGGGGTCCTTCGCTTCCTCGTCGCAGAGCTCCACGTCGCGTAAGGACGCGCGTGTGGCCTCAGACTCCTTCACCCGAGGGTTGTCTTTGAGCAGGGCTCGTTTTCGTGGCGACTTCTCTGCACGCGTTCGTCGTCTCGCTCCGCAGTAGGACGCGCGCCCGACGGTCCGTGAATCTTCCGTGTGCAACGAGCCCCGCGCTTCAAGATGCAGCGCGAGCAGCGGGGGTCGGCGCAGGCCTCGGACGGCGAGGATCGGTACAACGGAGGCGTCAGTGTTTCCGGAAACTCTTACGGCTACGCGCAACAGCAGGTGCGTTGCGAACCCTCCGCGTCTTCCAGCTCGCGCGAGATGTCTCCACGTCCCGCGAACACCCGACTCGTTTCGTCACCCGTTGCGTCACCCACTCTTATCCTTGGTAGATGTGCTTACCGATTATTCTGACTCGTTTTCACACGCGCAGCAGCAGGGATATTACTACCAGGACGCGAGGCAGCAAGGACAGGGCCCGCACCAATATTCCGACTCGGGGGGTTATCCCTCGCATCAAGCGTACCAGCAGCAGCTCGCGTACGCGGGGATGCAGCAGTCCGCCTCTCAGCCGTACTGGTACTCGGCTCCGTACGGCGAAGGCGCGAACGGCGGCGGCGGCGCGCAGGCGAACGCCCAGGAGGGCGGCGTGGCGGTTCGAGACCGGGACGTCAAGACCCAACGTAGAAAGGAGGCCAACCGCGAGTCCGCGAGGCGCTCCAAACAACGTAAGAAGGAAGAAAGCGAGCTCCTGTCGACCAAAGCGCAGGAGTTGGTGCGCGAGAGCACGTCCCTTCGCGCTGAGTTGGAGAAGGTACAGAAGCAGGCGAACAAGCTGTACGACGAGAACTTGGCGCTCAGGAGTCAGGTGACAAAGGCGGGCGGCTCGCTCCCTCCTCCTCTTCCCCCTGTGGTGCCGGTCAAGCTCCCTCCCCCGATTAAGCTTCCCGCGTCGCTCTTCAAGGACATCATGGGAACGCCCCAGCCGGTGAAGAAGGAAGAGGCGCCTGCGACGAACGCGTCGGGCGCGGGTGCCAAGGAGGATGCCAAGGAGGAGAGGGAAAAGAAAAGGCAAAAGACTGCCGCGGCGAAGACTTTGGCGGCGTCGGCGCCCGCCAACGGACGCTCGCTCGACCAGGGAGGTATCGACCTTCCCGGTCTTCTCGAGAACGAGCTTAACGCCGGCGAGGCCAACGCCGAGCAGTTCGTGCAGCTGTCGGCGCCGGCGTACGAGGGGAATGGGAACTCGGGGGGGGGCATGCTCATGAGCGAGGCAATCGTGTCTTTCCGCGAGCCGGAAAGAGACGCTCTTTTCCCCAACAACACGTCTCTCGACGAGCTGGAGATGATGGGGGGCGACCTTCGCGGGGGGGCTCACTATCCCAATGGGAAGAACGGCGCGGCCGTGGACGAGGACGAGGAATTCAACTTCATTCGCCGCACTGAACTCGGGCAAGGAGGATAAACGCACCAGAGGTGCGTCGCAAGAACATTCATTTTACATACGGCGCGCACGCGCGCGAATCGCAGCTGCGCTCCCGTGCGGGAGCAGACTTTTTGTATCTTTAGAATATATAATCCAAATGAGAAAGTCACTAGATCGTACATTACACAAGTCACTCCTACAGCTTCGACGCTCCCGCTTCGTCCATGAGCCAAACGATGTCCCCGGTCACCAGGGAAGCCGGGACGAACGAGTCGCCGCTAGACGAACTCTTCTTGATGATGGTCGCCGCCATCTCCGCTTTGCCTTCGCCGACGGCGGTGAAGCACTTCGACTTCGCCGCATTCACCACCGGCAGAGAAAACGTGATTCGCTCAGGCGGAGGCTTGGGTGAGTCTGAAATCGGCAATATCCAAGGTTCCGTCACACTGAGAAGAGCGTGGTCGGGAAATAGTGAACATATATGACCGTCGGGGCCGAAGCCGAGGAGCAGCAAGTCAAAAACGGGGAGCCCCGCGCCCGAGATCGGAAGAATTTCACGCGACAACGACTTCAATCTCGCATCATACTCTTCAGCGCACGCTTTTGCAGCACCAGCGTTCTGCGGACATAAACTCTCATCGATCGCATACAGCTGAGTAGAAGGGATGGGCACTTCACCGAGGAGAGCCTTCACGGCGCCCCCGAAGTTGCTGTCGGGGTCGCTGTGAGGCACACATCGCTCGTCCACCCAGAACACGTGCCAGTTACTCCAGTCTACATCCTGCTTGCCTTTCAAACCCCCGAGCAGGTTTATCAGAGAGCCACCTGCAACTGCGACGGCGAACGACCCGCGCTCTTTGATTGCCTCCTCAGCCGCTTTCATGGTGAGGTCGGCCAGCGCATCCGCCACTTGAGACGACTCAGGAAATATCTTGGGGCCGTCTGCACTTGAGCTCCCCATTCTCGTTCTAGCCCGGGTGGTGCCTCGCGCCCTGTTGTCTGAGCGCTTGGTGGCTCGTAATGAGTTGGTTCGCTGCAATACAGACGGCGATGAAGCTGCCGATGACGCACAAGACCACATATTCGTGCGTCGCACAGTGGCGAGCCGCGGCAAAGAAATATCTATCTTGTTGTTGCACTTTTGGGCGCCGACTGCCCGACGCCCGACTCGGCCAAGACTTTTGAACCAGCAGAACCGCCGTTGCTTGTGCCAAATAAGGCTTTCTCACGACGCCGGACGTAGTACCTCAGCCGCGCGTCTGGCTGTGAAAGCGGAGGTTATTGAAGGCGGAGTTTGTCAGGGAGCACACCCTTTTGGCGAATATGTGCTGCCCGTACTAGGTGACATGCGAGAAACACCGGCGATGCTGCCCTTGCCAGAGGGCATTCGGCTTTCACTCAGTGAGGCGACTCGACTGAATGATGCCGACCTTCTCAGACGGGCTCACGCGGACATACTCGTTTCCCTCGCTGGCTCTCCACAGGAGCGAGTCGGAAGGGACATTCTGGTTCTTTGCGCAGAGACAGCGGTGAAGGTACGTCTCCAGTCGTATTCGCTCGCGCATCCGCTTGCGACGCTCATGGCCGCGGTTCGGTCAACTCACACTTTTCCCGTCCTCGTGCTTCCCTCGAAACAGCTCCGCGCGACGTCGATCGCGACGAACGCTCTCGAGCTGTACTTTCTCGAGTCATCGGAACCAAAGCTCAGAGATGGAGAGGGAAACGCTCTTGAGCTGAAGGACCAGTTCGTATGCCGGGCTTGGTATGCCAAAGCACTGCTCCACGCCATCGGGTGCGAAGGACAGACCGGCCGCTCTCTCGTTGTTGGCACGCTCGATGCTCTCGGATTTCTCCTCACGGGACTCAAGCTCGCTCTTTCAGACCGGCGGTATCTATTTTTGGTCTTCGACGCCAGCGTGCACTATGCCGTGATCTCCCGACCCTTACAGAAGACTGGAACTCGACGGCAGCTCGTAGAATCCTCGACCCTCGTCGCTGAGGGCTTGGAAAGTATCGCGGGCCACGAAGCATGGCGCGCCCATTTTCTGCGCTTGCACGCGCTGTGCCTCAGCGACGCGGACAAAAACGACGAGGCACTGCAGGTGGCGTCGAAAGCGTATGATCTGTGCAAAGAAACTGTTCCAGAGCTTTCGGATACCATGGTGAAGCTGAAGTCGCACATCGGCGCGTTGAGTGGGAAAAAGGAGGGCGGTGACGGCGCGGACGGCGCTGCGGCGCTCGTTCAGTTCGTCCGCTCTGGGGCGTGCAAGGACGTGGCGGAAGTTGAGTCCACTCTGAAAGAAGCTTGGGCGCAAGTCGATCCAGCGGCAAGCAGCGAAGGTGAAGCCGTGAACCAGCCCGTAGAGGGCGTAGACATGAACTCAGTGGCTTATATCGGGTGGATAGCAGCGCAGCATCAGCTACGAGAGCTGGCTGACTGGTGCGTGCGTCGCGCGGGAGCCTCAGAATCTACGCTTGCGCGCGCGCGCAGCGCGCTGACTTCTCATCTCTTGGCGCTCGACGAACTGGGTGAAAAGAAGGGATCGCTCGACCCCTCAGCTATCGAAGTGCACAAAACGGTGGTCAATCGAACCGACGAAGAACTTTCGTCGTTTCTTCGGCTACAAGATAGCAGCGGCGTACAGGACGCGTGCCAACTTATCTGGACAGCGAGTTTGCCGCTACTTCAACCCAGCCTTCGGCACAGCCTCACTCGAGTTTTCGCATCTGCGTCGAGCGCGCTCGAATCTGTGGGATCGACACTGAATAGGCTTCGCGCCGCCTTACACCTGGAGCTGGCACACTGTTACGTCGCGGAGGACAATTTGAAGGAGGCACATGCGCACGTCTCCAAGGGCCTCACACTAGATTACACGGCCACGGACGCGGAGGTTGAACGCACTGGATACGAGCGCCCTTTGGATCGATATCTTGTCCCGCTGGAACACGCGCTGAAAATTAAAGGTGGTTTCCACGATGATAAAGAGAGCGTCGAAGACCAAGTTCTGCTTCTCACGGAGTTGGCGCGTGAAGCCAAGAGTTACAGGAGCGGCGCTAACCTCCTACAAGACGCGTTTGACCGTTTGTCGACACTGGATAAACTCCTGCCGTATCCCGTGAAGGACGAACCCGCCGCTGATGTTGATGAGCAGGAAGGGGACGCTCCAGAACCTGAGGCGGAGGCAGAGGCAGATGTTGTCACGAGCGATGCACCGGACGATGGTCTCGACGCGGAGACTGTCAGGCGGCGTGCGACTGCTCGTTTGAACTTGTGGGCAAACATGTGCAAAACCGCGGCTGACGCGAGGTTGTACCCACTCGCCCACAGCTGCGCCGCGAATGTTTTTGGTGTCACTGGATGGGACGCTGTTCGCGATAACGAGACCATCGTCCTGCAGATCGAGGTCAACTACGTGGACGGGGCGACTTGCGCTGCCATGTTAAAAGCAAAGGGTGCACCTGTTTTACCTCCTCCGGAAGTAAACGTCGACGGTACCAGCGGTGATTTGGAAGTCGATTTGCAGAACGGCGCATCTGCGGCTTTCCTTCGATCCGCGCGCCTCGGTACGAGCCTCAACGAAAGCTGGGCTGTCATGAACGCCGCGACACACGCGTGGAACACATATATCGACGCCATTAAAAACCATCAATACGCTGAGATGCTAGCTGTCTCGGCTCCTCTTCTTGAAGAGCTCAAGAAGCTCGAGAATTGCGACCCGGCATTACTTGGAAGTTACGCACACCTCGTCGCTTCCGGATTTGAGCACAAAGCGTACTTGGTTGCTAACTCTCGACCCAAGGAAATCACTGAAACTCCCGCGGCAGATGATGGCGGAGAGCAGGCGTCATCTGCCGAGGTAGAAACGCCTGCCAAACCGGAGGGCGAGACAGAGGAAACTCGAGTCGTCGATTACGACGCGCTTTGCGCGGAGTTCGCTTCGCGCGTGTTGGAGGACTCCGATGACCTGAATCAGGCCATCGCGACTTGTGAGTCTGCACTGACCCATGTCGATGAGACCAGTACTCGAAGATTGTCTGCTATGCTTGCACGACTGCAGGTTTCCGCAGGAAGTGCGAGTGTCGTGACCATTGAAGACGATGTCGTGGCGCAAGTGGCCGCCATGATCCCGCAGATCACCAAAGGCGACGTGAAGGAAGGCGGCGAAATCTTGTCACGCGCGATCGGGCTTCTCCGCCCGGAAGGTGCGAGCATCGCCGGCGATGTCGAGATTTGGGCCAGACTCGGGCAGGCTGGACTCGCCATCAAATCGTTCGGCGCTGCGATTGACTGCTGCGAACAAGCTTCGGCTTTGGGGAAGGCACTGGATGGGAGTGCGTCTCCCCAGAGTTTGTACTGGAGCGGCGTCGCGGCGTGCGCGTACGGAAACAGCGTCGTCGGTTTGGTTCGACCCGCGCAGCAAGACGAGTCGGTGCTGAACACCTTGAAGCAGAAAGCGTTTGAGCGATTCGTCGAAGCCGCGAAATTCGGTCGACGTGCGAACCGTGGTGATATCGTCTGCTACGCTGCGAAATGCTTCTGGAACGCGGGTACGAGCTTCATGGGTTCGGCTTCGGCGCGAAGAATCCTCGTCAAGCCGCTGGAAGTGATTCTTGAGGCGGCGCGCGCCGCGAAGGTGAGCGATTACAAGTTCCTGCAGTCCGCGTACGTGCTTTTGTTCGATTGCCTGATGGACGCGTCCGAGTGGGAAAAAGGCACGAAACAAGTCCAAGCTGCTTTCAAGGTGTTGCCGAGTAACGAGCACAAGCCCCTGTGGGAGTACAAAGTCATGTTCCTGTCTTCCGTCGGGAAGAGCGTCGACGAGGACATCAGCATCATCTCCGAGTACGACGAGGAAATGCAGGCAAAGATTTGGACGGTTTTGGCGGCGCAAGCAACCGTGCCGTTTGATGCGATGCGGGCGCACCGCAAAGCGATCGACGTGCTAAAAGATAAGCCTGCCGTGCAAATTGAGTACATCGCTCACTTTGCGGAGTGGCTGCACACCAGCAGTGGCCAACCCGCGTCAGATGCTGAAGATACTCTGCTCTCCGCGGTGGACGTTTTGCTCGCCATCGACGGCGAGGATGACGCGACAGCGACGATGTTCGGGACCAAGCAGATTTGCTCAGCGATTCGGGTCTTCTTGATGCTGAGCAAAATCTCGGGTGACAACGATGTTCGAACCGACCACCTACTCATGGCACAACAATATGCGGTGCGGTTGTTGCGTGAGTGCATGACCAAGGCTTCTGAAGGAACGCCTCTGCCGGAAACCGCGGAGGACTGGGCGCACTTCACGTTCTCGGAGGCGACGTACGACTCGATTCGCAAAAACGTCGGGCCGTTTGAGATCACCGTCGAATCTGTGGGAAGGCCGGAACTGCTCCACGCGTACCTCGAATATCTCTGCTCCGCGCTGGAAACTCGCAGTATGCACGTGCAGTGTCTCCCGCTGTGTCAGCTGGGGCTACTCATCGCGAAGCTTGCCGCCGAAAACGAGGCGCTGGTCGCCGTGTACCGCTTGAAGCTCGCCGCGCTGTGCGACGCGTTGCTGCTGCGCACCGCTTGTACCTTGCACGAAGCGCTCGCCGGTCCTCTGGACTTATCCGACGCGGAGGCGAAGCAGGGCCGACTGGAAGTCAAGCGGGCTGACGCGTTGACAACGCAATCGGGTGATGAACATCAACCCGAAGAAGCGTCGACGTCCAAGCTGCTGCGTCCTCTCGCGCTGCGCGATTACTGGCTGGCGCGAGGCGCGTACCTGGTGCGGCGCGGCGCGTTTTCGGCTGCGTCGACGCTGCTGCAAGAGACGGTCGTGCACGCGCACGCGCACGGCGATGGCGAAACGGAGGCATGGGCGTACCTTTACCTCGCGAAGTGCGCATCGTCCGTAAACAAACCCGTGGACGCCATTCGACTTCAGCTTCGTGGGCAGACGCGCGCCGGCGACGTCGCCTTTTGGGGAGAAAACCTCGCGGATTACGCGAAGGACAAATTGAACACTCGAGACGGTCAACTCTCGGCGAAGGATTCATTGCTCACCGCCTTGAAGCTGCTACGGAATCGCCTCGTGTTCGCGGGTCGCGGCGAATCTCTGGACACGAAAATGGTGTTGGCTGACCTTCACGTCGAGCTTTCCAACGTGTTACAAGTCGAGATGCAGCAAATCCTGACTCTCGGAGGACGGCCGGACGCCCTTTTTGACGGCGCGATGCGAGCAGTCTCGGAAGCGATCACCATTCTGCGGACGTGCGGCAGCAGCATGAACCTGGTCAAATCGTTGCTATCTTTGGCAGAGCTGATGTACAAGGACCCATCCATGGCCGATGACCTTCGTCCCACGCTGAAAACCATCACGAGCATCGTCAGTGAGGCTGAGGTTCAGGCTGAAGAAATCCTCGCGATCGCTTGCGAGGGGTCCGTGAATCCGCTTCGAAGTTCTCTTCCCGCTGCGAGACTGCTCGCCGCCGTGAAGAGCGCGAAAGCTCTATGTCTTCTGGAGCTAGCCAAGGCAGACCGCGCGTTTGATAACTTTGACAAGCAGCAAAACCGGCCTGCCTTTCCGACGATGCAGGGTGCGGATGCATCAGCGATCCTTGCATTCCTGGACGACAGCGTTCCTGAGTCGTTCGACGTCGCGCTCGGTTCCGCGGAGCAAGCCGTTGTTGCAGCATCGGAGGCGGTGAACCTTCACAAAAAGAGCGACGGCAGCGTCGATTCACTTTATTTATTGGGTGACGCGCTGCTCGCTGTTTACAACACGCAAATCAAAACCGAAGCGTGGAAGGAACCTCCCCCTCCAATAATCTCACCCGTATCGAGCGGTGATGATGCCGAGGGTGAAGCGGTCGAGTCAGATGAGAAAGCGGTCGCCGAGGCGGATGCCGCGGAAGGCGAAGACAAAGAAGAGCATCCCGACGACCCGGCAGAAAACACGTCAGAGGACTCTCGCGTTGAAGAGAGCAGCGACACAGAAGAAGTCACTTCTGTCGCACACCCCGAGTTCGCACCCGATATGACGAAGACCCGTGCTATCCGAGCCCTCGAGCAGTCCATTGACGTCGGCTTGAAGACGGCGAAGTATGATTCGGTCTCGAAGGCGGCGCTGTGTCTCGCGCATGCCTACGGGAGCGCGGAGCCGGGGAACGCCGCGGCCGCCCTCGCGCTTTCGCAGTCGTGTAAAGTTGCTGAGCTGCAGCTCTCCATCTTCACTTCAGCTACTGACGACCAAGATATTGAGGCGTTACTGATCCGAAACAAGCGATTGTTGGAGGCGACGCTCGGGGACCCAGCCGCGAGCAAGTACAGCGCTTCTCTCCTCGATCGACTGGATTCGTCTTCCCAGGCTTGGAGATCAATTCAGATCGACCCTGGCCAATGCATGGCCTCTCCTCCCTCGCTACCCGAGGACCTTTCTGTTTTCTCGTTGCAGTGGATCCACGGGCGAGGCGACGAAACGTTCTTGGCGATCGGCTGCCACAATGCCGACGCTGGTCGCGCTGGAGCGCACGTCGCGCGTGCCGACGCGACACAGCTCTCCGCCGCGTTGTCTTTGGTGAGCAACTTCAAGTTATCCGAAGAAAAGCGCGTGTCGGGCGCCGCCGCCGCTGAAGGACATTCGGTCACGTCCGGCTGGGGTGAGGTTTGCGATGCGATGAAGTTCGTGCTTTCGCCCGTCTTGTCGGCATGGAAGTCGTTTCTGGGCGGCGAGGGCGCGAAAGGAAAGAAAGTCGTCCTTCTGGTGGACGAGATCCTCTCGCCGCTTCCGCTGGAAGCGCTGAACTTCCTTGCCGACGCGGCGGCGGTGTCGCGCGACTTCTCGATGCACATCCTCCTCAGACGCCTCACCGACGCGTCATCTCGGGGCGACGTGTCCCTCAGTGGGGTGACGTACCTCGTGGACTTGCGGAACGAAGACGAAGGCGAGGACGGAGCGATACCGACCGCGTTTGCGGCGATGAAAGAGCGGTTCGGCGCCGACTGGCACGGCGCGCAGGGCTCGTCGGACGGCGTTCCCGGCGAAGGCGAGTGCCAGCGCGTGCTGAGCAGCGCGAGGGGCGCGCTGATGTATTTCGGACACGGACGGTTCATGTCTTACGTCCCGCCGCCGGCGATCGCCTGCCTTGATATGACGCAGTGCCGCCTCGCCCTTCTGGCGTGCAATACCACCAACGAAGCCGCGCGCGCGGCGCAGACGAGACTGGACAACAGGAAGAGCGAGGGAGAGAAGCGCTTGGAAGACCCGTTCCGGACGGCGGCGCTGCTCTCGACGCGCGGCGTGGAAACGATCGTGTTGCCTGTCATGCCTTGCACGCCCACGGGGAACAGCGAGACGATCACCGCGTTGCTGGGCGCGAACGAGGCTCTCGAGGCAGATGCTCCTCAAGTCGACGTCGCGAGCGCCGTGTGGAACGCGGACAAGCCGAAGGCGACTGCGCCACCGGAAGACGCAGGAGAAGCTGAGGAGGCGGAAGGAGACGCCGAAGCGGCGGACGACTCGGGCGACGCGAAAGAAGAGCTTCCTTACCGCCGATACGTCGTGTGGGGCTTGCCTTCGATCAAAATACGCGCCTGACGCGAAAGGAAGCAGGGAGAAAACGCGGGTGCGAGGGACGACCGACGTCACGAGCAAGACGGTTAAGATAGGATTGATTAGCCCAACCGTTTGCACCAAAGTTTTCAACTAACGACACGAAGCTTTTTCGCTTTACTGCTTCTCAAGGCGCTCCTTGAGAACGTCCATGACGGCCCCGAAGTCCTCCTTGACCAGCACCGGGGGGTTCGCGTACTTGCCCACGATGTTTTCGATCTCACCGGAGTGGTATGCCACCTTGCTCTGCGCGAACTTAAGGCCGTGCGCAGTGCTGATCACCACGGTGCGGTCATCCGGGCCGATCGTCTGGTTCGCCCGGAGCTTCTTGAGCGCCGCCAGCGCCACACCGGTGTGGGGGCAGTTGAACATGCCCGTGAGGTCCGCCTCCGCGGCAGCGTCCATAAGTTCCTCCTCGGTGGCCTCCTCCACGAGACCGTTGGTCTCCTTCAGGGCGTAGATTGCGCGGTCGATGGACACGGGGTCGCCAATCTGGATGGCGGACGCGAAGGTGGGTTCCGCCTTGATCGCCTCAAAGTTCTCAAATCCGTTCTTGTACGCGCGGTACAAGGGGTTGGCGTTAGCCGCCTGCGCGACAACCATACGGGGGAGCTTGTCAACCAGCCCGAGATCCTTGCACATCTTGAAACCCTTGAAGAAGGCGTACACGTTGCCGAGGTTGCCGCCGGGGATGATGACGTAGTCGGGCACCTGCCAGTCGAACTGCTGCAGAATCTCGATCGCGGCGGTTTTCTGGCCCTCCAGGCGGAGCGAGTTGAGGGAGTTCGCCAGGTAAATGGGGAGCTCCGCGGTGACCTCGCGGATCAGGCGCATGCAGCCGTCGAAGTCGGTGTCGATGGACATCACCAGCGAGCCGTTCGCGATGGGCTGCACGAGCTGCGCGAGCGAGATCTTGTCGGCGGGCAGGAACACGATGGAGGGGATGCCCGCGGCGGCGGCGTACGCCGAGAGCGCCGCCGAGGTGTCGCCGGTGGAGGCGCACCCCACGGCAGCCAGGGGCTTACCCTGCCTGCGCATGTGGTTCACCTGCGAGACGAGCGCCGTCATGCCGAGATCCTTGAACGAGCCGGTGTGGCTGTTTCCGCACTGCTTCACCCAGAGGTCCTTCATGCCGAGGTTCTCGCGGCCGTAGCGGTCGGCCCAGAAGAGGTTGGAGTTACCCTCGAACATCGAGACGATGTCCTCGTCGGGGATGCCGGGGAGCACCCACTCCTTCTTGGACCACACGCCGGAGCCGTAGGGCCACACGGTTTTGCCGACGCGCTCGTCGAACAGCGCCTTCCAGTACTCGGGGGGATAGATGGCGAGCGCCTCCATGTCGTGCTGGACGTCGAGGAGACCGCCGGACTGGGACCTGTAGATGACCTCATCCAGGGAGTATTCCTCGCTGGAGTCGCCAGCGAAAGGAACGTACTTGGCGTTGAATAGGGAGTTCTTCTCCAGGGGAGCTGAGACGCGTGGAGGGAGGGAGGGAAGATGTCAGGGCGCGACAGGGTGTTTCGGAATCGATCGCGAGCAGGTTTTCGGCGAGCAGGGTTTTGTGTTGAATGAGACGTGTCCCATCGGGGATCGAGCGAGGGAATGTCGGGGGTGTACGCACCACGGCGACCGGCCTGCTCGCGAATGCTACCCTCCGCCGCGCGAACGGCGACGTTCACCTTGCGGGGCTGCACGCGGGCGCCAGCGGCGGGCACACGCTGGGAGATCGACCTGGAGCTCATGGCGCGCGCGGTGGGGCCACGTACGCCGGCGGGCGCGAAGGGGGTGGTGAGGGCGGCCATGTGGTGCTGAGCGCGGTCGAGGGCGACACGCGGTGGTTAGACCGAAGAAGTGGAGAAGAGCGAGACTCTTTCCGACTTCAAGACAGCGCGATGGCTGGTACAGACGCGTCCGCAAGTGGCCGCGGCGGCCGTGGCGGCCGCGCTATCCGAGAAAACCTTTTCAAGGAACAGATCCGGTGACGAGGACATCAGAATATCCGGGGTTTTCAATGGTTCACAAACCCGAAAATTGCGAAAACAAGTCGACGCGTTTTTAGGGGTCACAAGCAAGACTGCTGGAAGAAGTCCGTCTGTTAGCTTTGATATTTCGCATCCACTCCTCGCGCGTCTGGTGCGATGACAACGCTCCGTTCGATGATCCGAGCGGGCCGGCGGATCGGGCTCGCGCGGCACGCGGCGACGATCGGCGAGGCGTACCACGGCGTCGCGTCCGTCCCGGCCGCCGCGGCTCGCGGGCTCGCCTCCTCCGCCGCGGGACCGGCGGCGGTCCGATCGGCGAGATCTCGCGTGGCGTCCTTCGAGGCGTTCGCGCGTTCGGGCGCGGTGTCTTCCCGCGCGTTCAGCGCGGAGGGGGAGAAGAAGGACGACGCCGAGGAAGAGGTGGACGAGGGCGAGGGCGGCGGCGAGGGCGACGAGGAGACGGAGAAGCTCCGCGCCGAGCTCGGCGAGCGGGACGCGCAGGTGAAGGATCTGAACGACAAGCTCCTGCGCACGCTGGCGGACATGGAGAACCTGCGCGAGCGGACGCGGCGGCAAGCCGAGGCGGCGGAGAAGTTCGCCATCCAGGGGTTCTGCAAGGACCTGCTGGACGTCGCGGACAACCTGGGTAGGGCGGTGTCCACGGTGGAAGTGGGCGAAGACGCCGACGCGACGAAGACGGCGGCGACGCTCGAGTCGCTGCACGAGGGCGTGCTGATGGTGGAGAAGCAGCTCGCGTCGACGCTCGCGAAGCACGGCGTGGAGAAGTACGACCCCACGGGAGAGCCCTTCGACGCGAACGACCACATGGCGCTGTTTAACGTGCCTCTGGTGGAAGGCGCGGAGGCGGGGACCGTCGCCGCGGTCACCAAGGCGGGGTACAGGCTGCACGACCGCGTCATCAGGGCGGCGGAGGTTGGTGTGTATCAGGCGTGAGCTTTTTTTCGGAAACGAGACGCGTCTCGTATCATCACGCGTCGCGCGCGCGTCGGGAGCGTCTACCCGTCCGTATGTTCGTCCGTTCGTTCGCACGTCCACGCGCGCGCGTCGTGTATACGCGCGTGCTACGTCAGCGGCGAACGTAACCCCGTGGGCGCGAACTCCAGAGCCGTCAGAGCCGTCCTTCCCGTCCCGCCGCGATCCTCGAACGCGCGTCCCCTCGCCGCCCGCGCGACGTCCCGGTCGCGGTCGTCGCGAAGCCTCGCGACGGCATCTCGCAGATCCGGGAGCGCCGCGAACGACGGGTTCGTCTGCAGCGTCGCGATGGTCGCCGCCAGCTCCCGGCGCACGTTCGGTACCGCGTCGTCCGCGGACATGACCAGAAGCGGCACGAGCTCCTCGATGACGACGCGCGGGTCGACCACCGCGGAGAAAGCGCCGCACATCTGGACGTACGCCTGGCGGTCTGTCCAGCCCGGGTTCGTCGCCATGCGCTTGAGGTCCGACACCGTCTTCCCGACCCCGCCCTCGCGCCACGTCGCCGCCGGTCCGTGCGCGGTGTTGCGCAGCACCACGCCCAGGCACCCAACAGCCTTCGCGCGCACAGCGTGCGCGGGGTCGCGCAGCAGGCGCAGCGCGAGCGGCAGGACGATTTTCTCGTTGTCGCGTTGCGAGACGATCCCCGAGAGCGCGTCGAGTTGCTCGGCCAGCGCGCGACGGAGCCTCCAGTTCCCGACCGCGTCGCCGCGCGCGCCCCCCGGCTCGCCGATCCCGGCGATCGAGCGCAGATGCCGCGTCCTGGCTTCCGGGGGAACTTCGCGCACGAACGCGGCGAGGTTGCTCACGGCTCCGAACCGCACTTCGTCGGTGTCCTTAAGCGTCTCCTCGAAGATCGGAGACAGGTCCGCGTCCGCCGCGTCGTCGCCTAGGATCTTCGCGACTTCGTGCAGCGAGCACGCCACGGTTCGGCGCACGCGCCACTGTACGCTATCCGCGAGCGTCGCGTGCGCTTCCCTGATTTCATGCCACCGCGCACGCCCGATGGCGAGCGCCACGCCGGGCAGGTTGAACGCGCACGCGAGCTGCAGTCCCCCGCCAGAGCTCTGCCCGGAGCTCTGCCCGGACTCGGCGCGCGCCGCGCTCGCGAAGTGGTCCACGAGCGACGCCGACGCGCGCTCGCCGCCGAGCGCCGAGATGAGCGGGCCGAGGTGCTCGAGCATCGCGGCGCGCACCTGGTAGCTCACGTCGTTGGCGAGAAACTCGAACAGGTCCGCGACGAGCGCTTCGAACGCGCCGCTCGTGACACTCGCGGACATCGAGGTGAGCGTCTCCGCGACGGCGCGCCGCACGGACCACACGTCGTCGCGCGCGAGCGCGCGAAACGCGGGCTCGAGCGTCGCCTCGGCGTCCTCGTTCCGCGCCGCGGCGCCGACCGCGGCGACCGCGCGCGCCGTCGCCTCTCGAACCTGGAACTGATCGTCCCCGGCGAGCGTGACGAGCAGCGGCGCGAGTCGCGAGGCGGACACCTCCGGTCCCAGAACCTTCGCGAGCGAGCCGAGTATCCGCGCCCCGGAGACGCGGATCTCCTCCTCCTCGCACGTCGCGAGGTTGGCGATCTGCGTCAGCAGGAGCTCGCGCGCGTCGTGGCCCTCGAGGAGACCGGCGACGGAGGCCACGGCGTCTTCCGCCGCGGACACCACGCCGTCCACGTCGTCCTCGACGAGCAGAAACGCCACGCACAGCAGGCCGGTGTACACCTCGTCCTCCTGTCGCGTGCGCGACTCCCGAAGCGCCTCCGCGAGCACGCCGAGCTGCTCCGCGACCAACTGCCGCACGTCGCCGTCGTCGTCCTGCGCGAGCTCCTCGACGAGGTCCAGCGGGAACGTCTCCTCGCCAACGCGCATTGCACGCCTGCACACATCGCCCAGGCTTCGCACGTGGAAGTGACGTTGCACCGAGACGGTACACGAGCGGCAGTACTGCGCGCAGAGCTCGAGCTCCGTCAGCCCGTCCGCGGCGTACTCATCCGCCGCCGACTTCGCCTCGTCCACGTACTTCTCGTTCACGTCTGGATCGAACGCCACCGAGTCGCTCATCATCCCTGTTCCCGTGCTCGTCGTGCTCACTTCCCTCCTCGCGCCTGCTCCATCGGCGCCGACCCTCGCACACGCCCGCGGCGTGTTTGTGGAAAGCAGAGCAAGGTTGCCTGCCTTTTCACGCCCGGGAAAAAGCCGACGCAGCAGGCAGGTCGGGGAAACCGGGAAAGCCAGGTCTGTGGTCTGTGACTCAAGATCACACGGCCTACTTTTGCCCTCGGTTCCTTTTTTGGCTTTTCGCGGACGAGGGAGTCGCGAATGTCCGACCAAAGGCAATTGTGATTGCGTCGCGGGAGGCATACCATCGAGCGCGCGCGACGACGCACGTGTCTCCGACGCGAGTTTCTGCACGTGAGGGCGTCAGAGACGGTTGACGGTCTGGTTCGGCTGACACCCGCGGCTCTTCACGCGGGCGGCACCGGACGCCGAGGCTCGATTCATCGAGGCAACCGTAATCGCGCACGGGCCGCGGAATCCTTGTTGACCGGGTCTCTCACCTCCTGCGACAGAGATGGTGGCCGCAAGGGTACGTCGCACACACCGCGCAATCGACCCTGCGAAATACACGCAGTAGACCTCATGGCCGCGCGACGTTTCTCGCGCCTCGCGCGCGTCGAACGCGTGCTTCCCGCGCGTGCCCCTCCGGCCAAACGACAAGGAATCGCGCCTTGAACGGCGCGGGATATAATTGCGCGAAATTTGACCCTCCCCTCGTGGGGTCCTCTTCTACGCGACCTCGACGCTGACCTGACTCTCCCCCCTCGCCATCCTCTTTTTCGCTTCTCCCGCAGGTGAGCGAGCGCAGCAGGGGTGAAAGCGACTACAACGAGATGGCCACGTACGGCATCAACCCCCGAGCGGGAAATCTTGTTGACCCGAGCGATCCCGGGCGGACCAATCGAATGGCGGATCTCGAGGTGCAAGCGCTCGAGGCGCGTTCCAGGCGTCAATTCGACAAGCTCGAGGAGAAGGTGGAGAAGCGCCAGTACCTCGAGGCGCGGCTCCTGGAGGCTGAACGCATGTTTCGCGAAGAGAAGATGGCCCGTAAGGAGGCGGACGAGAACTTTGAGGAGACGACGCGTCGCCTGAATGACGCCACAAACAGTCGTCTCAAGGTTGAGGAGCAGGCGAACATGCTCGCGCGCACCGAGGAGGAGGTGCGCAAGATGGACGCCATCGTATCCAAGCTGAAGGATCGCGTTCCTGTGCTCACTACCGAGCTCGAGAAGACCCTCGCGGTCGCGCACGAGCAGTCCCTCGAGCTGAGCAGCTTCGACGCCGAGTCGAACCAGCAGTCGCGGGTCATCCAGCGCGAGCGCCTGGAGGCGCAGAACGCTATGGAGGAGGAGCTTCGCGAGCTCGGGCTCCAGGTCGCTCGCCTGACCGATCACGTCGAAGATAGCGGCAAGGTGACCGCGCGCGACTCCGAGGTCCTCAAGGGTCTGATCTACGATGAGACCAAGATGCTTCTCTCCGCGCAGGGCGACGTCGAGAACCGCAGGCAGGACATGAAGGCAATTGACGCGCGCCTGAGCCGCATCTTGAAGACCCTGGAGCTCACCCAGGAGGCGCACTACCACCTCAAGGCGAACATGGACAACACCTCCACGCTCCTCAAGGAGGCGAAGGAGAACGACGAGCGCGAGTATAAGTTCATGCACCGCCGTCTCACCATGCCCTACATGCGCGAGGAGCTCAAGTACGACGAGAAGGCGCGGCGCACGGATCCGCTTCCGCACCAGCGGCCCAACCGTGCCGTCGCGCCCGAGCGCTTCGCGAACCACAAGCCCCTGCCCAAGTTCGAGATGGAGGAGGACGACGAGGAGGAGGCAGAGGCGAGGCGCGCGGAGGCGGACGCGCAGATCGACGGCTCGCTCGATTTCGCGTTCAACTTCGTGCAGAAGCCCGTCGACCCGCTCGACCAGCCGCCGCTTCCCCCGGCGCCGCCCGGGCCGCTGGCGGACATCCTGCACGCGCGCCCCACCGAGGGCGAGGAGCTCGTCTCACAGTCCATCCAGCTCCTGAAGGAGATGCAGCTCAAGCAGGCCTCGACGAACACGAAGATCGACAAGCAAGCTAAGGTGTACAACATGTCGCTGGACAGGCTGGACAAGGAGATCAAGATGCACCAGAAGCACCTTGATGAGATTGACGAGGAGGACTTTTCCGAGTGGAACAAGCAGATTTCGGCGTCTCCGGACAAGCAGCGAAACCAAAAGCCGCGAAGCGCGCGCGGCGGCGTGGGCAAGTCGCACGTCGCGGGTAAGTCCATCATGGACTTGTTCACGCACTACGACCAGGACAACAGCGGCACGATCAACAAAGGCGAGCTGATCTGCCTGCTCTCCGACATCGGCGTACTCGACGGGCTGAAGCCGGAGGAGACCTCGGCTGTGCTGGACCAGGCGTACGCCAACGCGGACGGCAACGGCGACGGCGGCATCGGCTACAACGAGTTCCGCTCCTTCATGGACAAGTTCTCGCACCTCAAGCCCAAGCCGAGTTTGCCCCAGAACATCCCGGACTCGTTCCGCAAGAACGGGAAGGATGAGATTGTCTGGCAGATCTACCTGCAGCACTGCAGCAAGAAGTACCCGCAGGAGATGGGCTCGGCGCAGTTCATCCGCGCCATGCGCAAGGCGGGCTTCGTGGACGTGAAGATCAACCCGAGCACCACCGCGATCCTGTTCGCCAAGGCGCGCAAGCCCATGGCGAAGCGCATGCAGTACCCCGAGTTCCTCCGCGCCCTCGCCTACATGGCCACCGCGCGCGAACTCACCTTCGAGGCGGCTGCCGCGCAGTTTGCCAACAGAGCGATCCTGCGCCCGATCACGAACGTCACCGTTCCCAAGAGCACGAGGACCGTGACGGCGCCGATGGAGACGGCACCGATGCCCCTCGCGGCGGCGCGCGACGTGCCCGCGGCTGCGGAGGAAGAGCCCGCCGCCGAAGTGGCGCCGAAGCCGGCGGCTGAAGAACCCGCGGCGGAGGCTGAGCCCCAGTCCGCGGGCGACGCGGCGGACGACGCTCTCGAGAACGACGAGGCGGTCGCGGCGGGCGACGAGCCTGAGCCCGAGCCCGAGCCCGAGCCCGATGCCGGTGACGACGGTCTCGAGGATTCCGACGGCGAAGAAAACGACGCGGCCCCATCTCCCACGAGGTCGGGCGTCCAATTGTCCGAGAAGGCGCAGGACACCAAGTCTGCGTTGATGGAGAAGGCGACGGCGAAGCACGACATGAAGAGCTGGGAGTTGAAGGACGCGATCGACGCGGTTGGTCAAACGCCGGTGCCCAAGAGCATGATCGAGGCGTCCGGTAACAAGATGCTCATTCGCGAGTTCTTTTACCAGTGCTGCTCCAACGGAAAGAAGGAGCTCATGCCGGACGAAGTCGCCACCCTACTGACGAACTTGGAGGTGTTCAAGGGGCTGGAAGACGAAGAGATTTCGGACATCGTCGAGGACTACTTCCGCAGCATGGACACCAACGGCGACGGCGTCGTGAGCTTTGACGAGTTTGCAATTTTCTACATGGACATCAAGCAAACCAGAAAGGGCGGAGCCCCGAAAGCCAAGGCCAAGGTGAACAGCAAGTACAAGAGCGACAAGGCGCTCAAGCAGCTGTTCATCCAGCACAGCTCCTACGGGAAGGGGAAGGTGACTCTTGAGGAAATGGACGGTGCGGCGTTTGCGAAGCTCGTCTCCAGCGCCGGGTTGCTGGATTCGAAACTCACCAACATCACCGTCGACTTGGTCTTCACCAAGTCCAAGTTCAAGGGCAAGCGCAAGCTCACGTACAACAACTTCCTGGACGCGCTGTCGCAGGTGGCGTCGCACAAGGGATTCGAGTTCGACAAGGTTGTGAACATCGTGATGGACGCTGGGCCGCCCAAGCGCAGCGAGATGCCGGCGGGCAAGATGCATCTTCGCAAGACGACGTACCCCGGCATGCCCACGGACACGGGCCCGAAGCGCGTCGGGCGGTTGAGCGCCGAGGGCGCGCCTAAGCTTGGCCAGGCTCGCGTGAAGAAGGTCTCCGGTGGCGCGGCCATCAAGCCCATTCCCATGCAGTCCAAGGTTGGCAAGAACCTGACGATTCGCGAGATGTTCGACATGTACGACCCCGACCAGAGCGGCGTGCTCGACCGCGTGGAGTTTGGCAAGCTCGTGGTCGAGCTCCAGCTCACGCGCCATCTGCACAGCACCTCCGAGCAGAGCGCGGAGATCGACAAGCACTACCTGGCGTGCGACATCAAGGGCGAGGGCAACGTCGATTACCGCGAGTTTTCCAACTGGTACAAGGCGTTGACTGGCGAGAGGAGCCCGTCGCAGGCGCTGGACAACGCGCCGAAGGTGCCTCTGGAGTACAGGAAGAACGCGGACTTCAAGGCGCTGTACGTCAAGCACTGCTCTTTTGGCAAGGGGAACAGGAAGGTGGACGCGCTGGACTCGGCGGCGTTCGTGAAGTGCCTGAGACAGGCGGGCCTGCTCAAGAACAAGCTCAACGTCACGAGCGCCGACTTGATCTTCACCAAGTGCAAAGAGAAGGGACAGCGGACGATCAAGTGGGTGGCGTTCCTCGAGGCGCTCGCGCAGTGCGCGGCGGTTCTCGGGTCGACGTTCGAGGAGGTGGCGGACACGGTGATCGAATCGGGGGAGCCCCAGCGCTGAGCGCGCGCGCGAGGGACGACGGTGTCGAGAAGGGTGGGCGCGGGCGCGACCCTTTGTTATTGCTATTTGACAGACGAAACAACCCCGACGCGAACCGCGACCTCCGAACACGGACGTCGCGCGCCCGCCTCGTTTATCGATAAACCGACAACTTCCGAAGACGAATCGTCGCGTCCCGTGTCACTCGCTTCAGCGCGTCCCACCGCGGCGGTCTCCATGGCGTCGAAGCGATCCCAGTCCGAGTTCGTTCGTCTCGTTCCCACGTCCGCCTCCGAAGTCAGGCGCGTGGAAGACGAGAAGAGCGCACCCTGCGTCCTCTCCGCGGTGAACTGCGCCTCGGGCATAGAGATCAGCGGTGACAGACTCACCGCATCGAGCAGGCTCGGTTACAGGTCTGTGCGGGCGGTCCACGGCGTGCACAAGGGATACTTCCTCTTCGAAGTCACCGTCGCGTCTCTCGGGGAGACGGGCGCCGTCCGTGTCGGCGTGCAGACGCAGTGGGCGGACCTGCACGGTCCGGTCGGCATGGATCAGCACGGGTACGGGGTGTGTTCCACGACCGGAAACGCGGTGCACGATTCCGTTCCAAAGCAGATGGGCAGGCGTTTCGGCGAGGGCGACGTCGTCGGCGTCGCCGTGTTCCTTCCCGACGCGAACGCGCCGAGGACGCGCCACAGGGAAGCCGTGACGTGGGGTGGGAAGCTCTATTGGACGCAGGAACCACCCGCGGAAGAACACGCGCCGGTGGAGGGGTCGTTCGTCGAGTTCTACGTCAACGGCGCCTCGCTCGGACGTTTTCGAAACGTAAAAAATGGTTCGTATCATCCTACCGTCAGTCTCTTCACCGGCGAGCAGCGCGACCCCGCGCGTGTGCGTTGCGAGTTCATCCAGCCGCGGTTCGCGTACCCGCCCGCGTGCGAGCCGTGGATCGAAGCGCTGCGGTGAGGGCGTGTGTGGGTGCGCATCTCGTGCGAATCAGTCGGCGTTTTATGATGACGTATTTCGGTCACGAACGCGCGCTCTTTTAATCGAACCACGCGGCGCTCTTCCGCGCGTAGCTCGGGGTGGCCGGGTTCGCGCGGCGCTGGTCGTTTTCGATCATGCGCTGGTAATCCGCCTCCGCCCGCATCGAGCTCTCCCACTGCCGCCTCTGCTCCTCCTTCTTCTTCGCGGCCATGCTGTCCCGGTATTGGATCTGCGCCTCGATGTCCAAGCGGTTCTGGACTCGCACCGCGTTGACCTGCGCGCCGTGGTCCTCCTCGGCGACGCGCATCTCCGCCATCTCCTCCTCCATGCGCCGGCGCTCATCCGCCTTGTCCTCCGCCGCCGCCACGCGGCGCGCCGCCTTCGCCGCGAGCTGCCGCTCGCGGTCCGCGTACACCTCCGCCATGAGGTTCGCGCGCGCGCGTTCCTCCCGGTCCTTCTCCTCCTGGCGCTTCGCCTCGTACTTCGCCTGCTGCGCCTCGATGAGGCGGTCGCGCTCGGACTCGTCCAGCTGCCCCTTCACCATGAGCGCCGAGAGGTGCTCGCGGTAGATGCGGTCATGCTCCTTCTTGCGCTCCTTGAGCTCCGCCTCGCGCGCCTCCTCCGCGGCGATCTGCGCCATCGCATCGTCCAGCAGTTTTTTCTTGAAGTCCTCCTCCTCCGCCTTCTCGCGCGCCTGCTCCGCGCGGCGCTGCGCGTTGAACACCTCGAGCTCCTCGGCGATGAGGCGCGCCTTCTCCGACTTCGCCGCCGCCGCCGCCGCCGCCTTCTCCTCCTCCGCCGCCCACTTCTGCTTGAGCTCCTCCACGTCGCGCCGCCTCGCGTCGGCAGCCTCCGCGCGTCGCCCGAGGTTCTCGTGCACCTGCGCGTCCAGGAGACGAACAGCCTCCTCGTCGCGCCGCGCGCGCTCCTCCGCGTCGCGCGTGTGCCGCGCCTCCTTCTTCAGGCGCTCCTCCTCGTACATCGCGTCAAACGCCATCTTCTCGCGCAGCTCAGCCTCCTTCTCCGCCGCCTTGCGCGCCACCTGCTCGCCGCGTCCCGCGAGCGCCTTCGCGAGCACCGCGTGCGAGTCGCCCTGGCGCACGCCGTCGCACCCCGCGCGCCACTGCCGGTACAGCTGCTGCTCGGCGAACTGCGCGCGCTCGGCTTCGCGCTTGGCGACGAGCGCGCGCGCGCGCGCCACGAGCGCCTCCTTGCGCTCCTCGGGGGTAACCTGGTTCGCGACGAGCTCAGCCTGCAGCGCGCGCTCCTCCTCGAAGAGCATGGACGCCAGCTTCTCGCGGCGCGCGTCCAGAGTCGCCTCGGCGCGCGCCTTCAGAGCCTCGAACCTGGTTTCGTGCGCGAAAGGAGACGCGTCCGTCGTCAGTCAACGTTTTCCGCGCGCGCGCTGGATACGAGAGGATCGGGTCGAGACGTTCGGGACGCGCGGTACAGAGCCGCGTGGGAGGCACGCGCGCGCACCTCTTTTTGAACTGGTTCTTCGCGATCATCTTGTCGGTGTTGTTCTCCCACTGCGCGTTCAGGTCGCGGACGTTACACGCCTTGTGCAGTCGAGCGCGGCGGGGCGTAATTGGACTCGATTGTCAGCATTCGCGCGGGAGGGGTCGCGTTCGCGCCGAGCGCGATTCTGAATGGCACGCGGGTCATCGCCGTGGTTCGCACCTTGACGTAAGCGTTCATCTGCCTCGAGGATTCCTCGGCCGCGCGCATCTTCTGGATGCGGTAATCCGCGGGCGCCCTCATGGAGCTCATGCTACCTCCGCTTTTGGACGCGAAAGACTCTCGCACGTCTGCGCGTTTGCCGAATTCGGATGTCCCCCCGGACTCACGGCCTGCGGAGCGCACGCGAGGTCGTGAGACAGGTACGGACCGGTCTGGACGCCGGGCGGTATAGATAGGACGTCGTGTGCGACGTCACGAGTGAGGTTCGATGGGCGAAGCGGCTCGGTGAAGCGCCGCCCGACCGCGGCATTGCGAAAAATAACTTTGGTGACACGAGCCGACGAGCGACGAGACGCTTGCAACGGGTCTGAGAAGCCGGATTTCTAAGAAGTTTCTCGAGTCGTTTCGCTCTGCAGCCACTGCCCCGCCCTCCTCCCTCTCCAGTCCTGCTTGCGCCGCCGGACGACGCGCGGCGCGCTTGGCACGATGGCGACCCTCGCGGACTCATTCCTCGCGGACCTCGACGACCTGAGCGACGATGAGGCTCCCGACGACGTCGCCGCCGCCGACGCCTCCGTCCCCCAATCTGCGCAGGACGGCGAGCGCGGGTCGGGCGGCGCCGGTTCCTCCCGCCCCTCGGGCGACACCCTGAACGCGGTGTCTCAGCTGACGGGCTCCGAGCGGTACGCGCGCGTGGTGGCGCAGGTGCGCGAAGCGCTCGCGGCGGACGCCAAGGCTGCGGCTTCGTCCGGCGACGGCACGGCGGCGTCCTCTCAGCCGCATCTGGGCGTGGTGGATGAGAACGCGTACCGCCTCATCGTGGAATGCAACGCGCTGAGCGCGGACATCGACGACGAGATACAGACGGTGCACAACTTCGTGCGCGACCAGTACCGCGTTAAGTTCCCCGAGCTGGAGTCGCTGGTCACGCACCCCATCGACTACGCGCGCGTCGTGCGTGCCATCGGCAACGAGATGGACGTCACGCGCGTCGACCTCGACGCGGTTTTGCCCTCCGCCGCAGTGATGGTGGTCTCGGTCACCGCCGCCACCACCGCCGGCGTGCCGCTTCGCGAGGCGACGCTCAAAGAGACTCTCGCGGCGTGCGACCGCCAGATGCAGATGGACGAAGACCGCCGCCAGCTCGTGCAGCTCGTGCAGTCCCGGATGGACAGAACCGCCCCGAACTTGTCCGCCGTGCTGGGCTCGGAAGTCGCGGCGCGGCTCATGGGCGTCGCCGGCGGGCTCACCGCACTGTCCAAGATGCCCGCCAACAACGTGCAGGTGCTCGGGCAGAAGCGGAAGCACGCCGCGGGGTTCTCCGCCGCGGCGGCGGTCAAGGCGGGGGACATGCACGTGGGTCACATCTTCCAGTGCGACATCATCCAGCGCAAGACCCCGCCCGCGCTGCGCATGCGCGCGGCGCGGCTGGTCGCGGGAAAGTGCGCGCTCATGGCGCGCATGGACGCGTTCGGCCAGGACCCGGCGGCGAGCGCGGGCAAAGCCATGCGCGCCGAGATCGAGGCGAAGATCGAGAAGTGGCAGGAGATGCCGCCGGCGCGGACGGCGAAGCCGCTGCCGATTCCGGGCGGCGAGGCGAAGAAGCGCCGCGGCGGGAAGCGCGCGCGCGCGATGAAGGAGCGGTACGGGCAGAGCGACATGCAGAAGGCGGCGAACCGGCTCAACTTCAACCAGGCGGAGGAGGAGTACGGGCTGGACGGCGAGGGGCTGGGCACGCTGGGGACGTCCGCGGGGATGGCGGCGGCGAGCGGTAAGCTCCGCATCACGGCGAAGCAGACCAAGATGAAGGTGCCTAAGCGCGCGCAGGACAAGTGGGCGAACAAAGGGGGGAGCGGCACGGCACTGTCCGTGAACGGCATGGCGTCCAGCTTGGCGTTCACGCCCGTGCAGGGCATCGAGCTGGTGAACCCGAACCAGAAACCGCGCGACGCCGGGCCGGTTTCGGGGACGGCGAGCGTGTTTTCCGAGCTGCGGGGATTCAAGAGCGCGCGACCTTCGTAGCGGTGCGCGTTTCGAACACCGAAGGGATTTCATAGACAACCATCGTGCGCGTACGTGTCAGCCCTCCGCGCTCTCTTCGTCGCGTGTCGTGCATCGGTCGCGCGCCGTTCGCCTTCCGGCGCTTTCGCGGCGGCGACGTCACTCTCGACGCGCGTCTCCGAGGCCTCGGAGTGTGGTTCGAGACGGGAAGTCACAGATCCGCGTTTGGCTGCGGGCGCACGCGCTCTTCGAATCCGTAACCCACCAGCATGTCGCGCAGCTGCCCCGGGGACTTGCCCTCCACATTCGTGACGCTCGCCTCCATCCCGGCGGTGTCGAACAGCGCCAGCGACGGCTCGTGACCATGGGCCCACGACATGCGTACCCGGTCGAAGTGTTTCTGCTCGACGCGTTCTTTGAAGAACTTCCTCAACGCCGGGTACTTGTTCAGGCGTCATCCGCTGCACGAGCGGAACTCCGCGCGAGCGAACTCGCCCTCGGCGGCCGCGGAAACCGCGAGCAGCGCCAGCAGGCACGTCACCAGGGTCGACCGCAAACCCATCTCGGCTGCGCGCACTGAAGTGCTCGTCCAGATCCGAGTAAGTCTCGGGGGACTGAAAAACGCCGCTTCGTCGGCTTTTGTTGTTAGTCTTCGCGCGCCCCGACCGAGCCCCCACCGAGAAGTCCAGACACGATGCTCCGCGCGAGCGCGTCTCGCCTCATGGGCCTGGCGCACGGAGCCTCCGCGCGTCAGTCCACGCGCACGATCGTGACCGCGAAGCTCCCCGACCTGGCGTACGATTACGGCGCCCTCGAGCCCGTCATCAGCGGCGAGATCATGCAGCTGCACCACGCCAAGCACCACAACACGTACGTCACCAACTTCAACGTGGCGATGGAGAAGTATGCGGAGGCGGAGCTGAAAGGCGACGTCGCGACGATGATCTCTCTGCAGGGCGCGATCAAGTTCAACGGCGGAGGGCACGTCAACCACTCGCTGTTCTGGAAGAATCTCGCCCCGCCCGGCGAGTGCGCCCCTCCCGAAGGGGAACTGCTCTCCATGATTGAGCGCGACTTCGGGTCGCTGGACGCGCTGAAGACCAAGTTCGCGGCGCAGACGGTCGCCGTGCAGGGCTCCGGCTGGGGCTGGCTCGGCTACGACAAGGCCACGCAGAAGTTGGCGGTGGCGACGACCGCGAACCAAGACCCCTGCTCGACCGTCGGCTTGGTGCCGCTGCTCGGCGTGGACGTGTGGGAGCACGCGTACTACCTGCAGTACAAAAACGTGCGCCCCGACTACGTCAACGCCATCTGGGACATCGTCAACTGGAAGGACGTCGCCGGCAACCTCACCGCGGCGAAGTGAGCGCACGAGAGTGGTGACGTGACTGGTGCGACGTGCGCCGGAAAGCGACTAGACGGTGAGACGCCGCGCGAAGCGCGGCCGGTACGTAACGAGAAGAGACGAGCTATACGATCGTCTCAAGACGACGTTTCGTTAAACGCGACGTTCCGTCGACGCGCGCGTCCCCGGCCACATTCATCTGTCCGCCTCTGTTTCTGGGCCCTGGTCCTCCGGCTCTTCCCCCTCCACCTCCACGTCGTCCTCGAAGGCGGCCTCCTCCTCCTCCACCCCCGACGCATTCATGATCGCGTCCACGCACGCCTGGCGATCGTTGTGCATCGCCTCGTCCAGCGCCGTGCGCCCGCCCGCGTTGACGAGCGTCGCCTTCGCGCCCGCCTCGAGGAGCTTCGCCACGACGCCCCCGTGGCCGTTGACGCACGCCCAGTGCAACGCCGTCCCGCCCTGCTCGTTTGCCATGTTCGGGTCCGCGTCCTCGGAGAGCAGAAGGTCCACGACGTCCGCGTGGCCGTTCGCCGCGGCGAAGAACAGCGCCGTGCGGCCCTCCGCGTCCGTCGCATCCACGGAGACGCCCTGGCTGAGGTACGACTGGACGTCCTCCAAGTCGCCGTATCGAGCCGCCTGGGGGTTTTCGCGAGGGAGTAGGAAGCAGCGAGGCGACGCGAGGGCGAACGCGGGTCAGCGGTGGGCGTCGCGGACGGCGGGTCGACGAGGCGCGGCGAAGAGGCGGCGGCGGTGGCGGAGAAGGCGCGAATCGGCGTCGCGCGCGTACCACGACGAAGTCATCCACGGCATCCTGCGTGATCCCCCCCGCGGCCATCGCGACCCTCTCAAGCTTCGAGCGTAACGGACGGCACACGCGTTCGCGTTCAGCGCCGCGCGATGGGAATGTGGCGGGTCGCGGAGGTGAAGGCTCCGCTCCTTAGGTGCGATGGATGTTGCCGCAAAAAGCGCCAGAAAAACATGACTTTTTCTGTTTTTCGAGACTGATGATGAGGGGTGTGCAAAATCGTAAAAGAGCGCGCGGCGCGGCGCGCGGGGTAGATTGTCGTAAGCACACGCGCTCGTCTGAACATTTCAACGACAGCACGCGCGATACCCGCGCGGCGCCGACACCCGTCGTCGCCGCGTCGCGCCCGCCTCCGCGAGACCCTCCCCGGCCGTCCCGCGAAGCGACGTCTCACCCAAACCAGCCGCTTACTCAGCCTCCTCAGTCTTGACGCGAGCGTCCTTGTTGATGACGTTCACGTTGAGCTGCGCCGCGCGCTCGACGATCGCCTTGCGGTTCTGCGTGGAGACGTTGTGCGCGATCTCCGCGCAGTACCGGCGGTTGTGCATCATGAGCAGGTCGAGGTCCGCGATGTTGTGCACGACGAACTTCAAGAAACCGTTGGGGAGAAGGTGGCGGGTCTTCTTGTTCGAGCCGTAACCCACGTTGGGGTGGGGGGGAAGGCCCTTGAACTTACGGCGGTGACGGCCGTCAATACCGCGGGGCTTTCTCCAGGACTCCTGTTAGGGCGGGGTGACGAGGGGAGGGCGAGGTCAGGTCGCGCGCGAGGAGGGAAAAACGCCGCGCGTTCGGTTGGAACCCTAACAGATGCGACACCCGACGACGACGGCACGCCGCGCGTCGGGAACGCGCCGAGCGCGGGCACGCGACGCCGACGACGGGTCAGCGAGACCCGCGTCGCGTCGTTCGACTCGCGCGGCACACATCGCGATCGTCTCGGCGCGAGCTTCGGAGACGCGGAGGCGTAGCGCCCGGGAACCGGCGCGCGCACGAACCTTGACGGTGACCTTGCGGTCGCTCTGGTAGCGCCTGAAGGGCAAAGTGCGCTTCTTCACGATCTTGTGCTTGACGAGGGGGGTCACCATGGCTCCTGATGTAGCAACCACCTGTGGAAAGACGTGAAGAGCGCGTGGGGTCAGCGCACGGTCGCTTCGGGGACGAGCGCGCGGTCGCGGGTCCGGGGCGCGCGTCAATCCGGCCGCGAGCGAAACGCGACGACTCCAAGCCCTAGGGCGACGAAATCGCGCGACCCACGGGGATCGACGGCGGCGACCGCAGCGACGACGTTCGTGGGACGGCGACGGCGATGACGGACGGAGGGCCGACTCGCGAAGGCTGGGGCGGGACGCACCTAGGTGCTAGACCGTGCCCTGTGCAGATAAAGAGGGCGAGCGGCCGGCGGGCGCGCTGCGTTTCGTCCATTTCGCTTCGGGAAACTCTCGAAGACTCGCTGGTATCGAATCCAGTCTGGTATCGAAACCAACGATTCAGCGCGCGCAAACAAGCAAAACCGAAGCAACAACGGAGAGAGGGAGAGTTCGAAAAGTAGCGCTGAAGACGCCATCGGCGTGGGCGTGGCCATTGCGCGTAGCTCACCCAGGGATTAGCCCAGGTGCAGCT
>Ga0181559_10000323_pt1 | contig 43055 bp, 24 predicted proteins | sample 011ome_21_FD_133752 | JGI IMG/M metagenome (GOLD analysis project Ga0181559, IMG submission 133752) | Coastal salt marsh microbial communities from the Groves Creek Marsh, Skidaway Island, Georgia - 011508AT metaG (megahit assembly) | ecosystem: Environmental > Aquatic > Marine > Intertidal... | reverse complement strand
TATGGAAACACCCATTGGCGATGACGAAGATTCGCATCTGGGCGATTTTATAGAAGATACCACTATTGCCAGCCCGGTTGACTCGGCCACCGACGAAGGCCTAACGGAAGCGACTAAAGACGTATTGGCCGGCCTTACCGCGCGCGAAGCTAAAGTACTGCGTATGCGCTTTGGCATAGACATGAACACCGACCACACCCTTGAGGAAGTGGGCAAGCAGTTTGATGTTACCCGTGAGCGTATTCGCCAAATTGAAGCCAAGGCATTGCGCAAGCTGCGACACCCCACGCGCTCAGATTACTTGCGCAGCTTCCTCGACGACTGAGACACGTTGTCTCTCGGTCTGTGAATCTGGCATCGTAATTTATGCTGGCAGCACTGTGGAGATATCGATACTTTGTCATGACCTCGGTGGTCAATGACTTTCGGGTGCGCTTTAGCCGTAGCCTGTTAGGCGGGTTGTGGACAATTCTCAACCCCCTTGCCATGGTGATTATCTACGCCGTTGTACTCTCGCAAGTGCTCAAGGCGCGTATTGACGGCATCAGCGGTGACTACGCGTTTGCGATATACCTCACCGCAGGCTTGCTGTGTTGGAACCTCTTTTCGCAGATTGTGTCAGGTGCGCTGGGGCTTTTTATAGCGAATGCCAACCTCATTAAGAAAGCCGCGTTTCCCAAAGTCGTACTCCCCACTGTATTGCTGGGCAATAATCTTGTAGACAGCCTAGCGCTATTTGTAGCCATGGTGTTGGTCTACGTAGTTCTAGGTCACACTTTAGCGTTGCCCATGTTATTTGCACCGCTTCTTTTGGTGTTGGTCGCGGGTTTTGCGGTGGGTATTGGTTTATTTGTCGGCGTGCTCAACGTATTTATTCGCGACTTAAGCCAACTGGTACCTATTGTCTTGCAGTTAGGGTTCTGGTTTACCCCCATTGTTTACCCGGCAAACATCTTGCCAGAGCACATTCAGTCGTTGCTGGCATTTAACCCCCTGTACCACTTTGTGGGGTTGTTTCACGACGTACTGGTATTTTCGCGGCTACCCGATATGCAATCTTTGTTGATTGCGTGCGTACTGTGTATGACCAGCCTGACACTGGGCCTGGTGATATTTAGACGTGCCAGTGCCGACTTGTCGGATGTACTGTGAACGTACTCACGGTCAACGGTGTCTGTAAGCGCTATCGCCAGTACAGCGCCGAGTTATTTCGCGTTCTGCATTGGTTTGGCATCGATTTAGGCCGCTGGCAGGACCATTGCTCGCTTCATGAAACAAGTTTTAGCGTTGCACCGGGTCAGAGCGTTGGCATTGTTGGGCGCAATGGCGCGGGCAAAAGCACCTTGCTCAAAATAATCGCCGGTGCCCTCACGCCTTCATCGGGCGAAGTAGCGATTAACGGCCGAGTTGCAGCTATTCTGGAACTAGGCATGGGGTTTAACCCCGAGCTCACGGGCCGACAAAACGCCGCATTTAGCGCAGGACTCATGGGCTTCTCTGCCCACAATGTCGACACATTACTACCTCATATTCACGATTTTTCGGAATTAGGTGACTACTTTGATCAGCCTTTAAGAGTGTATTCCAGCGGCATGCAAGCACGACTCGCCTTTGCGGTTGCGACCGCGCAACGCCCGGAGTTACTGATCATTGATGAAGCTCTGTCGGTTGGAGATGTGGCGTTTCAACAAAAAAGCTTTGCACGCCTTAAGGAGTTTCAAGCTCAGGGTAGTAGCATTTTATTTGTGAGTCATGACAGAAACGCCGTCCTCACGCTGTGCGACGAAGTGCTGCTCCTTGATCACGGCCGCGTCATACAGCGCGGTGCGCCCGAGGCAGTGATGGATTTCTACAACGCGCTGTTGGCTTCTGAGCAAACGGCGATACAGCAGTATCAACAGGAAAACGATGTCACCCGAACAACGTCGGGGTCGGGAGAAGCCACCGTGGAATCCATTGAGCTACGCGATGAGTCCGGCAACTACGCGAGTCAATTTGCTACCGGCACATTTATGACGCTCGATGTAACGATTGTTGCCCACGCCAACATTGAAAAACTTGTCTTCGGCTTTAGCATAAAAAACAGATTAGGCGTTACCATATTTGGCACGAATACAGCACTATCCGATCAAGTGCTTTATAACGTCACTGCGGGTAGCCACTATCGCTTTCTGATAAACTTGCCACTTAATTTAGGCGTGGGTGATTACACCATTCAAACGGCCCTGGTGGATTCAGAAACTCACCTTAATAGAAACTATCAATGGCTTGATGCAGCTAAATCCTTTAGCATCGCCAACCTCCACCACCATGAGTTCGTGGGGTCCGCATGGTTGCCCACTAGCATCAAGATAATCAAACAATGACGTTTACATCCTATGCGCAAAACTTTGAAGACGTCATTCTCTGGCGCGCACTTCGTCATATTAGTAATGGCTTTTACATTGATCTTGGCGCATGGTCACCGACCGTTGATTCTGTAACTGCTGCGTTCTATGCAAAAGGTTGGTCTGGAATCAACGTAGAACCCAATCCTAATATCTTTGTCGAGCTAGCTACCGCGCGTCCGCGAGACACTAATCTAAATACGGCCGTGTCTAACTTTGAAGGGCAGACCGAACTGCAAATAATTAATAACACCGGGCTTGCGTGCATCAAGGAGAGCACCCAAGCGGGCCAAGGAGAACATACCCAGGCCTTTAAAATCCCCTGCACCACACTCAATGCATTGGTCGCCGCCCATCTACAACCAGAGCAAGACGTTCATTTTTTAAAAATAGATATTGAGGGCATGGAATCGGCCGTCATTAACCATACTGACTGGAAAAGGTTCCAGCCGTGGATAGTGGTTGTGGAAGCGACTAAGCCTATGTCTATGGACCCTGAGTTTGAAAGCTGGGAAGGCACGTTACTGGCTAGCGGCTATAGTTTTGTATACAGCGATGGCATTAATCGATTTTATGTATCCGCGTGCCAAGCTAACCTAAGAGAATATTTTGACTACCCACCCAACTATTTCGATAATTTCACCACATACCAAGCCGAACAGACTCAAATCGCCTACACCGAATTGCAGGAGTGGGCGAGTACGCTAGAAAAAAATGCACTCGAACAAGACCCCGAGACGCAGTGCTACGTTAAGTCGCTTGAAGGATTTAATGAGCGGCTCCAGCAGTTGAGTCATGCTCAACGTACCAGTAATGATCGACTCACGTCACAGTTAGCGTGGACGCTGTACCAGAAAAAACGCCTAGAACGCAGTTCAATGGCAACGGCCGTCGAAGAACGAATAATCAGTCAGAGCCAGCTCATTATCGATCAACATTTACAGACCGTATATCGGTCGACAAGCTGGCGTATCACAGCGCCACTCAGAGCACTGTCTCGCTTAATAAAGGGCGAAAAATAATGACAATGATTGCCAGATAGCATGCTTACAGAGGATGGGCACCTACTTTGGTATTGAGTATTTGTAAAAGTTGCCCAGCGCTCTCTGACCACGTAATTGACGCCGGGTGGTGGAGAGCGTCATTGGTTGCCTTTCCACCTTGGTCTATCTCTTGGCACAGCTTAACGGCTAGCCCCGCGGCAGAGGACCATGCTATGTAACTCACAGCGTTGCCCCCCACTTCGCGAAAAACTGGAATGTCGCGTGCTACGATGTGCTTTTTATGCCTCATTGCTTCGACAATTGGCAATCCAAAGCCCTCGTCATGCGACGCGCACAACACAGTGGACGCTCGGTCATAAACATACTGGAGTAACTCATCACTCGCATCATTTAGCCAAATTAACTGCCCGTATTCACGCTCCAGTTGCTCGATAAAATCGACCACGTGAATAATATGGGTTCGCTCTTCGGAAGGTAGGTGCTGCCAACCCTCGCGCCCCACAATAACTAGCGGCATGCTCAGTCCTTGCCGCCATAAAATTTCAAATGCGGCCAGTACTTCATCATAGGCTTTCCGTGGTTCAATAGTGCCCACCATTAGGCAGCATTTTTCAGATGCTAAAGCGGCGTCGAGTGCAGTCATGTCACTCAGCATCCCAACTGACGGCTGAGAAAACGCTAGGTCATTTCCTAGGACCCATGAAGATAACCGCCCAGCCTGATTGAGCCGAGCCGTGCTAGCATGCTGGTTCATCCATTCTCGAAGTTGTTGCGCTACATGGTCTGATATACATACTGCATGATCAAAATTGGCAATGGCCTGAACCCATCGGCCGTGGGCTTGCATAGCCCCCGAAGGAAATACATGAGGCATCGATATAGGCAACAGGTCATAAACGGCGGCAATAACTGCAACGCCCCTTGCCTGTAGCTCACTATAAAAGCCTGCCTCTGTGGCTGACACAAGTAACTCTCCTGTCAGGTCTAAGCATAAGACGAGATCTTCGCATGCAGGATGTATGGCTGTTTCATTGACACCACCAAACCAATCATCTGCTGTAGGTGGCAGCACTGATGCGCAGAAATTGCGCGCAACACTATAAACCCAGCGGTTGTCGTCTTGACTTAATTTAACTGGGATAACGCTGTAAAAAGAATCCTCGGCGTTAGCCAAGGCTATAGTCAAACTTCTAACAACGCGTTGAATTCCGGTGCGCAGATCATGCTCCTCAATACTAGAGACATCAATGAACAAGCGCTTTTTGAATCTCGGCTCGGGTAGCGCCTCGGCTATGGACGTAGCAAGATCGATATACATATCATCGGTAGCCGGCTCCAGTAGGCGGTGGTAAAGCTGCGTGGCAAGCAAACCCGGGGCTGGATGCAATAGGGTGTGCTCTGCGCTTTTTAGAGCCTGAGCGACACGCGTAACCGCCGACTCCACGGCTAAATTATTGTCAAAATACTGCCTTGCCTTGTTGGCAAGCCGTTCTCGCACTGCTGTATCAGACAAACTGATAAGAGCAGAGGCAATATCGTTGATATCGGCACTGCGCGGGACCTTACGAACGACGTCATCGGGTAACTCTGAAAATGAGCCAATATCCGACACGATAGTTGGCAAGCCACCAGCCAAACAATCAGTAATAGCTCCCGACGTTTCTCCGCGCGTTTCTTCCCTGAGTTGAATGGCAATATCGGCGGCGCTGATATACAAGCTATATAGTTCGGGGTCAGCATAGCCAGTAAATACCACCTTATCCATTAGATCATTGGCATCAATCATCTCCATCAGGGCTCGCTGTAACTCTTGGTCCGCACAAGATCCAACAAAATGCAACAAGGCCCTGGGCAGCTGCTCAGCAACTGCCGCAAATGCTTCTGCAATCTTAGCGTGGCCTTTAAGGGGGTTAATATGGCCAAAGGACACAATCAGTTGAGCATTACGGGCAACCCCAAGCTGCTCGCGAGCCTGTTCTTTGGATGGTAAAGCTAGGGCCGGCGCATTGCGCATATGGGGTATGGTCAACAGCTTCGAAGGCTCAAGTAAAGGAACTTGTCGAAGCAACAAGTCTCTTGCATGTTCGGAATGCAACAGAACATGTTGCGCGTTTAACAGTGCAAACCCCGTAGCAGGCAATTTATCGACCGCTGACCTCAAGGAAGACGTTTTGAGCAGCTCACCAAGCCCATCCTCCTCTACAAGACTGGTGGCTAAATCTTGATGGTGCTTGTGCTCTATTGCCGCAAGGCAATGACCGAGATAGACATCGTGTAACAAAACTATGCCCGGAAAAAGCATTGCAGCCTCGGCGATTTCGGTGTGAAAAGCAGAGTTACCGATGTTGTAAATCACGCGGTCAAATTGTTCGTAGCATGTCCCAAGGACCGCCAATGGAATGCCGTCGCCACTACGGCTCACCGCCTCATGAGGACCATCCGCGACAACTGGCACAACATCAAAATCTGCGGCCAATGCCGCCACTACTTGCTTCGAATATTCAGCAACACCTGTTTTAAGTGGCGGGTAAGGTGAGACCCAAGCAACCAGCAATCGGTCAGGATGAGTTAGCGACTCTTGTGTGGATCGGCGATTGGCCACCGCGTATGAGGCTCTAAGCTTTTCTGCAGTCAAAGAGTCTCTAAGCCCATCCTGCTTCGCAGCCGTTTTCAGGTGCTGGTAAATGGTTCTTTCGTAGCGACTTAACATAGATGGCTTAGATGCCGCCGAGCAGCGAGCAGCCTGTGGGCACAAGCTAAATGTGTCTTTCCACGGTTACAGAAACACATAGTTCGTTCTCTGGGGTTTAAGCCGCATTGGCCGCATTATTCGACCGTCACACGCTGGATGCAAAAAGTAGCTGTGTACCCAGCGTTCCAACTCATAGCGACTCATAGCGACCAAAACACTCAGTAGGAAATACCGCTTGTGTTTCGACGCATATCGGCTCGGACCATCATACCACACAGGGCCTCTAGGCTTACCGAGGTTTTCCAGCCTAACTGTTCATGAGCCTTAGATGCGTCACCCACCAGTAACTCCACCTCTGCTGGTCGGTAATAGCTAGGGTTAACTCTAACCCGCACGGTACCGGTGCTGGTCTCAATACCCTGCTCGTCGGTTCCCCTACCAACAAAATGAACGTCAATGCCCACCGCTTTGAACGCCAAAGTCACAAAGTCACGAACCGTTTGGGTGCGTCCTGTCGCCAATACATAATTATCAGGCGCATCCGCCTGGAGCATTCGCCACATGCCATCAACATAGTCCTTTGCGTAGCCCCAATCGCGTTTGGCGTCTAAATTACCCAACTCAAGAACGTCTAGCTTACCCAGCTTGATCTTTGCCACAGAATCAGAAATTTTTCGCGTGACAAACTCTTGTCCTCGCAGCGGCGATTCATGATTGAATAAAATGCCGCTAGTAGCGAATAAATTAAAAGACTCCCGGTAGTTGATAGTACTCCAGTGGGCAAAAACCTTGGCAACACCATAAGGGCTACGAGGATAAAAAGGCGTCTCTTCAGACTGGGGAACTTGCTGAGCCTTGCCAAACATTTCCGACGTTGATGCTTGATAAAAACGTGTAGCCGGGGTCACACAGCGAATGGCCTCGAGCAGGTTCAACGCACCCATACCTGTGATTTGCGCGGTTGTGGTGGGTTGCTCAAACGACACACCCACAAAACTCTGCGCCGCGAGATTGTAAACCTCATGAGGCTGTGTCCGCTCTAGTAGGCGAATACTTGCCCCCAGATCGGTAAGGTCATACTCGAGACAGTGCAAATTGGGGTGCTTATCAATTCCCAATTCTTGAATCCGCCACAACAAAGTACTACTACTGCGCCGCAACGTTCCAAAGACTATATAGCCTTTGGCCAACAGAAATTCGGCGAGATAGGCACCATCTTGTCCGGTGATGCCGGTAATCAGCGCCCTGCGGTTGAGTTGGGTATTCAAGGTAGCTAGGGTCCTCTGGGTGCTAGTGCAGTGTAACGCCGGTCTCTTGGGCTGTTAGGGCTTCTGGCGCTGGGTCTTCAATAGACCACTTACCCAACCCGCAGGTTTGCACAATACCATTCCACCATGCGTTGAGTTGACCCGCTTGCAACTGCACAAAATACTGATTTTGCTGATGCTCGGCACCACGAAAAGTGAGTTGTATTTTTTTACCTTGCGTGCCCACATCGATATGGGTAACTAACAATTCTTGGTGCGGCTTAGGTTGTTTTTTGGGTACAGCTTGAGACGGGCTTTTGCCCGGGGCTGTAGATTTATTGGGCTTGTTTTCGTTGCTTTCGACCGGGTCAATGCCATTGTTGGTCAACCAGGTCTCGACATGTGGGCGGATCAGGCGCAGTAGTCGCTGAGTTAACCAAAGATGGATACGCTGCTCATCACCCGTACTGGCGCTCAGCAACACGCGGTCTTGCGCCGGCGAGTATGAGACGTTTAGCGATACCAATGCAATTTTGGAAGTCATATCAACCTGTACGCGCAACCTGTGAGAAATACGATTGGCGTCCTTATTTGAGTCGCTTAAGCGGTGACAGTGAACAGCTTTTCAAGCGTCAGCAACGCCAGAAGGGCTTTTGTCTACTGAGTTGTCAACCACCGATTGCAGCCAAGCATTGAGTTGCTTTCGCTCAAGTTTACCCATTTGATTACGCGGTATGGTGTCAATACGAAACACCATCGATGTCCTGCCGCCGAGCACTGTTGCGACTTCGTGCTTCAATGCCGGCGTATCTAATTGGGTTACGCAAACAACGCCAAAGAGTTGCCGGCTACCTGCTGTAACGATAGCAATAAACGCATCCTCAATGCCATTCACAGACTTTAACTGAGACTCTAAATCAACCGCCGAAAACTTATCGCCGCTGTAATTAACTACATCGTCAATGCGACCCGTGACCACCAATTCACCAGCCTCATTGAGGTAGCCCATGTCACCCGGACAAAACCAACCATCGCCGAAGGGTGTGATAGTACCGCTGTCCCAATAACCGGGAGCCATTCGAGGCGTTCTAAAATACAACAAGCCAGGGCCATTTGACGCGTCGCCCTCATTATCAATGGCGTCAAATCGAACTTCAACATCGGGCAACAGTAGCCCTACGTTGCCGGGCTCTTTCGCTTCATCGAAGCGGGTCGTGTAACTAATAAGACCCGCTTCGGTAGAACCATACGCGAAGCGGAGCTCGGTACACAACAGCCGTCGAGCCCGAGCACAAAGCTCTATTTCTGCCCGACTTCCCCCAACAATAATTAAACGGTCGTCTGAGCCCTCCAAGGGCTCCTTGAGATTACTCAATAGTTCAGCAAGTACGGTGGGCACGGTAATACAGTAAGTTGACGCTATAAATGCCGTAAGCATTGGGCTTCTTCCATCGCGAGAACCCATAGCCATCAGCACAGTAGCGCCAGCCAATAAAGCAGCGACTGGCACGCTGTAACCAGCGCCAGTATCACGTCCCACGGTTGCTAAACATCTAACGCCGCGCTCAAAGCTCTCTGAGTTCGCATAGATTTTGGCGTTGGTAGTCGGCACTGCCTTTGGTCTCCCGGTAGAACCTGAGGTCAGCACAATTCGGTTGACCGCATCGCCGTTACTACGCACTGTCTCTACAAAGGCTTTGTAGCCCGAGCCTTTGTCATCGGCGTTGCTAGCGCTGCGAGCTTGCGCTAGAACGCGGTTGTCAAAGTAGTAACTCGGCCCGGGGTAGCTTGGATCAACTGGGCCAGCCTGCACAATGTCATCCCAGCCAACCTGATTCGGACGCATACCCATCGTTGGAATACCCAAAATGGTACAGGCCGCATGAAGCACCCAATGAAGGTAAGGGCCTATCTTGGGGGAAATTCCTAAAACCTCGCAGCCGTCAGGAAACTCCTTGCGCAAAAGATCTGCGGTGAGGGTAATGTCATTGGAGAAAGTCGCGTAGGTAATCTCTCGCTGCGCATCAAGAAATGCAATATCATTTTTTTTCATTCGCTTGCTGGGAGTCCTTTTTTCATTTCAACCCACAAAGACCTGGCTCCTGGCGCGAGGTGCTCTAGCCCACATTTGACAGAGCAAGCCGATTGGCAACATCACCAGCGCGCCCCACTGTGAGTACCTTCAACCCCCAATAATATAGCAATCCTGCAACGGTGAAACACCGGCATTACAGCACCTGCTCATGGCATAGAGAGTTAGTTGTGCGCGGCCAACAAATCTTGACAGTACGCTGTTAGCGCATTTCGGTCGTATTTACCCATATGATTACGCGGCACCCGCGGTACTTTGATTAAATCAAAGGGGCGCCCACCTAAAACCACCGAAACCTGCGCGCGCAGTGCTGATTTCTCGCTGTCTGATACTGCCAAGACAACAAAGCGCTCACTATTATCACGCTTCACCACGGCCACAAAGGCCTCACGAATACTACTATCGGCGCAAAGTTGGCTCTCTAATTGGGGTGCTAACAGTTTATCGCCAAAAATAGTCAGCCGGTCATCCACTCGGCCATCAATGTATAACTCTCGCTCAGTGGTGACGTAACCCATATCGCCAGGGTAGAACCAGCCATCTTTAAAGATATGCTGTGCATCGCCTCCCATATATTCGGTGACAGTACGAGGCGAGCGCACAGCCACAATGCCGCGCTCACCCACGCCTAGCTGGGTGCCATCTTCGGCCTCGGTGCGTAGCTCTACATCTTCGTACAACTGACCTGCATAACCAAAACTATGGGTCTCGTGTAAGTTTTCTTTGGTGATGGCGTAAGAGGCAACGGAGCCTGCTTCGGTACTGCCATAGATCACCCGCACAGCAGAACAAATTCGATCTAGCGCCTCGGCGATGAGTGCAGGCTCTGCACGCGCTCCCACCGTGGTTACCTGTCTTTGTTGGTTACCATGCAAAATCCCGCCATCCATTACCTGTAACAAGCGCTGAAGTACCGCGGGCACCACGGCAACGCGTGTGGCCAACTCAATCGCTACTCGGTAGTCGGCGATATCCCCGCCCCGTGGGGGAACAATGACCGATAAGCCCAACAATAATGCATCAAAAGGTATACTAAATCCGCCCACGGTATCTAAACCTACGGTACATACTATGCAGTCGTCGTCTCGAAAGGGGTCGCGCAATGCAATGGCGGCTAAACGTGCCGCCAAAATACCATTGGTCAGCGCCACCGTTTTAGGCTTACCGGTGGTGCCAGAGGTCATCACAACACGATTTACAATCTCGGGGGCGCTATTATGTTGTGCAAAAACCTGCCGAAGAGCGTTGCCCGGCTCAGTTTCTTGGGCAGAACCCAACAATGTGCCGTCAATGACGACTGCATCTGTTACGTCGGTACTGGGGCGTGGTATGAGCAACTTACAACCGTCGGGCATCTGCCCATCGGAACGTACACTTAAGGTAGCGATACCGCGAACCATACAGGCAAAGTGCAACACCCAGTGCAAGTAATAACCATAGTGCGCAGAGAGCCCTACCAGGCGAACGTTAGGGCTTAACTGGGTACCTAACACCGTCAGTGCACCGGCAATGTCACGCGAAAATTCAGCAAACGTAATCGTACGCTGCGCTCTTATGAAGGCGGGTTTTGTTAGATCGATGTTAGTCATAAGGTGTAATGTGCTTGTCAATCGGGCTTATAAACGCGCTTGCACGGTATCAAGGGTCGTGCCGTCAAGCTCGCCTTTCACATAAGCGAGCCTTATCCAAGCCAGCGCGTTGTCCACGGTGGCTTCAGTGATACCCACTTTGGCCCGGGTTAAAGCACTGCGACTGATAAGCACATCCACGACTCTACCGACACCAAGCTTCTGGGCTCGGGTTGCGGCCTCAAAACTGGCCTGAGCCGACTCTAACGCCCGTTGAGTTGCACGAACGCGCTTACCACTCGCCGCCAGCTCTAAGACCGCCGATCGCAACTCTCTGTCTATCTCTTGGCGTGCTTGTTTAAGTTGCTCTTCCACGGAATAGAAATTTGCCCAGGCTTCGCGGGCCCGAGCACGAGCAGCACCGCCTTCAACCAGCGTCCAATTGACATTGAGCCCCACATAGCCGGTATCGCGCGGAGGCGACGTTGTGTTGTCAAAGCCAACATCAGAGTATTGACGGGTGGCGACCAGATCAATTTTAGGCAACACCGAGCCCCATGCTTGGTCTATCGTAGACCTCGCCGCTTCTAGGTCTGCCTCCAAAGCTCGTATTCTTGGGTTATCTGCCATCACCTGCGCCAACATAGGCTCGAGTGGATCACGAATCTCAAAGGGCACGAACTCCTGTGCAAGCCCCATGGGCACCAAATCCCGCTCACCGATAAAGGCAAAAAGTACCTCCTCGGCCAAAGCCAAGCCATTTTCGGCATCAATTTGCTGGGTTTCCACCAAGTCTCGTCGTGCGCTAACCTCAAGGCGTTCCGTGATAGAGAGTAATTGCCGGTCGGCCAGAGCATTCGTTTGCTCGACTTGCTCTTCAAGGGCAGTCAACTCGTCTGTCAACGCACGAAACTGACCTTGCGCCGACAAAACATTAAAGTAGGCCTCTGCAAGACGAACCGCCAGTAACTGAGTTTCGTCCTTGAGAGTAAGCTCTGCCCCATCACTACGAGCACCTGCACCGCGAATCTGCGACAGTGCGCTGTAGTCAAAGACACGCTGCGAAATAGCGGCACCGTAGCGAAGGCCATCATAGCGTCGGTCTTCAATATTGACACTTTGGTATTCGACTTGGTTTTTCGAGTATTGGCTAAACAACCTTAGCGACGGATACATGAGGGCGGTCGCTTGATCAGCTCTAGCATCTATCGCGTTTTTCTGGTGCCGGGCTATTTGCAGACGGGTATCGTTGTCCACCGCACGCTCATAGGCCTCGGGCAACGTGATTTCGCTACTCAATGCGACATGAGCAACGATTAAGAGAACCAGTGAAACACAAAACCGAAGCAACATAGCACTCATTCTTCAATCAGTGCGCGCGCAAACATATTATCAACAGGCTTTGTCAGGTATTGGAACAAAGTGCGTGCCTCACCCTTGATTAGTACGTCTGCAGGCATACCCGGTAGAATCTTTTGGCCGCCCAGTACAACGAGGTCGTCTTCATAAATGTCCACTTCCGCGTCGTAATAGGGCATACCTGTCACTTCATCAATGAGTCGGTCTGCAGAAAGCGCGACCAACTTGCCCGACACAGTAAATACGCGTTTAAAAGCGCTAAAACGGATTTCTGCTTCATCGCCCACCTGCACACTGTCAATATCGCTTGGGCTGATCTGGGCTTTAACTAAGAACTCCTTTGATTCTGGAACAATCTCAAGTAGTGTTTCGCCACTGCGGATAACCTGACCCACTGAGGTTACCGCGAGGTCTAGAACCACTCCGGTAGCGGAGGCTTTAATGACCGTTCTGTCCAGTCGCTCAAGCAGGGCGGCATAGCGTTGTTCGTAGTCCACAACCGCAGCGCTTGCTTTCGACAGCTGCGCAATGACGTCGGTCTTAAAACGTTTATTCAGTTGCTCTATGCGCAGTTTTGCTTCTTCTTGGGCAACGTGAGTTGCGGCTATATCTGAGCGCGCAGAGATAATGTCGGCTAAGGTGGCCTCTAGACTGCGCTCAAGTTGGCGTAACCGTATTTTGTCTACGTACCCCTCGGCCAAGAGCGCTCGCAAATCGGTAACCTCTTCTTGCAGCGATACCGCAGTAGCCTCCCGTGCCGACAACACGGCAGAGAGACCCTCCAGACGACTGGCAAGCTGCAAGAGTGTCTGTTTCAGTACACTTATCTCACCGAGCCGGTCAGAGCGCCGCGCTTCAAACATTGCCTGCTCGTTGGCCACAGCCACACTCGCCGCCCGATGGGCAGCCACTTTAGATAAAAGTAGTTCGGAAAAATCGATGGCGTCAGCATCATCGCGCTCCGCAATCAACCGATCGAGTAACGCCCATGCCGAGAACAGCGCAACTTCAATGGCACCCAAATCAGCGCGCGTAGAGGTGTCATCAAGAAAAATAATGGGGTCACCCACGGTAACCTGCTGACCATTGGCAACTGCAATTCGTTCGACAATGCCACCCTCTAGGTGCTGCACAGGTTTGCGGTAGCCTTGGGCCTGCACAACGCCCGTCGCAAAAGCGGCGCTATCAAGCGGCGCTACCATTGCCCACAAGCCAAAGCCTCCAAACACAATGAGAATAATAATGAGGCCCAAGCGTTGATATCGGTCACTCGAAGCATCTAATTGCGGCGTAGATGTATGCAATACAGATTGAGCGTCGGTGAAGTCATCGATGAGTGCGTCAATGGTATTGTCCGGCTGTCGCTGGTCCGAAAGTGGCTGGTTTGGCCTAGCAGGAGCGGCAGTATTACCCATTATCCGCCTCCTCGTTACGCCCGGCTGTTGCTGCAACTGCCTTGGTAAGTTTGCTATTTTGCGCCTGCGCTGCCAGGTCGGCTTCTCGGTTGGCCTTTGCTTCTGCCCGACGGCGCTCCGACTCTTCCTCAATCCATGCCAGTACCTCAGAGCGTTGCCCCCAGCGCTGCACGGTGCCAGCCAGCATAAAAATCAGCACGTTGGTAAGGCCCAAAATAGGTTTACGATGGCTTACCACCATGACGGTTGAGCCTTGATCTCTCAGTCTATTGATAGCGCGATGCAATGCTGCCTCGCCCGCATCGTCGAGGTTTGAGTTAGGCTCATCAAGTATCACAATGCGCGGCCGGCGATAAACCGCCCTAGCTAAGGCAATGCGTTGACGCTGACCGGCCGATAACTGATGGCCCTCGGGGCCAATCAAGGTATCGTAGCCATCTGGCAGGGCCAGAATGAGCTCATGCACGCCGGCATCTTGCGCGGCCGCTACCACCGCTTCAGAGTTGACGTCTTCAAAGCGCGCAATGTTTTCTGAAATTGTGCCGTCAAATAACTCGATGTCTTGCGGTAAATACCCAATATGAGGGCCTAAATCGCCCCGGTTGTATTGTGTGGTTTCCACGCCATCAATGCGGAAAGCACCTTCAGTACATGCCCATGTGCCTAAAATACCACGCACTAGGGTCGTCTTACCGCAGCCGGAAGGGCCGATTATCCCCACCACCGAGCCGGCGGGTATGTCAAAATCAACGTCATGCACGGTGGGAGCCTTCGCCTGGGGCGGCACAATGGTTACGCCCTGTGCAGTAATGCGCCCGGTTGGGTCGGGCATCCTTGTATAGGCTTGCTCATACTTGGTATCGGCAAGCATATCCGCAAGGCGGTTATAGGCCTGGCGTGCCATGGTGAAGCTTTTCCAGGCGCCAATCATTTGCTCCAGGGGGGACAGTGCACGGCTCATAAGTAATGAACCTGCAATCATAGTACCCGGTGTAATCAGTTGCGCCACCGTGAGAAAGGCCCCCAGACCCATGGCACCCATTTGCGCAATCACTCTAAACGACTTGGTTATGGCCTGAAAACTACCCGCATAGTTGCTAGACACCTCTTGATGCAACAATGTGGCGTTTTGGCGTGCCCGCCAGCGGCGGTGTAAGCCCCCTAACATGCCCATGGAAGAGACTACTTCTACATTGCGCAAATTTCGATCTGTCTGCGCCAAACTAATGCGCGCCAAGTCATTGGCATCTTCTATGGGTTTTCGTGTTGTTTTTTCATTGGCAACGGCGAGTACCGTCAGCACGATCGCAGAAAACAAACCCCACATGCCCACAATGGGGTGAAAGATAAACAGCAAGACCATATAAAACGGCAGCCAAGGCAAGTCAAAGAAGGCAAATACCGCGTTGCCGCCCAAATAACTACGCAGCCCATTTAGGTCATTGAGTGGTTGCACATTGTTTGCACCCGTAGCGCCTCGGCCAAATTGAAAGCACTCGGTATATACCTTGTCACTTAGGAGTAAATCTAGGCGTGTTGCAATTTTCACGAGCACGCGCGAGCGCAGCCACTCCAGCACACCCATGGTGGATAGCAGGAACACGGCAATAATAGCCAGTGCCGCCAGGCTACTCAGACTGCCGCTAGAAATTACCCGATCAAATACCTGCATCATGAAAAACATGGGCGTTAACATGAGCATATTGATAAAAAAGCTAAACACACCGACAGCAATAAACGATTGCTTGCACGCAGCAAGGGCGGCAGTCAACGGTGTTTTGTACACATCGCCCTTTGACGCTGTCAAAGAGCCAATTGAAGGTAAATTCACTGTAAGCCTTTTATTAGACGTGCAATGTGCGCCGAATGAGCGAAGAGAGACGCGGGTTACATTATGAACTTACTTAGTAACCAGCACTCAAAGTATATCAAAATGAACCTGGGTGGTCAAAAACGGGGCACACCAATTACCCCCTCCCCGCTTTGTTACGCCCACGTAAAAAACATCGTTTGCGAGAGAAATGCACCATCCAAAGCCGGCCTTGCGATCATTTTCTCACCCGAGACACGGCCTCCAGCAACGCTTTCTCACTGGTATCTAGGGCCAAAAAGCCGGCAAGTTGGCCTACCGTAGCGGTAGGTTGCTCGCGCAGGTCGTTGTACTTGACCCAGTGCACAGGCGATTTACTGGCGGCCAAGGCGTCATTCATGGTGGCATAGATTTTTTCGGCGCCCGTACGCCCAAATTGTGGTGGCCACCGGCGCCGCTCACGGGAGCGTTCTATATCGGCTAGGGGCCTCAACACAGCAATAATTTTCACGTCAAATGCGGCCTCTAGTTCCGGTAAGAAAAACGCAGCTAGGCCGTGTTTTAGTAATAACGGCGCTTGTCCAGGTCGGGCATAGTCGTTTGCAAACCCGCCAATGGCTACTCGGGCCGTGTCTGCGTTGGCAATGCGTACAACGTTTTGTTCATCGGCCAGGGTAAGCAGCAAAGACCTAAACGCGGCCATCTCATACGTTTGGGTTTTGGGGTCATTCACGCCCAACATAGAGCCCACAAGCTTGGCTCCCAGTGCATCAACAACCTGAGCAACTGCGGAGGTCCCGCTAGACCAAGGCCCTAAAACAACCACTGCTTTTGGCTTTTCGGCAGCCACAGCAATACGAGCACTGTTGGGTTTTAACGGTGGCTTGGCGCCGGTACGTATCCATTCGGGGTTAGAGCCGTAGCCTGTGTTGGCGCTTTCCACCGTTACCGGCAGTCCAGGCACTAGCCGCGCTTGCGGTTGTAGGGTATTCGTTGCCGATAGATGCTTGGGCCGTAGCCGGTTCTCCCACTGAGAATAAGCCGCTAAGTAGAGCTCTTCTAGCTGGCGTGTGCGGGTAGCCGCATTGAATGCGGTTGTCTGATTTGCCGTGGTAAGTGCCTCTTTGTATTGGGCAAGGAGGTCCTTGTTAGAAACCAGTTTAAGAATTTTGTCGGCGTAATCTTGAGGATCTTTAGCCACCAATTCAGGCAGACCTGCCGCTCTTAACAAACCCGCGCTTACCCTACCGGGGTAATTGGTTCCATTTATCGTTACCACGGGCACACCGGCATACAACGCATCCGACGTTGAGGTATGCCCGCCATAGGGCCATGGATCTATCATCAGATCGGCAGCGGCAATACGATTAAGGTGTGCAGCCTGCAGCATGGCTGGTGCACCAATAATGCGTTTAATATCTACGCCATAATGCGCGGCATATTTGGCCAATCGTCGCCGGGCGGCATCACCGGGGTCCAAAATCCATAATACTGTGTGCGGAGCCGCTTTTAAAATTTCCATCCAAACGCGCCAAACATCGCCCTGGATTTTGTTAACCGCATTAAAGGCCCCCAAGACCACCATATCATCAGGAAGATTCACATCCTCTCGCGAGGGGGGGTTAACCCCTGCGTAATTGGCGTGATCATTGATTTGATACGTAGGGTCCATGCGCATAACGCATTCGGGGTAATCCTTCTCTGCACCCGGTGGAATTGTCCAATTGTCACCAATGATATAGTCGGCTCCCACACCACCAATGCTGCCGGCCCATCCCAAATAGTCAATCTGTACGGGTGCAGGTCTATAGGTGAGTATAGGTATGCGATTGGCCCGCGTGGGGCCATTCAGCTCCACCAACACGTCAATGCCTTCGTCTTTTATCACCTCAGCGGCTTTACTGTCGGATAGGTGGGCCACAGGGATCACTCTGCTGCACAGTGCCACTGCCTCTTGGCGGATGGGCGAATCGTCATCCCAACCCGAGCAAATCAAGATAATTTCAAAGCGACTCGCATCGTGATGTCGGAGCGCACCCATCATTAACCGCAACGTAGGGTGTTCTCTAAAGTCGCTCGATAAATAACCCACTTTCAGGCGGCGGCCGTCTAAGCTAGGGCGCGTTCCTTCGTAATAGAGCTTGTCTTTGGGCAGGTTATTTTTCGCCCACAGTGACGTAACCTCAATATTCATTTTCGGGTCAGAAGACCACAATAAATTGGTTCGCGGCGCCTCATTAACCAGTGCGAGATTTCCAGACAGGTAGGCGTCTGTAATCTGGCGCGTTAACTCGGCATTTCGGTAAAAATCGGCACAACGCTGAGTAATGTACAACACGGTTGCCGTGTGGCGTAGCGGTTTACCAAGTGCATCGTACGCACTTAAAGCGGCTTTTAGGGCGCGCTCCTGCTCTCCGTAACGGACCAATAAATTAGCCGCAACCAACTTAGATTCGGCATCGGCGGATTCGTCATCAACTAGGGCAATGGTCGCCTGTTTTGCCGCCGTGTGTTCACCAAGCCGGTCCAAGCAGGTACAAGCAACCGCCTGCATTTGGCTTTTGTCTAAGCCACGCGCTTGGGCGTAGCGAATAATCTCGAGCGTACCACGAGGATCGTTGGCCTTCGTCACATCCACCGCACGAAACAATAAATCACCAGCTGTTACCGGCGAGTTGGGTTGAGCGGTATTCACCCTATTGGCTAATTTACCAAGATACTGCCAAACCTCGTCATGGGAGTGAGAAGTAATTTTCTCCGGTAATTCGCCTAGGGCTTGGTTCAAAGTTGCCAAGTTTTGCTCTCATCTTGTGAAGTTAAGTCATGAAAAAGGGGGCCGAAGCCCCCTGAGTTTAACGCGACGGTGCTTTATCCGAAGATAATGGAGTCCTGAACCCGATCAATGATCGACTCAATAGAGTCCCCGTTATCGGCATCCACACCTACACCCGTAACGACGATTCGACCACTAAACTCACCATCGGCCGCAGTGATAATTACACTATCAGTGTCGTCATCATACTCGAAAGCAAGGTCCTCAAGGCTCGAAACACCTTCGAACTGGCTGAAATCAAGCCTATCGGTTCGCAGTAAGACAAGACCGTCATCGTATTCCGCACCGGAGGTGTGGTCGTATTCAAAGAAGTCAGACACCCCTGCGTCTCCGTAACCATCGGTCGTATCACCATCGATATCGACATCCCGGTATGCACCCCTACCTGCTACGAAGCCTTCAATAATGATGTCGCCAATATCATCCCCTTCAAAGGAGTAGGTCTGACGCACACCGTCACCATCAGCAATGTTGAACTGGTCCTCGTGATCGTTAATCAAGGTACCAACAAAGGCTTCATCGAACTCTCCGAAGCGAATAACCATATCACTTTCAAGGTTAGCTGCGTCGCCAGCCGTGCCAGAGTCGTCTATAACCCCACCTGAGTAAACGTCCACGAGGTCGATGTAGATATCAGCGTCTGAATTAGTCATTCCTGACAAGTCAATCAACGATGTAGCTGTCGATGTATCGTAGGTATCGTCCCTATCTACGATGTCGATTTGGACGTAGTCCGCCACACCCGACACAGTGATCGTGCCTACACTGTCAGACGACAACCCCAGGGCTTCGATTCTAACGTCGTGAGAGATACTAGGGTCCCCATCAATAGTAACATCGATATCACCGACTGTGAGCGCACCGTAATCGTCGTTATCTGAGTTGTCACCCCAGAGGTAGATGTAAGCGTCGTCGCCAGCCGTAACAGTGATATCTCCCATTTGGATATCTCCATCACCATCGACCCCATCACCGGTATCCACATAGATATCAACGTCATCAGAAGCGTCAGCGGTGATGTTACCAAGGTCAACAGTCGAATTATCGTTTGAGTCAATCTCGATATCAACACTTCCATCCAGAGCCGTTAACGAAACATCGGACATAACAATCACGGAGTCGTAGTTGTCGGTAATCCATAGGCTAACACTACCGCCAGTTGCTGTTACCGAGCCAACTGTGATGTCAGAATCAGTGCCGGAGGCGTCGTGATCCTCGATAGTCACGATGACATTGTCACCGACGTTGATGTTCACGTCGCCGGTCTCTACAGTCACGCCGTCATTGTCAGTTATCCAAAGGTACGCATCCATATTAGCGCCACCAGAGAGAGAGATATCTCCTAGCGTGATGCTTCCTCCATCGTAGTTCTCCTCGAGCGCCATCAGGATGTAACCGGAGTCACTTGCCGCGCTTGCATCGATAGTAATATCACCGATATCCACTGAATTAACACCATCTTCATCAGCGCCGTCGAAGTTATAGTCAACAACGAAATCTACTTCGGCAGAGAAACTTTCAGCACCATCAGACCCCAGCAGCGTCACAGAGTAGTCACCCAATTCGATGGCGGTATCGTCATTACCGGATATGTCGGTGTATACGTAATGGGTTTGGTTATCACCAACACGGAGCGTCATGTCCGTGTCACCACGTTCATAATTGGTCCAGCTATTGGAGGTTATGTCATCGTCAATGTCATTGTATGCATAATATGACGTGTCAGATGTTCCACCAGTCACAGTTACGTCACCAATCTGTATGTTGGCACCGTCATTGTCATTGGCTTCTAACTCTACCCAGTACTCGCTAACGTCCGACGCTTGACCGGCCACAATCGTAACGTCAGACACATCAATTTGAACACCAACAACCGGAGTGAGTACCGGCGCAAACTGATCCGTCTCTAGGTTGTCGTTGTCGTTAATGAAGAAATCCACATCATCATCGGCGGTTAGCGACACGTTATTAACGCTAATCTCTACCGTTCCTGCCGTGAAATCATCGTCGTTCGATTCAATTTCAAAGTCCACGTCGGCGCCGTTGGCACCGGTGGCGGACAAACTGACAGAAAGGAGATTTACAGCCGTATCCGCACCGTCATCCGTTGCATTGTTGTCATAGATAAATAGACTGGCGTCATGATTGTTTCCAGTGGTCGTGATACTTACATGACCTCCAGAAATGGTGGTGTTGTCGTTGTAGTCGAACTCAACGTCAACATCGCCAACCTCACCAACCCCAGTAATATCACCCACAGTTACAACACTGTCCTCAATGTCGGCAAAGCGAATATCTGAGGTAGAGCTATAGCCACCCTCAACGCCGTCGGAGAATCCGGTAGCGCTAACGTTGATTTCATCAATATCCAGCGCGACGTTATCCATGTCTGTGAACAACACGTCTACGGCTGTGCTGTAGTTGTTGCCGCCTTCATCGCTGTAGTAAGCATCGACGTCGATCATTCCGATTGAAATGGTGCTGTCGTTGATGTCATCAACCGTTATACCAGCATCTTCGCCGAACGAGTCTTCACCCGCATCCTCACCCTCACTCAACACGTTGAGGTCAATGTCGCCCAACGTAATGGTAGAGTCAGAGAAGTCAGACACTTGGATATTACTCTCGTAATTACCCGTCATGGTAATGCCGCCGACTGCACCAATACTGATCTCAGCACTCGCACGGTCTTCGCCAGCACCCGACCACCAATCGTCTTCACCGCTTGATCCGTCGACAATCAGCTGGGACTGGCCGTCAGCCCATGTATCCCCATCTGAATTACTCGACGAATCCATAACGAGCGTGTCAATGGTGACCTGGTAGTCGTCGGTTACATCGATGCCCGGACCGCTGTCTCCTTGGCCATCGGAGCCAAGTACGTTAACAATTGTGGTCTCGTCAGAGGCCTCAAGGGTAACCGTGCCATAGTCTCCACCAAAGACATAGAGCTCCACCTCGTCTGGGTCTGCGTCGTCATTTGCATTGGCAGCGCTCTCTAGCAACACGTCGCCGAAATCGGTGAAGCCCGTAAGGACTAAGTCAACCTCATCACCGTTAGTAGAACGTGCAGTCACGGAATTAAGTGCGGTGTTGTCTGCCGCATCTAATATGACACCAACCTCGTCACCTTGGAGGGTTGCGTTAACGACGCCGTCAAGTGACAAACGGAGCGCATCTTCGTCGACCCTGTGATCCTCTCCAGTGGTCTCACCCAAATCACCGCTGTAGCGATCGGGCGCTTGATCATCGGCAATGCCGCGGAAACCGTCGGCTCCGGCGCTTAGTGTGAAATCTTCTGCGCCGCCAACAACAGTGAATGTAGCACCGTCAACGCCATCGTCAGCATCACCATCGAGATCGATGTCATCAACCTCTAGAACACTCACGCGGCCTTCACCGCCATTGTGTGTTAGGTCGAGGGTTACATCGCTGGTTATTTCGAAATCGACATCCATGTTCAGCGTGTGCACAGAGCCCGTGGTGTTGTCCAGGCTGAATCCCGCTGTATCGGAATCGCTGAACTCCAACTCGCCGTCGTCGGCAAAGTCAAGGTGCAGTGCGTTTGTACCAGCACCCAGCGCGAAAGAGCTAGCCGTCATGTCCTCGTAGGTGCCAGCTGCGGCCACAATATCGTCGCCGTCACCAACGTCCACATCGTAACTGACGGGAACGTAGGTGCTGCCACTGTCACTAGCCAACAGTACCACCAGGTCATCACCGCCACCGGCATCTACTGTGATTTCGGCATCACTACCCGCACCAACCGCGACAAAGTCGTCGTCGGCACCGGTATTAATAGTGACGCTGCCCTCAACACCTGTCCCTGAGGTGACACCTACAAAATCAGAGCCCTCTCCTGTTGATACCTCGATAGTGCCATGCCCACTGTCGCTAGTCGCCGCGTCCCCTATCAAATAGACTTCGTCATCACCTGATCCAGTAGTCACTGAGATGTTCTGAGAAGCATCACTCTGGAAGTGCATGTACACACCCAAGTCACCAGTCGCGTCACCGCCATTAAACGTCGTCAAAGATCCTACTAATTCATCGAGGGTGAAGTTAGCGTTGGCTGCACCGTCGACGTTGATGGTCTCCAATACGCTCGACTCATCTGAACCTGACTGGAAGGAAGAAGTCGCCAACCCGTCAATGTCAAGCGTGCCATCGGCGTTGTCCAAAGCATCAACCGTCAGGTTGAGTGTTACAGGCGTACCTTCAGTGTCGCTAATGGCAGAGCCCACAAACAAGTCAATATTGGCATCGCTGTCTGCAGTTAGCGTTACATCAACAGACGTGTCGGCTTGAGCGTGAATATCGATATACGCCGTTTGCTCATCGGTGAAGCCGGTCTGAGTCTCACCCAGATCAACAGACACGCTGTCTACAGTACCCACAGACGCTACAACCAAGCCAAGGCCTTCGTCAGAAATGGTAGACGTAACAGATACGTCGCCAACCGCCTCGGCGCCAAGGATGCGCACATCGATATCTTCACCAGCAGGAACCGTTGCCGCTGCGGGACCAAGATCGAAAGGAAGCGCGCTGCCGTCGCTACCCACAGCAAAAGTCACTTCGCCAACAGTACCGCCAGCAGTGACAGTAAGCTGGCTACCCGAGCCGGTAATGACACCGATATCGTCGCTTGCGGTTACCCACACGTCATTGTCAGCATCAACACGTACCGCCTCACCGATACTTCCACCGGCAGCAGCAACAAGATTGACTTGATCGCCATCGGCATCCACAGAGGTAATATCACCCTGAGCCGTTACTTCAATCAGCCCACCGGCTTCTGCTTCTACAGAGCCAACATTGCCACCAGAGATAACAATCACGTCGTCAGATGCGTCGGCGTTCACCATAGCGATATCGCCATTAAAGGACTCGACGTGAATATCCTTACCCCAGCCAACGGCAACGGCATCAACGTCGGTTATGTCATCTGAAGCGACAATGTATATACTGCCGCCAGTAGCGTCGACGGTACCAATAGTTCCGTCCGCTGCCGAAACCGTCACGCCTGCGCCGCCTTCGGCGGTTACAGACCCGATGTCCCCGTTTTGACTCTCAACAGTGACGAAATTATACGCACTGTCCGCCGTAACCGACGTAATGTCGTCGCTTGCGTACACATCGATATAACCCGAAGCCTCTACATCCACAGTACCAATGCTGCCCGCTCCGGGCTCACTGGCCCCATACCCGGCTTCGATGTTTACGTAGTTGGCAGTTTGCTCGTCACCATACCGGTCGTTAAAGTTTGTCACGACAACAGAGTCAATATCACCCCGTTGAGAGACGACATCTACTCCGTCGTCAGCACGAGCTTCGACAGTGCCAATGTCGTTGAGTGCAAGCACGTCGACATAACCAGTAAACGCAGTGGCTGTTACATCCTCTATGTTACCCGCATCCTCGCTACCCTCATAAGCATCTTGGTCGTCAGGCGCGGCAGTAACACTAATATTTGAGTTGCTGTATTCAAGCGAGCCCGTAGCGTTCACAGAGACAATGTTGCCCTCAAGACTTTCAATGTTGGTGTCGTCACCAGCAACTGACGTAACGCTCGCGATAGTACCACTAGCAACAACTCGGATGTCGTTACTGTTGGTGTCGCCGTCTATGCCCTCGCCGTCTGCTTGAAGGTCAAGAACGCCAAGGTCGCCCGTAGAGTTAATATTGATGTTGTAATCGGTTGAAACGGCAATGTTCGTGTCATACGCGTCAGTATTATCATAAATCTCGATGTCAACCGTGTCTTCAAGCACACCGCGCTCAACAAGGTTGCCACTGGCGTCACGCACGCTGCCGCTTTCGTCGCGCACCACACCGACGTTAATATTTTTAACGTCTGCTTCGATTATTATATCTTGAGCGGTACCACCGGTACTGTAGACGTTAACGTTGTCGAGACCCTCAAAGTTGTCACCACCCACAAATTCAACATCAAGCCCACCCTGGACGATGTCAAAGGTGACGGTCTCTACGTTTCTTACGTCAACGAATCCAGGAACACCGAGTATACCGTCATAATTAACGGCCAACTCCAGCGTGTCGTCTCCCTGACGCCCATCAACGGTGTCAAAGCCGCTGAGAGTTGAGCCAAGGTTACCACGGATGATGTCGTCGTACTGCGATCCGACGATTATCTCGTCTTCTGCGCTGGTAAGCGTGTAGACCGAGCCGTCATCTTCAAGGCTGCGGTCAGTGGCGGCTTTCGACGCCTCCAACGACTCACTTGTTGAGTCAACGCTATCTACCGCTTGAACTGCTGCCTCACCGTTAAAGCCCCCAGCCGCGCCAGCCTCAGTGGTGTAATACAGCGCTGCATCAGTCTTGTTATCGAGAGTGAGCTGGTCATAGGCAGATGCGTTGGCAATCAGCACGGCAACAATTTGATCTACCGTGGTCACACCTGTCTCCAGCTCGTTTAGCCAGAATTCAAAACCCTCTTGCTCGGGCTCGCGCTCAAAGAGGCTCTCATAGAGATGCTGAATCACCTGTGCGTTGGTTTGCTGGCCAACACCGTTTTGCCACTCAGGGCTTGAGACGAACTCTGCACGCACGACGTCGATGTCTGCGCCCTCATCAACAAGCTTGCCTGTCCAAAATGCCAAACCCTCTGGGTCGGGCGCACGATTGAATATACCTACGTAAAGCTCCGTGATCGCGCGTTGAGCTTCAGATACTGTAAAAGACATGTAGTCACTCCCGTTCAGGTCCCACTTTAAAGGGCCAGATATTTTGTTGTCCGTTGGGGCTGGACACCCCGTTTTCGCTCATTTTTTACTTTCAAACACTCGCATAAAACGAGCACACGGGGCGCACAGCTAGCGCACCCACGGGAAATGTAGCTCACCTTTGCGGGCATCGCAAGACTGTTTATGAGAGAAATTTACAGATTTGCCAATAAGTTTTGCCCCCTAACGCTTGGCAGGGGAGTTTTTTGGGGTCTAATTACCTGTCCGCATGACCTTCAGCGGGTGAAGCGCTGGCGCTGGCAGGGGCACAAGGCTCGCTTTGGTGGGCCCGCGCGTTTGCCGGGCTTTGGGCTATTACCCTACACTGCAACGTCCCACCCCACATCACGCGCGTACAGCCTCGTATTAATCACTACACTAATTTCGCCAACAAACAAGCGGTTAGCCCATGAAACTCAGAACAATTCATCATCTTGCGTGCAGCGGCGGCACAATTATTTCCAAGGCCATTCAGGCAATGAAAGACACCCTTGTGCTCAGCGAAATCCACCCAGACTCTGTCTACTACCGATTCAACCCCTTCGACCCCACCCAACTGCTTCTGGCGCAAACCACGCTGGGTCAAAACCGCGCACTGAAACATCGTATTTTTATTCATCGAATTAAGGAATGCGCCAGCCTTGCCAGCGCCGCGGGCGCAACACTCGTTTTGCGCGACCACACGCACTATGACTACACCGTACAGCCCACTGTGGCGCCCGCCTCTGCACTGCTCGATGTCCTGTCGCCCCACTATGAGTTGTGCTCGCTCGTTACCGTGCGCCACCCCCTAGAGGCGTATATGAGCCTTAAGGCCAATGGTTGGGACAAGGGAGTAAAAGATCTCAATGACTACTGCCTGCGCTTTGACACCATGGTGAGCCACTACCAGCAACGCGGCGCCGCTTTTTTACGCTACGAAGATTTCTGTGCCAACCCACACGCCTTTATGCGCAAGGTATGCCAGCACCTAGAGCTCACCTACAATCCAGACTTCGAGCGCATTATCTTCGATATTCCCATGACCGGAGACAGCGGTCGTGGCAAAGCCTTTCGCGAAATAAAGGTGCTAACACCCAAAGCCATCCCGGCAGAAATTGCTACCCGAGCAACGCACTCCAAGCACTATCTTCGCTTGGCAGAGTTATTTGGCTACCCCACGCAATTCACATAACGCCATAGCACCCTGTTTTTACACGGTAATTGCTGCAATATTTTAGTCGCAGCAATAGCAGCGCCGAGCACGTATTCTTTATATTTCTTTATGGCCCAGTTATGTAAATAGCCAGCCACATGCATAGGTAGTAACGCGGAGAGTTTCTAGTGGTAGACCACAGCGATCAATTCAATGCCATAGACGCACAGCTGCAAGCACAAACACTCACTCGGGCGCAGCAAAAAAACCTTCATGCGCTGGCCGTGCGGTTGGCAAGCGAGGAGATCTGTAGCCAACTGCACTCGTGGGACCGGGCAAGCCAAGAACCCTCTAAGGGCGCAACGGCCGCCATTGCGTTAAGGCGCAACGTGTTTCAGCGCCTTGCGGCAAGTGAGGCGCTTTCACATCTGCAAGTACAAGAATTAGTAACCAAACACGTGCCCGCTCTCGCGGTTACCGATGTACTGCTGGTTGTTGGTGGTTATTACTCGGGCAAACGGGCCCTTCCTCGCACCTGCCACGTTTCTGCATTCGACGCCGTTAGGGGCCTCTTTTGCCTGAGCTACAAGTGCGTAAGCACAAACGTAAAACTACAATTTTTCACTGAGGAGGGCCGCGAGCTACAACCACTGTTCACCAAAAGTGTGGAGCACAAAGTTTTTGCACATACAAGTTTTTACGAGCTGCTCGCTTGGTTTCATATAGATACTGCTGCGTCATTGCGTGTGACGTTAACGTCGCCCAAACAAGGGGACGTGAAAATTCTTAGCTCAACGGGCAGTCACTCGGTTCTGCACAGGAACACGCTGAACACTGAATACGCCAAATATACAGGACTCCCCATATCAGAGCGTGCCGTGCCAGAGAGTGCCGTGCCAGAGCAGGGGCAGAGAAACGGCGCATCACCCAATGTCGTGCGAAAAGAACGTCCGTGGCTGTTAATGGACCGCCCACTCGAGGCCGATGACAGTGCCGAACACCTGTATCGCCATGGCCAAGCAACAGGGCGGCGCATGGTGTTTTTGCTCGACCCAGCATCTCCCGATTGGCCACGACTTACCAAGGAAGGGTTTAACCTGGTGCCTTTTAATGCGCAAGAAACCAAATACCTAGCAGGATACAGAGCACTAATCTCCACCCACCTTGAAAGTGGGCTTTCCGTATCACCGTCTGGTGGTGCCAAGCCCGTGTTTTCAACCTTTGGCGTTCCTATTATTCACCTCGGCCACGGAATCGACCAACACCGTGTACCACGTTATTTTCGACACCACAGAATCGATATTAAATGTGTGGCAACAGCCAGAGAAAAAACGCTCTTGACATCACCGAGCGCGAGCTACCTATCAAATAAGGAAATTATGGTAACGGGCTTGCCTCGGCATGACTTGCTGCGTAACGTGCAACGAGCACCCCAGCGTATTCTTGTCATGCCCACCTGGCGCGGTGAGTTGGCTCGCAAATTCAACCCCAAACCCTATAACGCGTTTGCACAGAGATGGATCGACACGCTCGATACGCTCGATACAATACAGCAGAATAAAAATGACCGCCTCGACGTCAGATTTTTATCTCATCCAAAGTTGCGCGACATACCCCAATTTCTTTCGGCTTTTGGCACTCGACTATTTGACAAGCAACAAACGCCATTTCGTCACATCATTGCAACAACGGCCTTGTTGATTACCGACTACAGCTCGGTGGCTTTTGACTTTGCGTTGGCAGGCGTACCGGTTATTTATTTTCAGCCAGATCTAGAGGAATACCGCTTTTCTGGGCACGTGGCTGAGATGGCGTTTGATTATGAGCAGCAAGGGTTTGGGCCGGTCTGTTACACACACGACGCACTTGAGAATTCGGCAAAAGAAACACAGCGCAATGAATATATGATTGCCCCTCACTACCAGCAGCGTGTGAAAACGTTTTTTAATTACGATGACACCAGTATATGCGAGCGAACTTGGCGGTCTATTGAAGCCCTAGGCTATTAAATGCCTGAGGCTTGATGGCACCACTATTCATAATGCCACTGTTAATACCGCCACGATTGAGATCACCACTGTTAATAACAGCCCCGATGCGGCCAGTGGTCTGGCGTCTGTGCATGGTGGCGTCAGCTCAACACTCTCTCTGCCGCCAACCGCGCGCTCTGAACTGGCATTTTTGTCTAAGCAATCCACTGCGCCACTAGCGCGTCATACTCTGCCTCGCTAGTTACCCGCTTAACGTGCTGCGCTTTCTTTTCCATATCGGACTCGGTAATACCCTTGGGATGAATTCTAGAAGCAAAACGCGCCGACTGAGGGTTGTAAGATAAGTCGGTAGCAAGTAGGGGCGTAACGGTTACGCAGTAAGCCGTGCCCATGGCTGGTACCACTCTGTGCACCCAGACATCGGAGGTATGAGCAATCGTTGACAACGAAGACAGCAGCCGACGTGCGTAGCCGGGCGTTATGATGTGCGCAACGTTACTCATGATCGGCTGTTGGGTAAGCACGGCCTGGCGATTTGTTAATTGACCGGGCGTGATTGGTAGACCCGATCTACCCAAACGCACAAGTGCCTCTGAACTAGACAAAATATTGGCAAGCGCTGGTTTAATAAGGCGCAATGTTTCAAACGCACCCTCATAAAAATAAACATCGTCCTCGCAAATCAACACGGGGCCGCTCATTGAAGCCACACGCTTCCACAGGCCAATAAAAGACACCCAGTTGGCCACCTGCTGTGGAATCAAAATATTATTTTCACAGTAACAGCTATGCTCTCCACAACGAAAACATCCCGGATAACCCTTAACGAGCCCCTTTCGATAAATGTTTTTAACCGCTTCTGATGTGGGACCTTGGGCGTTGATAAATGTGAATTGCTTAATACCATGAAGACCAAAATGCTCGGCAACATGCGCCCTGCGCTCATTGTCATCAGGTAACGACAGTACAAAAATGGCTTCGAGGTCTTCCAACATCACTAGCCTACTAAAAACGCGCTGGCGAAATTGCTGACACCATGGTCTCGTGAGAAAAGTAACTGGGCGTCTCGTGCTTTCTGCGTTAAGCCATCTATGTTGTCAAGACCGGTGCGCAACGCTTCAATGACCGATTCAACACTAAACGCCTTAAAGGTTACGCCTGCTCCAAGAGAGGCCACAAGATTACCCGGCGAGCTACCTGCGGGCGCAATAACAGGAACCCCACAGCCCAAGGCCTCTACAACAATACCGGCCATGTTGTACCGATACCAGTCGGGTTTGTACGGAGTTACAACCAAATCGCATCGTGCGATGAGGCTAGCAAGATTGTCCACATAACCCAGTACTTCAACCCCTTTCATGTCATTGGCTAAAGCCAGCCGCTCGGATGAGTCTTGGCAGATAACATGACAACCCTGAGCCACCAACCAATCGACTAGCGAGGGTATCAGTGCAACACCTTTGGCTTGTCGTTGCTCCCCTAAAAACCCCACAGTGACGTGGCCTGAGGGCACCTTAGATGGAATCGGCTGGGCATTGTATATATGCGGCAAAAGTCGCAAGTCTTGTTTGTAGCGAGAGCGATAGAGCTCTGCTACCTCAGCGGTGGTCGCAAGAAACCGAATGGATAGTTGTGCGTCGGCCACCATCTTAAAACCTGACGCCCACAAGGCTGGCCCCAGTAGGCTACCTCGCTGATCCGGGGGAAAATGAATAGCCGCCCTAATATTCCCGGTAATAGGGACGTTAGCGAGGGCGATAAGTTGGTAATCAAAGAGCGTTGTGAATAACTGATAGTCAGCGGCTGCAACCTGCTTAATCTCCTCTTGAAACATCTGCTGCATACGCAAAAACCAGTAGAGCTCTTGGGCCATTCTCGCACTGCGAGGTCGCTCTTTGCCATCACCACTTGTCGAATTCACCGGTCTGTACGGATAGCCTTGAAAGATTGGAAAGATGGTATCAAAGCTGTTTAGCAGTTCGATCGTTGCTTGCTTATTGCAATAAATGACGACCGAATAACCAAGCCCAGAGTAATAGTCGGCTAATTTTTTGTTCCAATCGTAATGGTGGCCGCGGGTTGAATTAAGCCCTGGGTCAATAATATTAATGGTTTTTAGCACAGTTGGATCACTACTCATGGGGCTCCCTGACCTGCTATCCGCCGCTTATGGTTACGCGCTCGGGCTTCAGTGTTCGGATGATTTCCTGATACAAACCCGATGCTTCAATGCGTTCGATTGAACGTTCCTCAGTGGGCACCAAAACTAATTCATCGCAATAATTAAACGGCCAGCCACTGTTGATGTTGAGATCACCTGACAGTGTAACAACGAGCGCGTCCGTACCAACGTTCAACAGCGCCTGCTTCGCTCTGTGCAAAACCGACTCTCTTTGGGGTGATGTGGTGTTAGTCCCCTGTTGACTGGCATTACGCACCCAGCATACCGATGAATGGGTACCTTGAAGACGAGTAACTAACGCCGAACTCACTGGCATATCTGGGCCACTCTCTAGCACGAGTGAAATTGGAATTTTTCCGCCATGGCCGGTAAAAAAACTCTCCAGAAGTGCAGGAAAAAACGATGTAAACATCTGGGGTTTGTGGTTAATCTCGCAGATATGCGCGCCACTCTCGCGCCAACTCACACTAATGTCAGGGATGAGCAAATCAACGCCTGCAATGTCTAAGCGCAACTGGCGCGCCGCATCAATACAGAGCTGCTTGTTATCTGCATGCATAACATCGGGGCTATGCTCTTGTGGCTGGCCACCAGTTGTCACATTACATATGGCGCTTAACCGAACAAACTCCCCCACGGGAGGAATATCTGACAGCACATAGCGTTGCAGGGCGCATACACGCTGTGTCTCTTCATTGGCCTGAATAGCATGCAGATACTGTCGATCGTCGGTTGCGTGTTTTCGCTCGCGATTAACTATTTTAATCAACTGATCAATCGTACTCTTCCCGTCGCCCACCACCGATGCCGGCTGCCTCTCAACTACCCCATGAACCACGTTATTGACCACGTGAACGCGATAGTCCTTGCCCTCGAAGAAACGCTCTACCAACACTTGTTTCGATAATTTTTGAGCCGCATTAAATGCGTTGATAATTTCAGCGTCGTCTTGCAGCAACGCAAACACGCCAGCCCCTCCCTCGGTAGATACCGGCTTCACCACGACGGGCAACCCAATCTTTTTTGCTTGCTCTAGCGCTTCCTCAGCAGAGGCGACAACCGCGCTTGGCACCACTGGAAAACCTGCGTTTGTTAAAAATGTACTGGTAGCGCTCTTGTTTCCAGCAAGCGCAGATCCAATTTTAGAAGTGGCATCAGATAATGAGCTGTCGAATAGGCGCGCATGACGGCCGTAACCCAATTGAAAAATATTCCGCCAGATACGTATCCATGGTATCTGGCGATTATTGGCCTCGAGCAAGATAAATTTACTGTTAAACCCGGCCGGCGCGTCGAAGCGTAACTGCGCAACCAGGGAACGAGCCGATGGGTGCTCAAGCGTGATCGGCGGCCGCTTTGCGAACGCTCGCTCAAGAGCCAACCAAGCAAATTTCAATGCGGCAACAAAGGCCCTGGCCGTTAAGCAAGATATTTGCAGATCCATGACAGAAGAGCCTGGGCGCGTTACCTGTGAAAGAATGGCTGCCGGTCGCTCTGTTGGGTAATCGAAATAACTTAGCACCTCTTGAGCTACGGAAATGGCGGCCTTAAGCAGATTTGGGCCATCATTTGAGTTCAACACATCGCAACTTAGCTGCTCGTTTATGGTCGGAATTTCCACAATAATAGGCGCGTCAGCTATTGCAATACAGACACCTTCCAATGAAGGCTGCACTTCAAGCGTGGCGGTAACTGAGGGGAAAGAAAAACCCCGGTACGCGCCCTCGATAAGCCGTACTTTGTCTACATAGAGTTTCACAATGTGATCTTAGGGTCGCAACTTTTAGAGAATGTATTCTACTTCAAGTTGGCGTGGAGCATTGGCCAAAATTTCACGGACTAACAGCTTAAACAAACGCGCTCAAAAGCAATGTGTACCGCTACACTTGCACGACTACGGGAAAGCCTGCGGTAACAACCCGGAAACAGTTACAATAACCGCACGGGAGGCCTAGCGGCCTCGACCACTCGTCTTGTCGTTATGGCACTTGATTTATGTTTGACATTATTAAACCCATAGAAAAGCCCGCATCAGCTGTTGCAGTTTTTGCCATGGTGGCCAATGAAAGGGATCTTCTGCCCCATTTTTTAGCCCATTATCGCCAATTGGGCATCGATGAGTTCCACTTTCTGGTGGACAAATCGTCAGACGGAACACAGGAATGGCTCATGACGCAGCAAGACTGCGCGGTAATGACGTGTCGCTATAAATTTGGCGATGACGTTGAATTAGAGTACATGGGGCAACCCCACAAGGGGCGCTTTGCGAACATGGCGCGTGGTGCAGCAGCAAGAACATTTATGATGGGCCGATGGTGTCTAATACTCGACGCTGATGAGTTTCTAGTACTCCCAGAGGATGTTCCCGACATACCGGCGTGGACACGGCTTCTCGATAACATGCAACTTGATTGCTGCAGGGCGTTGATGGTGGATTACTTCCCCGAGCAACTTCAGGATTTAAATCACGCTGACGCGGCAATGAGCCCCTTCGATATTGCTCCCTTCTATGATTCTCTCAGTTGGGACTGGGCGTCCGACAGTAATGCACCCAACCAAATTTCGTATGAACGCGCTGTACGTGCACGCATAGCAAAGCGCCTACTTGAGCTCTATCCCGACCACACAGAAATTGCTTTAGGCGTGCCTAAAATGTTGTTCAAAACACCTCTGATCAAAGTGCACCCAGATACCCACATGTTCAACCCACACCAATGCAATCACCTAAGCTCAGACAAAATTCAGGTGGCACTGGCTCACTTTAAGTTTTTGCCGGGCTGGCAAGCTAAGGTGAATGAGGCTGTTGATCAGAAGCAATATGTCAACGGCTCCATAAAATATGTGCCACTTAAGCTCGCAGCCAACGATCTGACCAACTGGCCGTTACGGGGCTCACACAGCGTAGATTCAAGGATTACGCCTTTGAGCCAGTCTGAGATGGTGTTTAACCATTTACCTACCCAGCCATCAATTAAGCATCATAGAGCTGCCAAACGACCAGTCCCCAAGCCAATCATTTGGAAAGAGCCCAATCGTAAAAACCTGTCTCCGCTACATATTGCCAATCGCGGTGCTCGAAATTCTACCGTCACTGGAGTCGCATGGATTGATGAATATCGCTTGGTAGCGAACCACCGCGATGGTATGCGGGTTGCGCTATTCGACGTGCGTAAGGGTGAGTCGCCGCTTGCTGTTGCAGACTTACCCAATCTTAACGACGATGTTGCGGTTTGGTCATTGGGTGATGGCAGTTGGGAAGTGGTGATATCAGACTGTTGGCACGGGCTTTACACTAAGCTTAGGCTGACGCTTGAGCCTGAACCCGTTTTTGAACGCCTCACCACCCAATGGAATAACCGCAAGACCTTTTCCCATGGCGTGAACTACGATAGCCAGGGCCAACTATGGCTAGCCTTAATGACCGGCATGGACCCTCGCATAGAGATTGACGGAGGTGGTGGTGTATGGCGATTGCCACGACCCTGGGGATGCAGACAGGTATGTTTCGACTACGCCACAGGTAATGCCTACGCGATTGCCGTTTCGAATGTACCCCAGAGAGCCGAGTACAGTGACGTAAAACTCCGTATTTATACAATGGTGGCAGGCAGTACAACATGGTCCCTCTTTGAGGAGCTGACCAACGTACATTCCGACGCAGGTGCCGTTTACAAAAACATTTTATGGATTACTGATCAGTACGAGGATCGGGTTTTGGGGTTAAAGCTCACTGAAAATTCCCCTAAACAGAGTGGCAAGCCTAACAAGGCCATTTCAATAGGCGGAAAACTGTTTTCTTTTCCGCACGGCATAGCCATCTCGAGCGATGGATTAATGGCGGTGACCAACTATGGAACCAGTAGCATTAGCTTTGTCGATTTGAATGAAGTGCTCTAGCCCTGCTTGGTGGGTCAAAACCGCAATCTACTACCACACTCAAGCCACTGGAATTTTCGCTCCTTTATGCGGAACAACAGGCATGGTGCGCATAGCACGTTAGGGCTGACTCCGTAAGCTCATTTTCCGTACACATCACGGCGCGGTGAATTGAAAACCTAAACGCAAGTCGAGGCCCTCCCGGGGAAAACCTAATTTTTGCTCATAGAAACGGTCTTGCAAGTTTGCAGCATTAACGTAAACACGCAGGCTATCTGTAAACTGCCAAGATGCCTTCGCAGAAACAACCAAGAAATCATCCAGTTCGGTGTAAACGCCATCTCGCGTTACATCATATAGCTGGCTGACGTACTCGGCCCTTACACCCAAATCAAGATTACCCCAATTTGTGCGAGCATCCACGTAGCCCGATACCCTGGGTCGGCTTCGGATTTGGCGTTTGCCGCCCTCCTCTAGCTGCTCCTCAGCCTCAATTAGCGCACCGCCAGCACTCACAGATGCATTCGAGGCCAGTATGAACGTGCCCGCGAGCTCTGCACCCTTGATAACAGCGTCTTCCAAGTTAGCGTACGGCAAAGTTCGAGCCGGCTTCTCAATGAGGCCATCAATCTGGTTATAGAAAATTGAGCCACTCAGACTTATGGCGTTGCTAACGTTGGTGGTTAGTGTGAGCTCGGCGTTATTGGACTCCACTTCACTTAATGAGGGATTACCATAACGGCGCTCATACAATTCATTTAACTTAGGGAAGCGTGTTCGCTGAGCATAGCTTGCTCGGAGCATGGTCGCTGGCGACATTGCGTATTCGGCTACTATCTGTGGGTTTAGCGCTCTGACGCGTGTGCCGTTACTACCCTCAAAATGCGTTGCAATAACACCCAACCGCCAGTTTAGTGTGGCACTTTCATTAACACCACTCAGTTCAGAGGCTAGGCTATAGGTATCGACTGACTCCGATGTTGTATCTAAAAACGTGTTGTCTGCGGTGTATTTTTCTCGGCCGTAAGAAGCAGCTAGTAGTAGGGTGCCGCCAGTGTCAAAATTTATGGTGTTATACGCCCGCAGCCCAAACGCGTTGTCGCTGCCGCGGTCGGTCTGTTCAATGACCGCATAATCACCGCCTTCATACTCGCTCAGCTCAAAATCGTACGTGTTGTAGTAACCTTTTATGGCGGCGGCGTCACCTAATTGCTGAGAAAAAATGAATGATTGTCTATCTGAACGATTGAGCCTCTCAAATTTGGGCTTATCAGGCCCCAAGTTAGGGGGTAGGCCCTTACTTGCCCACACCCCCATGTAGGTAAATGCTGTCTCGCCCATGTCCCATAAATTTGTGGTGGCACGCACCAGAGCATCATTACGTCTGAAGTCGGAATTAGTACGACGAGATCCCGTCTGATAACTCGCCGTAGAATACGTGTCGGGCATAGGCGTGCTATCAGTTGATGCGTGTCCTACGCTAACAGCAACGGAGGCCATGGGTAATGAGAAACCAGACGTAGCTCTAAGGATAGCCGTTTTCGCCTGACCAACCTCGGCATGCAAAATGGTTGACGTTGCGTCGGGTCTTAACGGAATTACATCCACCACACCACCAAGACCATTTGCGCCATAGACCACTGAGGGCGCCGTTTTGGAGACTTGAATTCTATCTACCGGCCCACTGCTCACTTCATTAAGATCTATGGTCCCCTCGAATGCTGACGCAATGGGAATGCCATCGTAAAGCACCAGTACATCGCGATCTCGAAAACCCCGTATCCAAGCACGGGCTTCGGCAGACGATGCGCCATATTGAATATTTAACCCGGGCTGATAGCGCAACGCATCGGCCACCGTAAGTGCATTAATTGCTATAAGGTCGTCTTTATCTACCAGCCACTTATCTGTCGTGCGCGTGTCGTTTAGTTGCGATTGTGCTCGCACAATAATTTCGGGTAGAAAATAGCCGTCGTCTGCATCAGCAACGGCGCTTACTCTAAAAGGTACTAATAAGGCACAACACACACCACAGTACGCCAACACCCCGCCAACGTTCTTTTTACGTCTTGCTATTATCATGCTCATAAATTCACCTGGTAAGAGCAACGAACGGCCGAAAACAAGCAGCGTGACCGATCATCGGCTCGGACAACACCCGCCGATGCCGGGCCTCTTTGGTCCTCATTATCTTTGTCTACCTGCTCGCAATCAAATCCTGCCCCGGCTAGTAATGCTATCACCGAGCGGTGTGTGAGTGCGGGAGCTTGCCGGTGTGAGCCTTGCCAGAATTGCTCTGCCACCTCCAAAACCTCTTTAGACATTGCAGCGCTTATGTCGTGATTACGCAAACCTTCGGCCACACTGTCTATGGCTGTTTGAATATTGCGCTCGGCATTGGGTTGTAGCCACGCATCATCGTTTGGATATAGCGTTTGCACCAGCATCAAACGAGCGCCCTCACTGGCCATCAGGCCCCAGTTGGTACAAACAGTGCTTCGAAGATCACCAGGGATTTGACCCAAAATATTGTGCGCAACAATCATTTGATAGGGCGAATTGGCGTCTTTATAAAGCGCTGAACTCTCAACGAAATCCCCGTTGATAATGTTGAAACTGGCCTGGTGTCTGTCCTTGTACAAGCGCAACACTTTACAGGCGGTCTCACAGCGCTCGATGATATCTACAGCAGGGGGATTAGGCAACGATCGGCATGCCCCAAGTACAATATCAAGCACCGCCGAATCGGCCGCGCCGCAAATTAGAATGCGCGCGTCCGCATTTGCCAATGCAACAACCTCGCGGGTTATTTCCTCAGCACCAAATACGGCCTTAGGTGGCAACAAATAGCGTAAGAACGGCCAGATACGGTGATAATTGCAACAGCCATGATCGGGACGACAGCACCTTGGGGCCAGCTCCCAGGCCGCTAGCGCTTCCTGTTCATCGATCAAAATAGAACTCCACGGCGCATCTCGAGTGATCTTGCCGAGTTTGAAAAAGTGGTGCGCCCGTTAGCCAAACAAACCGTCGTTAAGCGATGGATCATAAACTGGGAAGCTCGTTTGCTCCAATACAAACCCTAAAAATAGTGCCAAAATTATGGCTCGGGTCAGCCTAGATATTTGCGCCGCAGGGGAACCTTCTACGCTAGAACGGTTCCTGACAAGGAAAAACCAGGCACCAAATGTCGTGGCTAGGGCCATACTTAGTCCTACCAATGGTTGCAAAACGAGAACGGCTAAAAGGGCGAACATGAGCGCCGCGCCCCCACTTTGTACCTTGGCTACCATCACCGAGAACTCAGGCAACGTATTGATCGCCACCCTAATCAAGTTATAGGGCCTCACGTAAAGCAATATTCTTAGCCCTTGAATAAAAGCAGCGAGGGACACAACTGAAAAATACAAGGCACTCCAGCCTTTAGGTAGGTTTTGCCAAAAGGCAATACCCGCGACAAGAATGAGGACTATAGCCAACGCCAGCATCGAAAATCGCGTTGCACCGGTCGCCAGATCATTTCCCTGCACATGCAGTTCACCCATATCTCTACGCCACCGGTATAGAAACGCTAGCGCAATAACGCAAAACGCCAAGACTCCAGCGGAGATTAGCTGAGTTTCTGTGACTCTGTCGTAATAAATGAGTTGAGCAGCTAACATGCCATTTCTCTCGATCATATCGCCAAGGATAAAGGCAACTACGAAAGGCACTATCGGTATATGAGCAGATCGAAAGAGCAAACCAAGCATATAAAAGCCAACGAGTTGCGCTATACCAGGCATGCCACCGGCATAGGCGCCAGCAGAAACTATCGTAGTTAGTAGAATCCAAGGCGCTATTTTTAGCAGTGGAATCTGGCGAATACGCGCAAGGCTAGGCGCTGCTAAAATACCCAAAAACGATGTGAGTAAATTTGAAAAAACAAGCGCAAAAATTAATAAGTAGGTGGTTGTTAAGTGGCGGGTAAGCATGTCAACGCCAGGCTGAAGTCCGTGTACAGCCAGGGCCGCTAATAAGATCACGCAGGCCTCGCTACCAGGAATACCCAGGCTTAGTGTGGGTATCAACATTCCGCCATCCTTCGCATCAATGGCAGCTTCAGGCGCAATTAAACCCCTTACTTGACCTTGCCCAAACCTAGGTTCAACAAACCTTTTCGCAGATGCCAAACCATAAGCAGCATAGCCTGCCACAGGCCCACCTAAGCCTGGGATAGCCCCGACCACCGTGCCCAACAAGGAGCTCTTTACCACAAGCGGTATGTGGCGAAACACTGTAAGTAACCCTGCAGACACTGAGTCACCTTTACCCTCTTTAACTACGTAATCAGGTTTAAACACAACAGGCTTAAACCATTTGGCAACCTCGGGGAGGGTAAAGACACCTAACATTAACGGCAAAATCGCCAGCCCATCATACAAGCTACTGACGCCAAAATTCAGCCTTGGTCCGCCCGTCAATATGTCTGCACCCACACCAGCACAGAGCAAGCCCGACAAAAGTGCGGTCAGTGACGCAAAAAGCGACTTAGACGGGAGCAGCAGGACTAGAAATAACCCCAGTATCAGTAAAAGGGTCAACTCAAAAGCGCCAACGTGAGAAACCAGCAATACCAGGTATGGCAGGGACATAAGCGTAAAAGTGACCCCAACCAATGAGCCCAGAGCTGATGACAAAGCCGCAATGCTTATGGCCATTTTTGGTCGACCTTGCGAGGTAATCACGTATCCATCGAGTAACGCCACACTCGACGACGCACTGCCCGGCACGTTGAATAAGATGGCAGTAACCGACCCCATAAAAGTGGCACCACCGGTTATAGCGCCAAAAAGAATCATGGTGTGCTCGGTTGACCATGTTGCGGTGATTGCAAGAGCGATAGAGGCGAAACCAACACCAGACATTCCAGGGATGAATGACGTAAACATGACCAGCAGCGTACCCAAGCTTAGTATTAATAGGCTATCTAGCTGCAAAAGCACAACGAGTGCGTCGGTCATTGCGCCCCCGCATACCACTGATTTTCAAGAGCGTACCACTGCTTAACCGTTTTAATTTGCTGTAATTCGGACTTGGAGAAATGTTCCAGCGCCACGCACTCTAGTGAATCAATTTGTGCGAGTGGAAAGCCAAATGTTAGCAGCTCATAAGGGGTTATGATTAAAATACACCTCTCAATATCGCGGCGTAGCAATAAAGCGTCGGCAGCTTCAAAGTAGCCGTCAAAAGGCTTGCTGGCCCGCCGCCCAGCTATCCATAAACCGTCACGTGAAGACACCCCAACACCCACGGCGCAATGATCAGGCTTTTGACGAATTGACTCAATCAAAGGTTGGGCTTTGACGGTATCGCTGGGCAACAAGATGAGCTTAACTGGCACAGACCAACCCGACGGAAAACACTCTTTTAGCAATCTCTTATAACGGTGAGGGTCATTTCGCCCACTCATTTGAGGACCCAAATTAATTTCACAAATGACCGCTGTAGAATCTAACCACGAGATGGCTATGTCATCTGCAATAATATCAACACCACTAATGTCTAGACCCAGCCCATGCGTCGCATCTATCGCCAACTGCAAATTGTCGGGATGCACAATCTGTGGCTGTGTGTAATCTAGCTCTTCGTTAGTACCACCACTGTTAATATTATCTCTGCGCCGCAAGCGCACAAACTTGCCCTTTTGCACAACACTGGTGGGCTTTAGTAATTGCTCGGCCAATAGATCTAATGCTTCGCTATCAAGACTCACTTTGCCGTCGGCGGGCGACTCATGCCAGCCTTGGGACTCGTCGTGGTCAGTTGACTGCTTAGCGAAAACGAGCTCGCGTACCGTGCGCTCGCCATCTCCATGTATACCACCCGGAAGGCGGCGTACCACGCGAATAACTTGTTCGTTAACCACCATAAATCGGTGTGTAAAACCAGACACAAATTTTTCTAATAAAATTTTCGAAGACCATTCCGCGGCGGCGGTAAAAGCTGTCCGTACTTGTTGCGGGTCAGTCAAACCGGCATAAACTCCCTCACCTCTATCTCGGTCTGCAGGCTTAACAACAACGGGATACCCCAGGCGCTCGGCAACCTGCACCGCCTCGTCTTCGCTTTTAACTTGCTGATGCAGCGGGGCGGGCAAGCCCAGACGCTTAAGCCAAGCAGCGGTAGAGGCCTTATCGGAAACAATGCTGCCACCAATGTATGGCGTATCTGAACTCAAATTGCTTCGAAAACACTTGTGCTGCCTGGACACGCCTAGAACTAAAATGCTGTTGACGTACCGATGCGGAATCCGCATTGCGTTGGCGGCCTCACAAAAATACCGCCGGCTGATGTTAGTTTTAAATGGGTACGCGTTGGCCAATTCAGCCGTGATGGCGCGCATGGACTCATCAATGGCTTCAATTTCATGCGCATCACTCGCGTTTACCAGCGCAATTACTTTTGGAAGAGCTTGTTGAAGTGGCTCTCGGTACAGTACCGGCCAGAGCAAGCTGACCCGATGTGTCCCATCATTCCTTGCCATTTCAACATGGAAATCATGCCGTGTTGACCAACCGGTGTTACGTAAAAGCGCACTGATCATTTTTGCAAACCCGAACCAGAATTTGTCAATGTCGGTGCCATCTATATGTGGCGGTTTTTCGTCTAGTACCTCGCAACACTGCTTGATACGAAGACTCGCACCAAGAAGCGCAGCTGGCCCTATTGACAACGCGGCCACCTCGCAACTTTGGCCCAGCCCAAAGACACTGCCAGGCAAGCTTCGAGTGGGCCGCAGTAGCGTAAGAGGGACGTTACTCATGGACTGATTCATGTGGGCTAATGGTTGCAGATTGATATTGGCTCATAATTAAACTGAGATCGGCAAAGATCTGCCTTGCTCTCGTCGATGATCCAAGGGTCATTGATATACCCAAAGATTCAGCGTGGCTGCGGAAATTTGCGTCACTGAGCGCAGTGTAAAACACATTCTCTAGGCAAAACTTATGGTCGGCCGGCATGCTCGCATCAACAGCGAGTGTTGTAAACGAATACGCCAGCTGCGTAATCCAATTGACGATGGGCTGCTGCGCTAGAGGTGACAGGGCGGGGCCTGCAATATTACCGGTGGTTTGCGCTAATGCTTGTGGCAGAGTTAATGCACTAGGAAACAGTGGGTTAGATTGGCCGGCGAGCACCAAATACACGCCAGCAAAGCTGGAGTCTCGACCTAGGTAGCGCCTTGCGGTAGTCACAGTAGCGGCCATTAGGTCTATTTCTCCTCTTGCCAATGCTGCCCAGGTATCAGCACTACCTCGGTAGCCCCTTATAGGGACAAGATCTCGTTGCAATAATGCGGCAGGTGCCTCTAATCGCCAATAAGTCTCACTTGACGCCGCGAGCAATCGTCCACCCGTTCGCAGCGTGTCCAGAGCGTCATGCCGGACAATCCAAACTGCAGGCTCCTCGGCCACAACAAGTAACGCCGACAGATCTTGCAGCAATGGAGCTTCCAGTCCCATTGAGGCGGCCGAGATTAGCATTCGTGGGTCGGCAATCATAAGCGCTAAATCGTTATGGCGGTCACGTAAGAGTGATTGTGCTGCCATTGTGCCCATAGCCCCGGGAATATTTTGCACAAGAACATGGATACCTCTGTCGCTTTCAAGGAAATCGGCCAGTTGTCGCGCTAATAAGTCTTTGCCACCACCGGGAGAGAACGGCACAATGAGCGTGAGGCCGCGGGCTTTAAGTTCGTCGACGCACTCGCCGGCGGGCTCAGCAGCGGCTAGAAGATTTGGGGCTGGATCTGAAGCCGTGGAGGCCGTGGAGATAGGTGCGAACGTGACCCACACACATAGAAATAACATTGGCGTAAGAACGACATGTAGCCATACCTGTAAATTTTGTAAATACATGACCCTAGTCTGAGTTTAAAGGACATTGCATCATAGTAGTAGAGATAGAACATCTGGCAAATTTTAAAAAGGTAAGTCAGACATGCCTGTTGATCTAGACAAGAGCATGCTCGATCGAGGTAAAACCAGGACCACACCCTTGTGCCACAAAATAACTGTCAGATGGGGATAAATCGTGCAACGCAGTAATATTAAGTCATTTGCCACAATCGGAACGTCGATTTGTCGTACTGAGTCCGCTTGGGTAAGCTCTTGCGATGGGCGCACTGAATAGCTGTGGCGACAACACCTCAGCATTTAAGAGCGCCGCGCAGGCTGAGCTATAGCAACCCGTGGCCGTCGTTAACAGTGCCCACCCGGGGGCTGCTTTGTATGCAGAGCGTTGCAGCCAGTGCCACAACGGCGGCGGCAATGAGGCCTTGCAAGCACCGCCGCTCAACACCCTAAACGTCTGGCAAATTTTGTACCAGCGAGTAAAGCTATCTTCTTTGTCTCAGATAGGCCCATTTTCAGCAGAATTGGCCGAGCGCAACGTAAATGAACATTATGGTCATGCAATAGGTATTTCAATACGCACCACGGTCAAACCCGCCTCGCAGTCTACCGTAATCACACCACCCAGCTCCTCGGTGATTTGCCACGCCGAAGTGAGTCCCATACCGGCATGCTTTACATCGTCTTTGGTGGTGTAAAAAGGCTCAAACAGGTTGTCAGTTTGTGACGCATCAAAACCGCAACCATTGTCTTCAATACTCACAGCCCAACAGGTGTCCCTCACCATTTCGGTAACACGCAGCGTACGCGGACGATCATCAATAAC
>Ga0181559_10000319_pt1 | contig 43174 bp, 38 predicted proteins | sample 011ome_21_FD_133752 | JGI IMG/M metagenome (GOLD analysis project Ga0181559, IMG submission 133752) | Coastal salt marsh microbial communities from the Groves Creek Marsh, Skidaway Island, Georgia - 011508AT metaG (megahit assembly) | ecosystem: Environmental > Aquatic > Marine > Intertidal... | reverse complement strand
CTACGAGGATCCTGTTTCAGGGTGATCTGTCCCCCACGAAGTGCCTCTCACTTCGCACTCGCCTGTTCGGGCGATCTAACGGTTTTTGAGCGGACTTGCGATTGGTAGAAACGGTCCGAGACGGTACTGTGTTTGGAGGCGACTTGACCTTCAATTAACACACAGGCTTGCTCATGAACACGCAACAAACGGTAACGGTGGGGCCGTACCGCTGTGGTGCATCGGAACCGTTAATGCTCATCGCGGGGCCGTGTGTCCTAGAATCAGTTGATCAGGCAATGGTAATTGCCGAAACGCTCGCCACGCTCAATCAGCAACTAGATATCCAAGTGGTTTTCAAAGCTTCCTTTGACAAAGCCAATCGCACCAGTCTCGATGCCCATCGAGGTCTAGGCCTAGACGAGGGACTGCGAGGTCTCGAGGAAATTGCCAAGCGTTCTGGCCTTCCCACCACGACCGATATTCATCTCCCCGAACAGGCCAGCAGCGTTGCTCAAGTTTGTGACCTGATTCAGATCCCCGCCTTTCTCGCACGACAAACCGACCTTCTTGTTGCGGCGGCCAAGACAGGTTTGCCATTGAACGTCAAAAAAGGACAGTTCATGGCCCCATTGGACATGCAGTATGTCGTGCAAAAAGTGATGGGAAGCGGTGCGAGTGGGGTGATGTTGTGCGAGCGAGGAACGTTCTTTGGCTATGGACGCCTCGTCAACGACATGCAGGCGTTGGTGCTGATGCGACAACTCGGCGTGCCGGTGGTGTTTGACGCTACCCATAGCGTTCAACAGCCTGGCGGCCTCGGCGGCGCAACGGGAGGGAATCGTGCGATGGTGGAGCCGCTTGCTCGAGCTGCTGTGGCGATTGGCGTTGACGCTTTGTTCTTCGAAACGCATCCCAACCCAGAGACCTCACCGAGCGACGGCCTCAATATGGTTCCCCTCGATCAGTTCCCCACGCTCATCCGACGACTGCTGACACTGCGGGAAACGATTCGCCAAATCGATCTTTCTCAGCACTCGTGACAGACCAAAGCGGATCGACGCATCCAGTCGCCAATGGACGCGCCTTCACAATGGAAATTTTTGGTGACGGCTCTCTAACGGACCTATTTTTGATCGGTTTTTCCTCGCTGGGATTTTTCCTCGCTGGGATTTTTCCTCAAAGGCTTCTGATAGAGATCCCGTGATACCAGTCAACCAGTCCCTTGGCAGCAGGCAATCAAAACACGAAGTCCGGCAAGGGTCTGGTTTCACGGGTATTTCAAAAGAATGAACGATTTTGCGGTTTGCGACGTAACACTGGAGCCTGCGAATCGTCATGATCCGGTGCGCTGACTCACAGTGGATCGATCTCCATGGACGGGGTCACTCTTTCCGAATCTCGACCAACACCGAGAGACGGATCGAATCACCAATGGTCGAAATTCATTGTCGGCGGCGCGACCCCTACGCTACCTACAACTTGCGTGATTGGCCAACTTGTTAGCCTTCCCCCGATCGTCACTAGACGCAGAGCCAAAGTTATTAACGAACGGGTCATTGTGTTCTTGCCTGTTTACCGCGAATCAGGCGGTCGGCGAGAACGCTTTCTCGTAAACTTTGTCGTCGCGATTTTGGCCCGCCGAATGATTCCGTTTGTTGATCATCAGTCGGCTGCTGAATGCCCGATTTGTGTCATTCTCTTGTTTTGCCTGTGTTGCTATTTCGTTTGCTAGGATCAAAAGTTTAATGGATCGAAACGCACTCGTTCTGTCATGGTGTCGCCTCACAAGACAACCCACAGCGACAAAGCTATCTGCGCGAACCCCAGCGATTGGGAACGTAGCGATTGGAAACTCCGTGATGGGAATCCTTGCGATTCTTTTTTTAGTGGCCGCCACAGGTTGTGGCAGCGACTTGGAACAGGCGAGAAAGATTCAAAGCAAGCGTCAAACACTGATGCAATCTCAGTCGCAACAAGACGATTTAGGAGAAGTCTTTGAACTGCTGAGTCATTTTGTAGAACTGAACGACCAAAAGGCAACTCGCCAGATCGTCTATCACCTGAACCGCTGGAAAGATGGCCGACCAGTCGAAGGTGCTGATGTTCCTGAAGCCTTCAGTTTGGTGAGCGACCTTTTGCCTGCAGACCAAGCGACTCGTCGAATCACATCAAGTGATTATCAATCGAGCGACATTCGTCATCTGCGAGATTCCTACTTGTTCCGTCGTGTTCTTGAATGGGCCGACCGACCCGAGAGTGATGACCCGTTGTTGGCGTCTTGGCTGAAAGATCAAGAAGCCGTGCTGGGTGAGAATGATGGGCTTAAGCTAAGGACGATTTCGCGTTTATTTGACTGGACCGTCCGAAACATTGCCTATGAACCGATGGAAACACCTCCGCCGGCTCAATTAACTCTTCCCGCATTGCCTCACGGCATGGTGCTGCAGGGTGCGGGCTATCGGCAATCGGATTACCTGACACTCTGGCGAGGCATCGGAGATTCTCTACAGCGTTCAGGTGTTTTTACTCAGCTTTGTCAACAAGCCGGAATCCCAGCATTTGTTCTCGCTCGACAAGATGCGAACTCCGGTGAACTAGTGCCGTGGTGCGTTGCTGCCATGATCGGAGACGACGCGTATTTATTTGAACCCAACCTTAGCACGTACATCCCAGGCCCGGGGCAGATTGGTATCGCAACACTCGCACAGGCGAGACAAGACGCGAGTGTCATGCGTCGGCTTAATCTGCCTGGATTCTTTGAATATCCGATTTCGAAAGACGATATTCAGCAGTCCATCGCGTTGCTTAATTTGCAACCTGAGGCGGCTGCAGCAAGAATGAGTTTTCTGGAATCGGGACTCACCGGTCAGCGACGCTTAACGATTTATCAAGACATCGACGCTTTAATCGCAGCCATCGATCAAATACCGGGCATTGCAGGAGTGAGGCTTTGGGATATCCCGTTGAAGGCGGATCTTTACGAAAAGGAAATGCTAGAAGCATCTGAACGCGATCCACTACTGGCCTTTTGGTATCGCTCAACTTGGGCGATTCTTGAGGCTCCGATCGACATGGCTCGAGAACTTGCGTTGGGTCGGTGGAGACATTTGCATGGAGTATTCAGCGACGAGGAAGATGGAGACAAGAAAGGTGCTCGTACGCTGTATCTCGCGCAGCGTGCACCCGAGTTCGAGATTGACAAGTTAAGTACCGACGTCGATTTGCAGCAGGCCTATGGGGTAAGACGTGATCTTGGCATGGATCAACAACAATATGAAATGCAACTCGCACAGGCGCAGCAGATCATGCGAGGCGGAAAACGCACGGCAACCTACTGGATTAGCCTTCTTCAATATGATGATGCCAAATACGATACCGCAGAGAACTGGTTCTCGAAGCGTGTGTTGCTCGAATCGCAATTGTCACTCTGGGAACCATCGGCTCGCTACAATCTCGCTCGGTGCCTCGAACGGCTCGGGCAATCGGACGAAGCGGTAGAAATTTACAAAACCGACGGCGACCCGCAGGAACATGGCAACCGAATTCGCGCAAGACTCTTCCAGAAGTCGATTTCCGATTCCCAAGATTCTGCGGCTTCTGATTCAGGGGATTCGCAGGCGGGTTCATCTGACAACAACGCTTCAGATAGCGATCCATCAGGCAATCCTGAACCTGCAAACGAGCCTCCGGCGACCGTGACGCCAGAGAACAACGATTCACCAACTGGTGGATCTGAATGAGCGAGCGATAATGTGGCCTAAAGTCGCTCCACTTTGACTCGGTCGATCCCTATCGCGGCAAGTGGGAACGCCCGATCTATCACTCCCGCATCCGACAGTTGCGTCAGCGTCAAACCATCTGGCACAGAACAGGATTTTAGGATGATCAGTTCTTGTGCATGAACCAGCTTCGCGAGTCGTGCCGCTATCGAATCGGTGGTGGTGTCCCAATTTTCTGGTAAATCGCTAGCTGGAGCATCAAGCATCGATCGATCGCCCTCCTTTACTTCGCTTGGCAGTGACTGCCGATAAAACGTATCCACACGAACAAGGGTAGTGGTTCCAAACGCTGACGGACGCTCAATCCACTGCTCTAATTGCTCGCGGGTTTCAATCGCTGGCCAGTTCAGACGTCGCCGCATGATGTTGAAAGTATGAGTGAGTAGATTGACGCAAAGCCAGTGTACCTCCGCCTCTTCCAATCTTGCCTCGACATCCAAGCTGGTTACTTTTCCCACCTTAGATACTTGATCCCTATTGATAACGGAATCAATGTCGCGAATTGCATTGACTAGATCACCGCCACCGACGATGGCAAGGGAATAAGCCACCTCCTGTTGCTTATGCCAGTCACTCAACCTCGAGCAAATATCTGGCGACTTTAACAAACTACCGCCGATTTTGACGACGCGTCTCATTGGAACGACCCTTTACGATTGGAGCCATCCAGCGGTGACCCCGCCGCGCATCGTTCTTCCGCGATCCTTTTTTGCAAAAGCCCCGCAATCGCGACCGCGGGGGCATTTCTCGCTCCTTGCACTCCGATCACCTCGCGCAGGTACCGCTTGGGCTGTTGACCTAAAATCGGAACCAAATCATCACTGTGACCGCTAATCATTAATTGCTCGCTCGCACCGTATCTCTCGGTGATTCGATTGAATGCTTTCTCAATTTTCAAGCGAGCGGCATCGTGAACTTGCTTTGCAAGATCGACGGCCTGTCGCTCAGCCAAATCATGAAAGCCTAGCCCTAAGATCCTTGCTAGCCGGTTCATGCAGTGCTGCATCGTGCACGGCTTACCATCTGCCGTATCACAATCATCCACTGACTCAGACACTAAACCAAGAATCACACGCACATCTTTCATCGTTGCAAAATGCTCTCGCATCACGGGGCAGCACTTACCACCAATCAGCAATGATTCAACCATCATCGCGATCGACGTTCGCTCTCCTCCGAGATAAACAAGAGATCCTTCGCTCAACCGATCAAAGTCCGTGATAGCGTTGGTCGCAACGCATCCCTTTCGAATCGGAATCAAATCAGTGGTGGTCGACCCGATATCCAAAAGCAACCCATCAGAAAAATCAGTGGCGCCAACATAATTGGCAAGTCCGTGCCAGTTCGATGCAGCAGTCAGGCTTTCGTTGCCCACGCATTGCAAAGAAGTACGGAAGGCACCGTCCACCCCGTAGTAAAGGGGATCAGGCAGTTCACTTTTTTGACATGCGACAGAGACGTCGTGAACGATCTGAACGACTCCTTCCCTGCGATCAAAGAAGCAGTCGGCCAACTCGCCCGTCATCGTGACCCCGCAAGCAGCCACCTGCTTCATTGGCAAAAGCGAAAAATCTGCAATCAACTGATCGGCGAGTCTCTCATGATCCTTCCACATCGGAAACACAGTTGAGTGAGCGATCACGTGACGCGGCGTGTCCCGCTTGCCTTCGATGCAACTTGTATCCCCGGGAATCAAGGCATACTTAATATTTGCGCCACCGACATCGATTCCGAGTACAGACAATGAAGGTAATTCGGTCATGGTATGAATTTTAGCTCTGGCCAGCAGTTTCTACCAAACCGTCGGGTGTCCACACGACCGATTGCCCGGAATGACGGTAGTTAAGTGGTTCGGATTCTAAATTAAAAATTCGCTTTGCGAGATTACCACTGACAATTTTCCGTAGTCCAACGTAAGAAGTCGTCATTCGCGGATTGATCTCAATCAATCGATCGCCTTGTTCATCATCATCAAGAACTAAATCAAAACCGACAAATCCAGCACCGAGTTTGGGCATTGCCGTAAGAGCTTTACGGACTAACGCATGGGCACGTGCTTGATAGACTTCTGATAAAGGCCCTTTTCCACCAAAATATTGCAGCGTTTGCGGATCAATCGATTGTGTCACAGCAGGAAGCAATTCGACACCACGTTCGTTGGCAATCACGGATACCGAGATCGACTGACCGGGTAACCAAGGCTGCAGGATCTGATTTTCTTTCATTTGCTGAATTGCAGCATGAAAATGATCACACACGACAATCCCGTCCGAGCCACACCCATCGCGAGGTTTCAAGATAAACCGTCGTGACTGACTCAATTCATCTCTGGCAAGAACAAGCGAATCCATGCCATCGCGAAAGTCTCGACCTTGAAGATCAGCAACTTGGGCATGTGACCAAGTCGCTGGATGCGCGACGCCGGCAGAAATCAATCGTTGTGCGGTTACCCATTTGTCGCTGGCAATGCGTGTGAACTCGCTGTTCGGCGCAACAATGTTGATCGCTGATGATCGAAATGCCTCAATCGTATCGTGCAAAGTATGATCCGATTCGGGCGCGATCACGATTGCTGCATCACACGTTTTCGCCTGCTGGATCCACTGATCAAGGAAAGGCTGCGATGCAGAGACCTTGAACGCGGAAACGCGATCCTTGCCGATCCAACGCCCCTTCCAATCGCCTTGCGGCATCCCATCCAATGCGACAGGGGCGATACGCGGATCAATCGGCACGAGGACATCCGCGAATGCCGACAAATCCTCTTTCAAAGCGGTTAACATGGCCGCCCCTTCACGAAGAAGCGAGGACGGAATCGAATCAACGCAATGGCCGATCAGACCACCACCGCAAATGTATTCGCCCAAAAAGATGCGCATGCTCGAAGCCACGGTTGACCGTTTCGATGAAACTCGACAGCCTGATCAAGGCTTGCACGTTGGCGGACAATCGCTCTAGAAAATCCCGAGGTGATCTCGGGCTTCGTCGGTCATTTTTTCGGGAGTCCACGGTGGATCCATCACCACTTTGACCTCGCAGGTAGCAACCTCATCAAGACCTTCCACCGAGTTCTTGGCACCCGAGACTAACTGCGGACCGGCAGGGCACATCGGACTCGTCATGGTCATCTCGATGTTCACATCGTGAAGCCCCGCTTCATTTTCCTCTTTTACATCAACGACATAGATCAATCCGAGATCGACGATGTTCACAAAAAGCTCGGGGTCGATTACCTGCTTGAGTGCTTCGCGCACCTTATCTTCTGCCAGTGCCATAATCGTTTCTCGTATGAATGTTTATCTGCCGCTTAAAATGAAAAAGAACCGGTGTATTGCGATCGATGAAAATTAGCATCGCAAAGATAGTTCAACGAACGCCATTGACTGAACTCAAACGTTTGACGCATTTATTTTAGAAATTCGTCAATTCCTCAATCGTACTCACGAACCTGCCGTGCGATTGCGTCGCCGAGCGCGTCGCGGACACTGTCGATCGTGATTCGGTCAAAAATCTGCTGAAAAAAGCCACTGACGATCATTCGCGTTGCTTCTTTCCGAGTGAATCCACGGCAGCGAGCGTAAAAAACCTGCTCTTCATCGACCTTAGCGGTCGTGCTTCCATGGGTGCATCGAACGTCATCTGCTTCGATCTCAAGACCGGGAATTGAATCGGCTCTCGCGGAACTCGAGAGAACGAGGTTATCGTTTCGTTGATAACCGTCGGTTTTCTGAGCAACAGGATCTACCTTGATCATCCCACGCCACACGGTACGACTATTATCCTGCTGCGCCGACTTGTAGAGGAAATCACTTCGGCAATGTTCAGCCTTATGATGCTGCAGCGTGTGATAAGCAATATGCTGCCTCGCTTCGGTAAACATCACACCATTCACTTGGCTATTCGCACCAGGTCCGACCAAGTCGACTGACTGATTGACCTTAGTGAGTTGAGACCCCATCGCCGCGAGGGTCCACTGCAGAGTCGCGTCACGATCGACCTGAGCTTTTTGCATTGCAAAGTTAAACGTTTTGTGCCCCCACTCTTGCAGGTTGACATATCGCAAATGCGATCCTGGCTTCTGAATGATCTCAATTCCGCCAAGATGGAGACCGCCGCCGTTATGTTCGAGACTGTTGCACTCGTGCAACAAAGTCGCTTCTGCGCCGTCTTCGAGAATCACAAGGGTATGCGTGGTATCCGTACCGCCTGATGAGAGAACGCTGCCGATATGCAGAGGTTCATCAACAACGACGCCGCGGGGAACATATAAAATTTGCCCGCCCGACCAAACAGCCGCATGAATTGCAGCGAACTTGTCATGTGCCGTATCGCTAATGCTGAACAGGTGCTTGCGAACCAGTTCTTCATGTGATTCACAGTGCTGCTCGAGCGAACCAAAGAGAACACCTTTTTCTTTCCAACAATCTTTCAGCGAAACATTGAGGATTTGGCTGTCGAGGGTTTCGATCTGGCCAGCCGTTTCCACTCCGTCTCGGAGTTGGTGGACGCTGGAGATATCGTCAGAACTGGTCTCACCTACACTCGGCTCAGGAAGCGAGTAACGCTGGATCTGAAAGGTTCGGATATCGGTACGCAGCCACTCTTCGTGCCGGCGTTCTGGCCATGCCAATGCTTCAGCTTGCTTCCAAGAGGCAAGCCTCAGTGCGCTGAGCCATTCGGGTTCTTGGCGGTCCTGCTGGAAATTCTCAAATCCTGCGGAGTCAAAGGAGGACTGCGTCTTCGTTGTCATCTTGGTTTAGTAATTTCGCAATGTGTTGGTAAATTTTTTGTTTGTGATGGGTAGGAACACGCTCAATACAAATCCTGTGTCCCAAGCGAAACACACTCCACAAGCTCTCTTGCAGGTGAAGCACACTACCGCCGCAGTACCCATCGACTGAAAGACAGCGGATTAACCCACGCTGCCTTCCATCTGCAACTGGATCAAACGATTCATCTCGATGGCGTATTCCATCGGCAATTCTTTGACCAGCGGCTCAATGAAGCCATTAACAATCATCGTACTGGCCTCTTGTTCGGTAAGGCCGCGACTAAGCAGGTAGAACATTTGCTCTTCCCCAATCCTCGAAACACTCGCCTCGTGCCCGATCTGGACATCCTGCTCGGAAATTTCAATGTATGGATAGGTATCGCTGCGGCTTTCCGGATCGAGGATTAACGCATCACAGACAACATTGTTCTTACTGTTGTGGGCACCCGGATTTACCTTAACAAGGCCTCGATAACTGCTGCGACCGCCATTCTTACTGATACTCTTGCTAATGATTTGACCTGTTGTGTTGGGCGCCTCGTGAACAAGTTTTGCGCCGGCATCTTGGTGCTGACCACCACTTGCAAAGGCAATGGACAAGATCTCGCCTCGAGCCCCTGGTTCTTTCATATGAACCGCGGGGTATTTCATCGTTAACTTGCTGCCAAGGTTTCCATCGACCCATTCCATCGTTGCATCTGCATAAGCGTGAGCACGTTTGGTAACCAAGTTGTAAATATTATTTGCCCAGTTCTGAATCGTCGTGTATCGGCAACGTGCGTCCTTCTTTACCACGACTTCAACCACTGCACTGTGGAGGCTTTCGGTGGAATACATCGGGGCTGTGCAACCTTCCACGTAATGAATGCTTGCTCCTTCATCAACAATGATCAGCGTTCTCTCAAACTGCCCCATGCTCTCGGCGTTGATTCGGAAATAAGCCTGAAGAGGGAAGTTGATATGGACGCCCTTTGGCACGTAGATGAAAGATCCCCCAGACCAGACAGCGCTGTTGAGTGCGGCAAACTTGTTGTCTTCTGGCGGAATGATTTTCCCAAAGTATTCTCGAAGCAATTCGGGGTGTTCGCGAACGGCGGTGTCAGTATCGGTGAAAATCACACCTTGATCCGCCAAGTCGGACTCAAGCGAACCGTAAACCACTTCGCTCTCGAATTGCGCTTTCACGCCGGCAAGAAATTTCTTTTCGGCTTCGGGAATCCCTAGCTTATCAAATGTGTCTTTGATTTCCTGCGGAACATCATCCCACGTTTTTCCCTGACCGTTGGTTGGCTTGAGGTAGTAGAAGATATCTTGGAAATCAATATCGATGCTTCCGCCCCATTTTGGCATCGGGCGTGACTCGAACTCTTCGAGCGATTTGAGGCGGAATTCCCGCATCCAATCCGGTTCGCCTTTGATGTCTGAGATCTGGTTAACTGTATCGCGAGTCAAACCCTTTTGAGCCTTGAAGACCCCTTGGGTTTCCGTGCGAAAGTTGTACTTGTTGATCTCGCCGATGCCTTCTTTTTCTTTGGTTGTTTGAAGATCGGTTGCCATGGTAGATCCTGTTGGCTTTCTCGAATGACGATTGGTGGTGTTCAGTGGTAATCAGTTTGCTTGACTGATGTTGCGAATCAAAATGCATTAAAACTCAAAACGGTTAGGCAGTTGCTTCCTCTGCAAGCATCTGCTGATTCGCTGCTTCAGCTTCTGGATAGGTTTTACGGATTCGGTCATAGCCATTCTCGTGAAGCTCATCGGCGAGTTCTGGTCCGCCAGTTTCAACAAGCCGTCCACCAAGCATGACGTGTGTGAATTGCGGTGGATTGTGCTCGAGAAGCTTGTCGTGGTGAGTGATAATCAAAAGCCCCATCTTCTGATGACCAATCTCGGAAATGGACTCACTCGCAAGTCGAACTGCATCTGCATCGAGACCGCTATCCGTTTCATCTAAAATCGCAAATTTCGGTTGTAGCATCGCAAGTTGTAAGATCTCTGCACGCTTCATCTCACCGCCAGAAAACCCGTCGTTGACGTATCGCCGTGCGAACTCGACGTCCATCCGAAGGTGAGCCATTTTATCTTTGAGCTCTTTGCGAAACTCTCGCATCGGAATCAGCTCTTCGCCCTCTTTGCGATCGGGGCGTCGAATGTTGGTTGTGGCATGGCGTAGGAAATCAGCCATCTTCACACCCGGGATAGCCATCGGACGCTGGAAAGCAAGGAAGATACCTGCTCGAGCGCGTTCGTCCGCTTCCATCTCGAGAACGTCTTGATCATCCAAGTGGATTTTGCCACCCGTGATTTCGTAACCTGGGTGCCCCATGATTGCCAAGCCAAGCGTGCTTTTGCCGCTACCATTTGGCCCCATCAAGGCGTGTGTCTCCCCGTGACGGATCGTCAAATTGACACCCCGCAAAATCGGCTTGTCCCCGACGGTGACGTGCAAGTCTTCGATCTTCAGAATGTGGTTCATGTTCTCGTTGAGTTTTCTGTAAAAAGTGGGAAGTGGGTTGTAGTTGTTCTCTCGATTCCTGTTAACCGCCAGCGGAACTGGTGGAAGCAGGACTGAGGTTTTCGTGTATGGTTTGGTCGGTGATGGCAATCGCCGAAAACTGACAGCAGTTGTCTCCGTCCAATCGGCAGCTACTGAGCTTCATGGGTTGCCCGAGGGCCTCGGAAATCATCTGCTCTTCTAGCCGGCACATGGTTCGATCATTCGACCGATCCGTGAGCGTTGGAAAGGGACAGGCATTGATGTCTAGAACCGGCATTTCACCGTCGTTGGAAACTTCGATGGGAATTTTTCGATTCGCCATCGATGCCGATAGTTGGTAAAGGCGTCTCTTGAGTTCCGATGAATCCTCGACTCTGCCTTTTGGGGAATCTACCGGCGGGTCGTTATGTAATTCTGCCTGTTGTGCGAACTGCTTCCCAAGTCTTTTTGCGACGGCAGAGAGAATCTGGTCTCGCAAATCCTCGCTCGGTAACGCGTTCACTTCGCGCCACAAAGCGTCCACCAGATCCGTCGGATCCGCGCCAGCTCTCTGATGACCTTTGGCAGTCAATTGATAACAAAAGGTGGGGCGACCACGACCTGAAACCACTTTCTCTCTCTCGATCAGACCCTTTTCCATCAGGCGATCAATCCGTTGCCGGACAGCCGTTGCCGTGACACCGAGTTCCTCGGTCAACTCGCCGACTCCCATGCACTGGCCGACTCGCATCGCTGCGAGTAATTCGCGATCAACCGATCGTATTTCGGCAGAGTTTTCAGTCGCCATGGAGCTTGTAAAAACTTGGAGTTTGATTGAAAAAATGCGATTTTTGCCTCGTCGATGCACCCGACCCAAACGATCGCAGCGTTGTCAAACAGGCCACAAACGTGCTGCCCGCAGACACCCATTGCGAATGATATCTAGATCGTGAGACATCCGAATATTCAGCGATCTTGCTATCCCGAGAGGTGTTATCGTCACCCCCGACTAGGACCCCCGAATGGGAACCCCGACTAGGCGATTCAAAACCCCCGAAGGTCGGCCCAAACGCAAAGTAACGAGGTAAGCAGCAACCGATACTGTTACGTAGTGTACGAATTTTGACAACGGGCGTTGTGAAAAAAAACAACTCGATGGGGATTTAATGGGATCGAAGCGAGAATGGTCGCCGTTGTTGTCATGATTGAGTTGAGTTTTCCGCTATTCACTTGAATCGCCCTCGGGAAAGAAACCAACGAAGTGATTTGAACCCGATCCATGCTCGAACCATCCAGAGACTTCGCCGAGGATCGCCAGCCATCAAAAGGCAAGACCCCAATGGTCCGCGGCGATGTCTCTCGTCCGCTGCGACGTCTCTGAATGACCACCCCAAAACCGTTATGTTTTTGCCCCTGATGCGGACTTGGCTCGGTTGCTAAACTTCCTTGTCCCGCTCACTACCGAACCCTCGTTATCTGCCGCATTGCTATGAAAGCTGTCGCCGTCACCCCCGGAAACCCCAACAGCGTTCACCTCAAAGAAATAGAAAAACCCGCCGTTCAGGATGTCGCCGACGGCAAGGGCGTTTTGGTGCGTGTTCTGAAAGTTGGTGTTGATGCGACCGATCGCGAGATCAACGAGGCTTTGTATGGCAATGCCCCCGATGGCGATCAGCACCTGGTGATTGGGCACGAGTGTTTCGGAATCGTCGAGAAAGTTGGAGAGAACGTTCGGCGAGTCAAACCGGGTGATTATGTCACCGCGACGGTGCGCCGACCAGGAGGATCGATCTACGACCTCATCGGTACCAACGACATGACAAGCGAAGAGGAATATTACGAACGAGGTATCAACCTTCGCCATGGATTCATGACCGAATACTTTGTGGATGAAGAGGAGTACATTGTTCGTGTTCCTGAGGGGCTTCGGCATCTACATGTCTTGATGGAACCCATGAGCTGCGCGGCGAAAGCAGTCCATCAGGCTTACGAGGCACAAACCCGCATGAAAGTCTGGCGTCCTCAGGTTGCCTACGTGCTCGGCTCCGGCCAGATCGGTCTCCTTGCCACCCTGGTCCTAAAACTACGCGGGCTGCAGGTCTATACACTGGCTCGCGGGGCCGCTCCGAATCTCAAGAGTGACATCGTCACCGGTCTTGAGGCAACCTATGTCAGCACCGCCGAAACATCGATGGCCGAACTGGTCCAAAAGACCGGACGTCCCGATCTAATCATCGACGCGACCGGTAGCAGCCAACTTGCGTTCGAGGCGATGGAGCACTTAGGTCTCAACGGAGTTCTTGTTTGGACAAGTATCACCGGTGGTGATCGTACCATTGAGGTGCCATCGGATAAAATTAACCTACAGTGGGTTCTTGGCAACAAATTACTTCTCGGCAGCGTGAATGCAAATCGCGGACACTTTGAAATGGGAATCAAAGACCTAGCATTAGGCGAAATGATGTTCCCCGGTGTTCTCGAAAAGATTCTCACTCACCCAGTCAATGGATTGGACGAGTATCAAGAGATGATGCGTCTACTGGTGGAAGACAAGTCTGCTTTAAAGGTCTACGTGAACGTCGCAGAAGAAGCCTAAGTCGTTCACACCGCTCCAAGCGGATTTGCTGCTTATGGTATCGATTTCTTAAACGCTCGCAGCGTTTCTTGACACGAATTCCTACAATCCCAATGCACTCTAAGTCCAAGGTTGGCGAGGTTTCTTGTCACCTGATCACGCAATGTTTCGACCATTAAAGAGTGCTGACGTAGCAAGCCGAGAAAAGTGAGGTCGTGAGAAGATCCCCAAGAGATCAACTCGGGGCTTGATCTGGCTGCCAATCCTCTTGCCATAGCCGAAGTGTTTCAATGGCTTCTCGCATTTTCTCTTCGTCAATCTCATGGACATTGACCGGTTGCCCCACCTGCTTGAGCATGGTCACGGTCAGTCGCCCACCGAGGTGCTGACGGAATTCTTCGAGGCCTTTGAGGAGTTCATCGATGGGGTCAATCGCTGGATGCCATAACGTGATCCCGATTGCTCGAAGACAATCACATACTTTGCGAGCAGCCTCCGAAGGAAAACCATAAGCCAACGAAGAATAGATGCAGTCGATTGCAACGCCGATAGCCACTGCCTCGCCGTGACGCAACGTGTACTGCGTTCGCGGCTCTAGTCGGTGCGCAGACCAATGACCAAAATCCAACGGCCTCGCCTCGAGCATTTCAAAGGGGTCACCACCGTTGGTGATATGATCGAGATGAAGCTGACATGATCGACTGATCGCCCGCTGGGTCGTGCCTAGATCTCGTTGACGAATTGCCGCAGCCTGCTCACAAAGCCACTCGAATTCATTTGGGTCCTTGAGCAGAGAAACCTTGACCGCTTCGCTAAAGCCGCTGCGGAAATCACGATCCGGCAACGAATCGAGTAAACGAGAGTCATTAAAAACGGCCCAGGGTACCGCAAACGTCCCGACCCAATTCTTTTTATCAAAGTAGTTAATCGCATTTTTCACCCCGACTCCGGAGTCTGCTTGAGCCAGAGTTGTGGTCGGAATCCGCACCAGCCGAATTCCGCGATGCGCGATTGCGGCGGCAAAACCAACAGCGTCAAGCACCGCACCACCACCAATGACGATGACATAACTGCGTCGGTCTAAATTAGTCTCGTTGATGCTTTGCAGTAAACTTTTAATCTGATCCAGTGAGTTCTTGGATGCTTCGCCACCATCAATCCACATGGTCTCGGCAACTAATTCAATGTTGGTATCCGCTGACAACTTTTCTTGTAGACGCTGCGAGTTTTCCTTCAACGCACGTTCCGACACCAACAAAACCCTTGCCCTACCGGTTTCCCCACCATCTAGCAGCTCACCGAGCAAAGCATAATCATCGCCGCACACATCATCTGTGATACGAAGGCGATGGGTAAACGGAACCGAAAAAGTGATATCGGCGTTCGATGGTCGTGCGCGATCAGACATTAAAAAAGTCATATCAGATAGATGACGAAGTTTTCGGTGATGTGAATCACTGAGATAGCATTTCCGGCTTCTAGCCTACGCCTTGATGCCTACGGTGTTTCCTTTTCCCAATCACGCCACAGCCATCGAAGCGAGTCCGGAAAAATAGCGCCACCGTGTCTTCCGTCATGGGCACCTTGGCCGAAAACAAGTTTGTAATCGTAATCACGAAAAGCGAGCGCCTTCGCCATTTGTTGGTTCGCGAGGGGCCAATTGCCGAATGGATTATCGAGATCGTTTTCTCCATCCTGCAAAAAAACGCGAATCGGCTTTTTATCCGATTTCCGAATCATGGGTGGGTAGTTGTGCCCACCCCGAAGGTCCACAAAGCTGCCGATGTGACTTAGCACCTTGCGAAAAGAATCAGGCCGATGCCAGGCAACGGTGAAAGCACAAATCCCACCCGAGCTATTTCCGCAAATGGCACGCAGTTCTGGGTTGTGCGTAATTTGATAATCCTTCTCAATCGCAGGAAGCAATTCCTCGATCAAAAACCTTGAGTAGTCGGGCGTCATGCTGTCGTATTCAAAACTACGGTTTTCCGGACGGGGACGCCAACCTCGTGTTTCCGGCAACTCGCTCTTGTAGCCCGGATCAATCATGACTGCGATCGTGATGGGCATTTCGCCTTTAGCAATCAAATTGTCAAAGACAACAGGCAAGCGAAAATCACCCGTCTCACCCTGAAACGCATGGCCGTCCTGAAAAACCATTAACGCAGTGGGCTTTGACCCGTCATACTGCGCTGGGACATAAATGGAGTAGTGGCGTTTCGTTCCCGGAAAAATTTCACTCTCGAGCCACTGGTGCTGAGTCACCTTTCCGCGAGGTATCCCTTCTTGCCGCACCGAGTCTGGACCGTGCTGATTTTCTGAATTCGTTTCCTGAGCGTGAGTCAGGCGAGTGAATGGCAAAACGAATGTGCCCATCAATAACACGCAGGTTGCGATCCGTAGGGTTGGCATCTTGAATTCTTAAAGAGGCAAGGAAGGACAAAGCTAGAGGATTAAGGATTTCGCTGTTTGATGCAGCTCACGACTGAAAACGATGGCCGCGTCCAATCGCCTGCAATCGATTTTTGCATAACAGATCAGTGGTGCTCCGCCGAAGTGGACGGGAATTCTAACGCATAAAGTCAATGTTGGAAATAAACCGCGTTCATTCAGGATCGGTAGTTGTGAGCAAATACTAATCACTAGAAATCGCGAGATGGCTGGTCACCCAAAAAGGTCTCAGGATCGCCCTCATGTGGTGTCTTTAGCCGAGACGGTTATCATGGGGGAAATTCAGGATTCAATCCAATTTGTTCGGAGTGGTATTTCGATGCAGTGGCGACGACTGGGCGGTAGTGGTTTGGTGGTTTCAGATCTTTGCATGGGGACGATGACGTTCGGTGGGCAATGCGACGAACGACTAAGCCATGCGATCTGCGACCGTGCCTCGGATGCGGGGATCGATTTTTTTGACGCTGCCGAGCTGTATCCCGTCCCACCAACCGCCGATCGATTTGGCGTCACCGAAGAGATTTTTGGACGCTGGCTTTCTACAAAACAACGGGAAACAGTTATCGTTGCGACCAAGGTAACCGGCCCCGGACACGGCTGGTTCAAGCCACCGGTCCGGCATGGAAAAACAACACTGGATCGGCATCAAATCATTGCAGCCTGCGACGACTCGTTGCGACGATTACAGACCGACTACATCGATCTCTATCAAACCCATTGGCCAGATCACGGAATGCCTTACGAAGAAGTTTTGGGAGCTTTAACCGAACTCAAAGATGCAGGAAAGATCCGCGTGGCTGGCTGCAGCAACGAAACCTCGTGGGGATTGATGAAAAGCTTGTGGGCCGCGGATCAATCCAAACTTCAGCGTTATCACACAGTGCAAAACAATTTCAGCCTCATCAATCGTCGATGCGAAAGCGAGCTCGCTCAGGTTTGTCGTCGCGAACAGGTAAGCCTGTTACCTTATTCTCCTTTGGGTGGTGGCGTTTTGACGGGAAAGTATCAGAAGGAAAACCCGGTTGGGGCAAGATTCAGCGCCTACCTGGACAACGGCAATGATCGCCAAAAGGCGATGGCAAACCGTTTCGTCAATTCAAGAACGCTCGAGACAGCTCGCCGAGTTTCGGAAATTGCGGATTCCATTGGAACCACTGCCACCGCGTTATCGATTGCGTGGAGTCGACAACATGACTTCGTTGCTTCGACGATCTTCGGAGCGACAACGCTGCAACAACTCGAAGAATCTCTGGCCGCTCGAGATTTGATTCTGGATCAAGAAACACTTGAGCGGATTGATGAACTGGATCGCGAAATCCCAAATCCGATGACCGAAGATGGACTGCGTCGCCTCTAGTCTGTGACCCAAACGCCGAATCGGATGGGGCAATCGATTGGGCAGCGTTAAATTGGGCAGCGTTAAATTGGGCAGTTCCAATGGGCGGGGCTAATCTCTATGGGACTAATCTGTGAGGGGCTAATCATTTGATGGACGGCCTTCCGGCATGACGAACGATTTTTGTTACGCATCTTGGCAAATTGAATCCGTTCATCAACGCTCAGAATAATATCAGTCGCGTTCAATGAACCCTTTCAGCGATTCTTAATTTGGCACTACGGCTACGGGAATTCGAACGCACTTCTTCGTCCGTCGGACGAAGCGGCTTTCTGGTAATTGGGTTCCAACGCTCATCATCACGAAAGGCCTGCTTGACCATTCGATCCTCGAGCGAGTGGAAGCTGATAATCGCCAGCCTACCGCCCGGCGAAAACCATTCGGCGGCAGAGCGCAGCGTTCGTTCTAGGGCGCCGAGTTCATCATTCACCACGATACGCAGTGCCTGAAACGTGCGAGTCGCAGGGTGGATATCGTGATTACGAGACCGAGGGACACACTGCCTGCAAACCTCTGCCATCTGCCCAACCGTTTTGATCGGATCTTCACGGCGCCGTCTCGCGACCACTTCACGTGCAATGCGCCGACTACATCGTTCTTCGCCGTACTGATAGATCGCGTCAGCAATCTCTTTCTCATTGCTCCACGCAAGCCAATCCGCCGCGGTGTGACCAGCTTCCTGATCAAACCTCAAATCAAGCGGCGCTTCTTCGTGGGTAAAGCTGAATCCTCGTTGACGATTTGCGAGTTGATCGCTCGATAATCCAAGGTCCAGCACCATTGCGTCGATGGCATCGACATCCATCGCCACCATCGCCTTGGCGGTCTTTTCATAGCTCCCAACAAAAAGCGTCAGACGCGGATCTGCCAACGGGCTTTGGTCGTATCGCCGACTCACCTCTGGGTCGCGATCCAGCCCAATCAAAATTAAATCCGAACGCGAATTCGCCTCAAGCAAACGCCTTGAATGCCCCCCTGCTCCGAACGTCCCATCGACAATCACCCGGGGAGATTGATCGCTAAACGCAGCGACAATTTCATCGGGCATCACTGACACATGGCAAGGAATATCAAGCTCTTGGTCAGTCTTCGAAGAGGTGGTTTCCAAGGGAACGGTTCGCTCGTGCAACAAGATGAAGAAGTAAAATCAAATAAGAATCAAGCACATAGCGAGCAGAGCAAGCGATGGCTGACCGGTAAGGCGAACGATCAGCCGGACCTCATTTCCCTGTCAAGGAATCTAACTTCCACTCGGCTGCTCAGACCTTCTCGCCGCACTGCAAGGCTTTATCAAGGTTACGACTAACCTCTTGCAATCGATCAAGACCACCACCGCCCACCTCTGCAGCAAGCCACCCAGTGAACTTGATGTCGCGCAAAGCTTGCTTCACCGTCGCCCAGTCGATGTCGCCTTCGGTGATTTTGGTGAACTGCCCACTTTCCCGCGAAAAGCCTTTGATGTCTAGCTTTTTGATTCGATTACCTAATGTGCGAATCCATGCTGCCGGATCACCATATTTCCAGTGATTGCCAATGTCATACTGAACACCAACCCAAGCCGAATCCAAATCATCGATGAACGCCGCCAGCTTATCAGCCGTTTGATCGGCTCCTCCTTCGTGATCATAGAGAAAGTCATTCCAAACATTCTCAATCAAAATGGATACCTTTGTTTCCTCGGCAACCGGAATCGCCTCGCGAATTGCCGCCACCGCACGCTCATACACCTCGGCATCGGTACCGTCTTTTCCATGGCCCGGAACCAAAAGCATCGTGTCGGCTCCTAAAGCCGCAGTATCGCGAAGCCCTTGCTTGAGCTTAGCAAGAGCTGTTGCACGAACGGTTTCGCTGGGGTCGGTGTGTCGTTCACCCCAATGGTAGTTACCTACAGTCCCGTCAATGATCAATCCACTGGCGGCTGACGCTTCTTTGGCTTCGTCAGCATTAACACCTGGAACCGAAAGCTCAACTCCCTCAAACCCTGCTTCTTTGGCAAGCTTGAACTTGTCGGTCAATGTACCGTCCGATCGAATCATCCCAATTTTAAGAGTCTTCCTTAGCCAGCCGCTTTTTTCGTCGGCAGCAGCGAAGAGACGACTCGGATTTGCAAGAACGCATGCTCCAGTAATCGCGGCGCTCGCTTGCAAGAAATTCCGACGTTTGGTTTTTGATGGTTGAGTCATGATAAATTCCGTTAGAAAAAAATCTGCGATTGCCAGATCACTATCTGCAATGATGACGTTTCAAGTTGCTTTTGAATTGGACGATTCGTTTGGAGTTTGCCAAAGTTTTTTCAGCGCGATCAGAATTTAGGATTGAAACAAATAACACGAAGTCATTGCTTCATTGGAGTGATTTCCGTCTCTTATCGCCTCTTCGCTGTGTGTGGTTGTACCCGATGCAAGCCGTCCGGTCTAGAATTTACTATCGACTCAATAGGAATGGCATCCACCCCTCTGATCTAGGCCAAAATATCCCGAATGACATTTCCATGAACATCTGTCAGTCGGAATTGTCTACCTTGAAAACGATACGTAAATCGTTCATGGTCAATTCCTAGTAGGTGCAGAAGTGTCGCTTGAAAGTCGTGAACATGAACGGGGTTCTCGGCAACGTTTATCCCCAGATCATCGGTCTGCCCGTAACTAATCCCCGGTTTCACTCCACCACCTGCCATCCAAACCGTGTAGGCGTAGGGATGATGGTCCCGCCCCCAGCGCGCTCGGTTGTTGATATCTCCCTGCAAGAAAGGGGTGCGGCCAAACTCTCCGCCCCAAATGACCAGCGTATCGTCCAGCATTCCCCGTTGCTTTAGATCTTGCACCAGTGCAGCACTAGGTTGATCGGTGTCTCGACACTGATTGTAAAGCTCAGTGGTCAGACTATTATGCTGATCCCATCCGGCATGCATCAATTGGATAAACCCGCAGCCTCGCTCTGCAAGTCGGCGAGCCATCAGGCAGTTGTGAGCGAAGGTCCCTGGCTCAGTGACCCCGGGGCCATAAAGATCGAGCGTCTCCTGTGACTCGTCCGATAGATCCGCGAGTTCGGGAACACTTGCCTGCATTCGGAAGCTCATTTCATACTGAGCGATCCTTGTCGCAATCTCAGGGTCTCCCGTCTGTTCCAGCTTGATTTGATTGATGGCTGCAATGTCGTCGAGCCAATCACGTCGCATTTCTCGACTCATACCTTTGGGATTCGAAACATAAAGAACCGGATCACCACTACCTCGCAGCTTGACCCCCTGATACCGACTCGGCAGAAACCCACTACCCCAATAGAAGTCATAGAAAATTTGTCCGCAGGTCGTATCCTTGGTGATGCTGGTCATGACGACAAAGGATGGCAGTTCTTGTGTAGCCGTCCCGAGCCCGTACGACAGCCAAGCTCCAAGCGTTGGGCGACCAGGCATCTCGCCACCGCTGAGATTGAAGTTGATTGCAGGCGCGTGATTCACCTGTTCGGTATGCAGACTTTTAACAAAGCATAGATCGTCGACGACTTTTGCGGTGTGTGGCATAAAATCGCTAACCCAAGCACCTGATTCACCTCGCTGTGAAAAAGGTTCCACCGGAGCGAGCAAAAGCTTGCCGTCCGCGGCGCCGGTCATCGTGCTAAATCGTCGATTCTGAATGTACGAACTCGGAACGGGCTCTTGATGGCGTCTTTGTAGTTCTGGCTTCCAGTCAAAGAGATCAACATGGGTCGGCGCGCCGTTTTGAAATAAATAAATCACACGTTTTGCTTTGGGTGCAAAATGCGGAAGCGATGAGATTCCTCCGAACCGCTGCTCTACCGTTTTTATCGAATTGCTATCCGAAGGACCACCAGCGGTAATTTGCTCGGCAATCCCATCCTCCTTCAACAAGGTTGCGAGCGCAGCTGCCCCAACGCCAGTGGCGGCGCGACCCAAAACACTGCGTCGATTGATCTCTTGCTGATGTTCGAATAAAGGATTCATCGTTCCTATCGAATTTTGGGGTGCGGTGTCGACGCAGTCTATCGGCGGCGAACGTGTTAACGAAAAATCACTCGCGGTTCAACGTTTCATCAAGATTAAGAACTGCCAAACATAGACTGCTCCAAGCGGCAAGCTCGCATGCGTCCAGCGTATCATTTCTTGCCGTCTCACCGACTGCGAGAAAAGCCAAGGCGGATTCTGGTTGCTGCGTAAAACGCTCCCTTGATCGTTGCAGTCCTTGATGAAAAATCTTTCGCTCTTCTTCGCTTGCGTGCCTTGCCAGAACTCGATTCACGATCCGATCAATTCGCTGACTATCTTGATCCATCCCGCCAGCGTGTTCATCACCTTCCAAGGATTGCTGTAGCCCCCATGTGGCAAGTTGCCTTGCGGCTTCAACGTAAATCGTCCCGTTGAGGGTCTGAAGCGCATGGAGCGGAGTATTGGTTCTGCCGGTTCTCACAGTACAAGTTTGTCGCGACGCGTTATCAAAAAACATCGTGGGTGCGATAATGCGCCGCCAAAAAACATACAAACTTCGGCGATAAAGTTTTTCACCTGAATCCTGCCGATACTGTTTCTTTCCAAACGAAGCTTCCTCCCAAACGCCAGCGGGCTGGTACGTATTGACCGACGCACCTTCGTTCACCGCAGATATCAACCCGCTACTTGCTAATGCCTGATCGCGAATCATCCAAGCAGGCAGGCGATACCGCGACGCACGTGAGAGCAGACGATTGGATGGATCGAGGTCGTAAGTCGCCTGTGACGAAATGACCGAGCTTTGGCGATAAGTATGACTCATGACCATCATCTTGATTAGCTCTTTAACATTCCATTCGCTCTCGATGAATTTCTTTGCAAGCCAATTCAAGAGATCAAGATGCTCGGGGGTTTCACCCTGTGTGCCAAAATCTTCGGTGGTTTCAACCAGTCCCGTCCCAAAAAACTGTTGCCAAAATCGATTAACGGTGACACGAGCAGTCAAAGGATGATCTGGATGAACGAGCCACTTGGCTAGATCCAAGCGATTCAAAGGTTCGTCTTGTGTTTGACTTGATACGGTTGTCGGTGCCGCCTGTAAAAGACTCACTGGAAAACCCGCTTGAACTTCGTCCTTGGGCTGATTGTAAAGACCTCGCTCAAGCAAAAAGGTCTTTCGGCGATCCTTTTGATCTTCCATGACCATCACCTTTGGCCAAGCGTTTCTTGCGCTCTGTAGTTTCTTTTCGACATCTTGAATCGCCTGACGAATCTGCCGGAATTCCGAGTCTTCGTTTTGGTGAGTCTCGGCAATTAGTTTGCGTTGATCCCCGGTTCGCTGCGGTGGATCGGTTTGCAAAGCGACAAGCAAGTCTCGGTTTGTCTCCGCGAGTCCCAACGTTGCGTCGTCAGTGATCGACAATAAAAAACGGCCGATGTTATGCTTGGCATGCGGGGAATCGTGGGCCAAGGTGATTTCGATTCGCTCGGCGGGTGTCAATTCAAGGGCCGGCTGAAAACGAAAGATCGCGGCATGATCTTTATCTACGCGTTTGCCGTCATAGACAGCCCAACCGGTGCTGGGATTCCCATCGAACGCACTCGTGACCGCGTGTGACCCTTGTTCATAGGTTGCCTTAGCTTCAGCAATCTTGATCTTGTTTTCTCGCGTTGGCTGGCCGTCGTGGCCGACCACTCGCAACGTGAATTCGGTAAGAACAAAATTGCCGCTATCTGCATGGGAAAGACTATCGGCAAAACGGGCATGGCGTAAAACATCTAAACGAAGCGTTGCGATTTTCCGACTCGATTGCTGCTCGGGTAAATCAACCGTCACGGTATAGGTGTCATTGTTAGCTGGCGATGAATCCTCGCCGGTCACTTGAGCGATTATCGACCCGTCTTCGAGGACTCTGAGCAGGGCATTTTTCGCGGTAGCGGACACCGCTTTCAGTGCTAACCAATCCGGAGACTCGGCAAGGTGCTTGAGCTTGAACTGCTCCCACTCTTCTTGAGTGTCTTGCAATTTTCGTTCGCGTTCTGCTTGGAGTTTGGATTGTAGCTTCCGTTCACTTTCAAGCTTCTCAACCTCTCGGCGCTGCCGGGTTGCTGGCGACGCCAAAACGGGTGGAGTTTGCGCATTTCCGCCGCCGCCGTTGACACTGGTTTGGTTAAAGAAGGCAAAAAACTGATAGTACTCTTTATTTAAGATCGGGTCGTATTTGTGGTCATGACATCGACAACAATTCAAAGTCATACCAAGCCACACCGTGCCCATCGTTTCGGTCATATCCATGACATACTCCACTCGATTCTCCTCCGCGATCCTTCCTCCTTCACCGTTAATCATGTGATTACGATTGAATGCGGTCGCAAGCTTTTGCTGGTGTGTTGCGTCCGGCAACAAGTCGCCAGCAATTTGCCAAAGCGTGAATTGATCGTAAGGCAAGTTTTGGTTGAATGCGTCGACCACCCAGTCACGCCACGGCCACATCGTTCTCTCTTGATCACCTTGGTAACCGTTCGTATCAGCGTACCGCGCTGCATCAAGCCAGTCCCAAGCCATGCGCTGACCAAAATGCTGCGAGTTCAAGAGTCTGTCCACAAGATTTTCGTAAGCATTGGACGAGTAATCCGCAAGAAATTCTTGGGTGTGTTCGGGCGTTGGCGGCAAGCCAGTGAGGTCAAGAGAGAGACGGCGGATCAAAGTTTCGCGTGACGCTTCAGGTGAAGGCGCTAAAGGACTCTGCTCGAGCCGTTTCTGCACAAATGCATCAATTGGGTTTCTAATTGGCGCCTTAGAATCTCGATTCGCCTCGGCGATCATTTCAGGAACAGGCGGTTTATGAATTGGACGGTAAGACCAATGTTGCTCCCAACCCGCTCCCTGATCAATCCACATCCTTAGTGTTTCAATCTGCTCTTTAGTAAGCTGACGATTTGAATCAGGTGGGGGCATCAACAGATCTTGGTCGGTCGCGATAATCCGACGATATAACTCACTCTCGCTGCTATTCCCTTTCTCCAGAACACTCCAAGCACCGTCCGACGTATCCAGTCGCAGATCGGCCTTGCGTTGCTGCTCATCAGGACCATGACAAAAGGAACAGTTCTCAGAAAGAATCGGGCGAATATCCCTCGCAAAATCAAGCTCATTCTGCGTTTGCGCGTTGACGGAAACACAAACATTGAGAACGACCAAGATACACGCTGCAGACAGCAACCAAGAACGTCGTTTAGAAAACGACTGACAAGAACATCGAATCAGCGAAGTCGTCAAGATTTCGTTCAGTCTCATGCTTCTCTTGATGCAACGGGTTTACTCGCGAAACAGCTTGAATTCAATTAGCTTTAACGCAGCTAATCTAGTCTATACGATCAATAGAGTCGTCGGCGATCGGTTAATTCCGACCGTTTTTTTTCGCGAGTTCCCTTGGTTTTCAGGACGTGATAACGAGTTAGCAGCGATTGCTGTTATCATGGTCGGGATTGAACGGTGCTACGTTTACTGTATCTCTATGTAGATTCGCCTGAACGGCGAATCGATTGATAACGGCGGCATGATTGCGAATATCATGAAGGAACTTTTATCAGAGCGAAACTCGCTACTATCCTCGTCGCTCAACCCTCTACCTGGCTCTGTGCCTTACAATAATTACCGTCCCTTAAATATCCCTGGACGTTACGACGGTTACGTTCTATTTGATGTGGTGCTGGATTTATTTCCGCACATTGATTCCGAGCAATGGATTCGCTGGTTTGACCTTGGGCATCTCCAACAAGATAACAACCCCGTTCACCCTTCTCGTCGGGTTCGTGGCGGCGAAAGCTTTCAGCACCTTTTCCCCAACACCATCGAACCAGCGGTCAACGCAAATATCAGATGGATTTGGGAAGACGAGGATCTTGTTGGGCTAGTCAAGCCGGCCCCCCTACCCGTCCATCCCTGTGGGCGGTTTAACCGCAACACGCTGACTTATTTTCTTGATGATGTTCTCGGTTTCCATGACCTGAGATTGGTTCACCGACTTGATGCCAACACAAGTGGCTTGATGGTTCTCGCAAAATCGGCTCAGGCGGCGACCAATCTTCGAAAGCAATTTGAGTCGGGAGAGGTTTCGAAACACTATCTCGCTCGTGTGATCGGCCACCCCGATACAGAGCGACTTGTTTGCGATGCACCGATTGGCCGCAACCGACACGACGGGGGAAGCCGATCGGTCGAGGCAACTGGGCAAACGGCCTATACTGAGTTTCAGGTTCTCAAAAAATTCAAAGACGGAACCTGCTTAGTTTCTGCGAAGCCAAAAACCGGTCGCACCAACCAGATTCGCATTCATCTTTGGGAACTCGGTTTTCCTATCGTAGGCGATCCGACCTATCGTCCTAAAAAAAACATCCAGTCCAAACAAACACTCGACGTGGATGAACCCATGATGTGCCTGCACGCACAGACTCTTGGATTCTTGCATCCGCGTTCCTCGGAATCCCTACGACTAAATTCAGAACTGCCCGCATGGGCGAATGAAACCGCTGAAGCTCTTTCTCCCTCGCAGTGACGCATGGATTAGGCCAGCTATTTGTGCTATTTCTTTGCTTTGAGTTCCGCTGACTCAGCCTCCAGTTGCTTGATCTCGTTTTCCAACTGCTGAAGCTCGGCCGGATCGTCAGCCTGTTCCCTCGACCCGGCTAACCGAGGCCTAAGTGTTTGCAACTTCTTATTGATAACATCGAGTCGCTTCTTTGACTTCTTATCCATCACGCAAGACTCCTTGAGATGAGAAACGGGGACGCAAGTTGAACGGCTTGGGTTTACCAAGATGAAAGATGATCCTGTCGCGAGGTGACCACGTCGTGTTACTTCGCCATCATCCGACTGGGATTGATCACGCCGATGGACACAGACTCGGGGACAAACGTGCTGGACGATTTCCGCAACAAGACCGATATCCAGACCTAAGCTTCTATCAATTCGCCAATCATCGCTAGAATCTTACCAGAGATCCGCAAATCGCGGCAGGTTCTTGCTTCCTACTCCAGCCTAAATCCTGCGTTGCACGCAACTCGGCGCGCGTCCATCGACGCTCGCATCACCCCGACGTCTCTTCATTGCCAAACAACACCAGTAGTATTATCGCCAGGTGTATTGCACGACGGCAGCGGCAACTTCTAGAACTCAAAGAGAGCGACGACAAAATGAACCGCTAACACGTACAGGGTGGCCCAGAGAACCGTCGAGGTCACCGACGAACTCACATCACTCGCCGACTGCTTTGGCCTCATCCCTCGGTAAAAAGCGATTGCCGCAGTCCCAATTCCGCACAAAAGATTTTTACCAAGAACCCAGATCCAACCCTTTTGCAGGCTGAGTGTGCTTACGTTTTCAGCGGAAAGTGTTTCTGAGAGTCGCTGATGAAAATGCTGATCCCAAAAATGAGCACCAATCTCAGGGTGGGTATGCAGAAAGGTGAAGAGGCTGGTCAATTTCGACGCTTCAAATGAAAGCCATTCCAGAAAAGGCGTTGCAAGAAGGAAAGCCAAAAGAATCGTGGTTAGCAGGTACCTTGAGGGCTGCAGCCCCATGGTTTTCAGGGCATCGGTCTGCCCACCGTAACGCTTCACCCCGACATCTGCCGTCACCGCGGCACCACACCGAGCAGCGATAAGGATTGTAGCCAAAATGGGAACAAGAATGCGATAAAGAGCGAAACCAACAGACGCAAGAAGTTCATCGATTAGCAGGGGCTGCGTGTATAACCGAAAGGGAAGAAAGCGAAACGTAAAGAAGGTCGCAGTGAACCCTGCAATCATTCCGGCGATGATCAAGTAGACCCACGCGGATGGTCCAGCAATCAGATTGAGATAGTGGGCGACGAATCGAAAGCCCCACTTCCACCTTGGAAACAGTGGCAACAGGTGTAAAGGCAGTGTCACCGTCGCCATCACGGCGGCACCTGTCGCTTCAAGTGCTTTCCCGACCAGTCTTGAGACCACTTTTTCCTGAGAGGTAGTTGCGTTGTTCTTGGCGGGCAACAATTGATTAAGTTTGTGAGGTATTTCTTGCCAACGTTCCCTCGCAATACTCTCGAGCTTCTTTGTTTCTGCATTGAATAGAATGACTTCGTCGGCGATCGGAAGCAATGTTGGGTAATCATGCGTGACGATGATGCTGGTGCGGCCATGTGTGTTGTGGGTGGTTCGAATAAGGTCAGCCACTCGCGTGCCACTCGCTGCATCAAGACCCGAGGTTGGTTCATCGTAAAGCACGATGCTGGGACAACTGGCAAGGGTTCTGGCAATCGCGAGCCGCTGTTTTTGACCACCGCTGAGATTTCCTACCGCTACATTGGTAGGCACCCCTAATTGATCCATCCAATACTTGGGGCCATGCGATTGGGTTAAAGCCTTTTTTGAAGATGGATTCTCAGTGGATGTAATTGGGCTTTTCGATGCATGATCGATGGCGAACTGAATATTCGATTGGCTTGACCACTCATCGAACAAAGCGAACTGCTGAAAAACAACCCCGATCCGACCCCGCGTAAAACCTTTGGAATCAATTGAATTTCTATTCAGTGATTCTTCTTGCAGTTTAATTTCGCCAGTCCACGATAGCGATTCGCCGGTCTTAGGAAGAAGACCAGCGAATGTTCGCAGCAATACCGATTTGCCGGCACCGCTGGGACCGACGATCAAAGTAATCTTGCCGGCAGCGATGGTCGCACTCGAACGCTCCAACAAATCCTTATCAGGGGTCGAGATGGTGACTTGATCAAGCTGTAATCCAACGGGCGGATTCTCGACATCGTGACGACCGGCTGCATGATTCTCTTTCGCAGGAACATCCAAACGATGATCTGGCTTGTCATGGTTCAAGTCATTTTCAGGATCGACCGAGGTAGGCTCTTGGTTCTCCATCATTCATCGTCCTTTTGCTTGGCCGATGTGGTGTAAACCAACGGGTAGGGCATCCATTGATTCGCCGGTCGCACTCGAGCAGAACCGGACTCTTGCGAGGGAACCGCAACCATCCAAGTGCGATCTTTACCGAGAATCTGGTTTCTCAACACTCTCGCAAAGTCTGGGTTAATGCCGCTTTCTTCCGACCCGATCAAATCTTCACCAATTTGCCGAATCACAGGCTCGAGCCGATCGCTATTTTTGCTCATCATTTTTCGAGCAAGATCACTCGTCCAGATTTCTTCCAACGCCAAGCGAAGCGGTTCATTCTCAATCACGGATTCTCGGATCAGAGTTTGAATGAGATCCCTGGTTGGCTGATCTTTTGCGAGCTGTGTGATGCCGACTGCTAACTGCTCTCGAATCACTTGATTAGCGGTGATCTCACCGAGGGTTCGCTGAATCGCAGTGACGATTTCATCGGTATGACTCTCAAGGACTGGCACGGCATCTTCTTCGACGAATCGATCCCACTCTTGTTGGACCAAGTTGCGTTTTGGAAGCGGAACCTTGTCATAGGCCGCGCGCCAACCAAATCTCCAGAGCGATGCTCGATCCCAAAGCTCGCGTCCAATGGACTCGGCAACCGGTTGAGCATGCAGGCGAACAATTGGCAAGAGTTCCTGCCGAGCGAGTGGAATAAGTTCGGGTTGAACGTACTCTAAATTCCAACGATCCAACAAATCATTAATTTCGGATCGGTGGCGGGAAATCGATTCCTTGAGGCCATTTTCGATCTCAGGCACTGCACGACTTAGCGTTTGTTGAACAAGCGGTACTAGGTCGTTAATAAATTCATTTCCATACTGCTGAAACGTGACGCTTAGTCGCTCGCTGATTTGATCGCGTTTGTGCGGTGGCAAAAGGGTTGCAACCACTTCGCTCAGTTGCCCACCGCTACGGTACACAACGAAATCCTGTTCCGCATCCGCCTCGTTAACGCCATACCAGTGGATCGTACAAAAACTTGCCGAGCCATCAGGAACGCGGGTCACGATGCCTGCCTGATGCCAAACGCCATTTCTTTGGCAAAAGACAGGCATCCGCATTTTTGATAACGCCAAAGTATCTTCGACTTGAATCTCTTGATCATTTGAAAAAAGCGGATGGATGGCAGATGCTTCCAATACTAGCTTTCTTCCTTCACGGAATGGACCGAACAACATTCCGAGACAAGCAACCAGCCAAACGCTCAAACCAATCAGTCGTCGATGTTTAGGTTGCATCTTGTGGCTTACTTGTTTGAAACGAGAGATCGGATGCGATTTTGGATTCGTAGCGGAAAGATGTCGTCTAGGAGTTACCCCGAGGATTTCTGGTGATCATCCGAAAAAACCACTCAGGTGAGCCGTGCCTCAACTGATCAACGACGACTGCGACGATGATGATGCAACCAATGATAATTAGCGTGTAAGTGTTGGGAATGGAAAGCAGCCCACAGCCGTTGCGAATGGCCGTGATGATCATCGCTCCAATCATCGTTCCGACGATGGACCCACGACCGCCACTAAGACTTCCACCACCCAAGACAACTGCGGCGATGATTTCGAGTTCTTTGCCGGTACCGTCACTCGGGTTGCCGTTTTTCACGTCGGCGAAATAGAGCAAACCTCCGATCGCGACGAAAAAACCGGCCAGGGTATAAACCGCCGTGATGGTGAGCGGTGCGTTGATCCCGCAAAGTCTCGCAGTTGATTCGCTAGAACCAATCGCGAAAATATTGCGTCCAAAGACGGTGTACCTCATTAGCACACCGGCGGCGAAAGCCAGAAAAAGAGTGATAAAGACGCTCGAGGGAATTTTGAATGTGATTTCGGACCCAAATAAATTGACGGGTGGAATCAGGTAGTTCTCTGCGTTGCTTCCCGTGTAGCAGAGATTTAACCAATCCGGCACATTCTCCTTGGGAGCATAGACGGTGGATTCTTGTGAAAGGATCTGACCAATCCCCAAATAGATCGTCATCGTTCCGAGTGTCACGATGAACGGGACGACCTTCGTCGCGCTAATCAGCGTTCCGTTAACCATCCCACATCCCGCGCCGGTGAGAACCATCAGCAGAAGCGCAAAACCCATCCAAAGCGTGAACTGCATCGAACCGCTTTCCAACAAAGTCTCCGGCGCAGCGACCGGAGCATGTTTGAGCATTAATGCCAGAACCGTTCCGCATAACGTCAACGCCGTGCCCGCCGAAAGGTCGATGCCTCCTGAGATGATAATAATCGTCATCCCAAACGCCGGCACTGCGATCAACGCCGCACTACTCATCATGACTCGAAAGTTTCGAGCTGAAATGAATTGCCCCTGGCCCCAGGTGCGATCCGCCAACCAAAAGAAAACAAGGATCGCGAAAAACGCGAGAAGCGGCCCTAGTTTCCAAAGTTGCTTTTTAAGCATTTTATTTTCAATCTGTATCTTTTGATGATCTGCGGTGAAAACGACTATCCACGGCCTGATAAGTCTTGCGGGCTCGTGACAGCCTATCGTTCAGAGGAGGTTGCGACCGACATGATGCTGTCTTCCGACCAATCGGCTGCGTCCCTGATTTCCTTCAGACCTCCACGAGCCATTACTCCGATACGATCGCAAACAGCCAATAACTCGGGTAGGTAAGAACTAATGAACAGGACCGTCTTCCCTGCTGCGGCCAACTCTCCCATCATTCGATAAATCTCCGATTTGGTTCCAACATCAATTCCTTTGGTGGGTTCGTCCATGATGAGCAGTTTAGCGTTTTGATGCAGGATTCTGGCGATCGCTACCTTTTGCTGGTTTCCACCCGATAGCTCCGATACGTTTTGATATTCGGAATGAGCCTTAACCTCCACCGTCTTCATCAAGTCGATCGCTGCCTTTTCTCGAGCTCGAAGGTTTATCAATCCGAAGCGAGTGTATCGACCGAGCGAACCGAGTGTTGTGTTTTCAATGATCGGAAGTTCTTGGGCGAGCCCTTCGTGTTTCCGGTCTTCCGAGAGAAGCCCCATCCCCGCATTCATTCTTGCTTTGACTGATCCGTGAATCTTCTGCCCATCAAATTCAATGGACCCTGCAGCAAGATAATCGAGCCCAAAGAGTGTGCGGACCAATTCTGTTCGACCGGATCCAACGAGTCCAGCAAGTCCAAATATCTCACCCGAACGAATGCTGAAATCAATGGAAGGCGAGGTAGCGTGACCCTTAACACCCTTAACACAAAGAATGGTGTCGCCGGGTTGGTGTGGAATGGTTGGATACAGATCCGAGACATCTCGGCCCACCATCAGTGCGATAATCTGAGCATCTGAAACCTCCGCGATGCTTCCTTCACCCACCCCTTTGCCATCTCGCAGAACGCAGTAACGGTCGGCAACCGTCCGAACCTCTTCCAAGAAATGACTGATATAGATGATGCCTATCTTCTGTTCTTTTAGACGGGCGATAATCTTGAAAAGCTGCGCAACGTCTTTTTGTGGTAGGGAGCTTGTTGGTTCGTCAAAAAGGATGATCTTTGCATTACTGATTAGCGCTCTGGATACTTCGATCAATTGTTGAGTCGCAACTGACTGTTGCCCAACAATGGCAGTCGGATCAAGAGAATCGAGCCCTACCATCTGCAGGACATCCAGTACACGCTGCCGTTGCTTTTTGCGGAATAGGCTGCCTCCACCGGTCCCTGAGTGACCGAGCAGAATATTGTCTTCAACGCTCAAGTCGGGAGCGAGATTCAGTTCCTGATAGATCATCGCGATACCAGCATTTCTGGCATCGAGTGGGCGACGTGGTCGATAAAGCTCGCCAGCGATGAGCATCTCCCCTGCATCGGATCGATGTGCACCGCTTAACACCTTGAGTAGCGTACTCTTACCAGCTCCGTTCTCACCAATTAACGCCAACACTTCGCCCGCATGAACTTCCAATCCAACTTGGTCGAGGGCGACCGTTGGTCCAAACCGCTTACGGATATCCTTCATCTGAAGGAGTGGCGTGGTCATGGGGAGCTCGTGTGGACGTTTCTTGGATATCGGGATCAATCCGCAATTTCGGGCTTCAGCAATTCCTGCATCCTGTCTTCGGACATATTGCTAGGAGTCGCCGCATACTCGCCGGTGGAAACGAAAGACTCGGGATTTTGCCCGTTGAGCGAGCCAACAAGTGTCATCACCGACTGATAACCCATCTGCACGGGATCTTGAAGAATGATTCCGCTGCACGACCCGTCTTCGAGTGCTTCGATCAATGCATCACTAGGATCGAACGCTATCAGCTTGACTTTTTGATTAAGACCTGCGTTTCTCAGAGCTTCGAGGGTTCCGTTTGCATTCGGCTCACAGACAGCAAAGATTCCCGCAAGATCATCGCGATAAACCTGCAACAGCTGGTCCACCTTTTCTTTTGCGCTGGTTGCGTTGTCACCACCACGTTGGTCGGATGACACCACCGTAATTTCGGGATGCTCCGCAATACCATCCAAGAATCCCTGTTCTCGCTGTTCGGTGCTTTCACTGCCAGCAAGATAACGCAGCAAGATCACATTCCCTTTGCCACCGATCGCTTCGGCCATCGAAGTAGCTGCCATCTTTCCACCTTTGTAATTGTCGGTCGCGACATAACTGACAATTTCTGGACCCTCATCAAGTCCACTATCAAAGATCACAACGGGAATGCCTTCGTCGATCGATTCCTGAACCGCATCAACCAACCCGCCTTTTTGATTTGGCGCCAAAGCGATCCCGTCTACTTGGCTGGTGATCATCGTTTTCACCACTTCGATCTGGCTACCGGTATCACTCTCGACCACGGGGCCTCGCCAGATGATTTCCACATTCCCTAGCTCACTCGCAGCTTTTTCAGCGCCGAAATGAACCGACTTCCAGAACTCGTGGCTGGTACCTTTCGGGATTACCGCAATTCGAATCGGCTTACCGGTCGCGCCGTCCGCGGTGCCAGACGACGCGTTTTCAACATCACTGCTTTCACCGCAGCCAACAAACGACGTGATCAATGCAGCAGAAAGCAGGCTCTTGATAATCAAATGTAGGAGTCTTGAGCGACGGACCATTGGGAACCTAGTCGTTGAGTGTTAAGTCTTGAAACGGTGATGATTGTTGGGGCGTAGTGTAACGTTTTTTTACGTCACATCGTGTCGAGAATGCGTCTCACCGCCTGTCATTGAAACGAATTCATTACGAATCCGAGTATAAACGGGGCCAGCAAGCCCTTCGGCGATGGCCTGATTGCTGACGGAGTTGGCAAACCAGATGCCGCCATCGGTTCCCATCAGCAACACTTCGTCTGCCATTAAAAGCTGCTCAATTTGCACAGGCGCCTTCACCCAAGGGATGCCCAGTTCGTCGGCAATGATTTCAGTGATTAACTGTGTAACACCAGAAAGGACGCGATCCGATGGCGGCGATTGGATTTCACCACGCCGAACCACCGCGATGTTGGAAGTGCTGGTTTCGGTGATGGAACCATCCTGATCCAGCAGAACCCCAAGTGATCCCAGACGATGCTCCTCGGCAAAACGATCTGCCAGATAGTAGTGTACCCGAGCCCTCGTTTTGATTGATCGAGGCCAGCACGTGGTCGCCGGTTGCTGCACGTCGGAAATGATCAGCGGTTGACCCTCTCGCTGATGCCTTGCAATTCGTTCATGGTTGAGCAGATTAAGGTGCAGGCCGATGGTAGGACTAGCTGAACCGATTTCACCCGGTGTAGAGAACATCGTCACCCCGATGTCTCCTTGCCGATCAATTAGCTCTTGGTTGGTTGCAAGAAGTTGTGAAAGCAGCGAAGTGATTTCGTCACCGTCCGGAAGCCCGCGGATGCCAAGTTTCTCGGTTGTCCACTCCCAACGTCGCAAATGAGCTTCAAGCGAAAAAATACGGCCGCCGTAAGTTCGCAATCGTTCAACCGCGGTGATTGCTTGACGGAATCCGCTGTCATCAATGCCGATTCGCATCTCCTGATGAGGCATCCATTGACCGTTGAGATAGCCGATCCTGTCAGTGGTTGGTTCCATGTTGCCTGATTGGGTTGGTGCGTTGGTTGGCAATCCACTTGGCGTCTGTCAGTGATTTGGCACGCGACCTAATCACGTCAACGAATCTTACCTTCGATTCGAATAAATCGTTAACGGAAGTGGGACTCTAACGTGCATCACGATTGAATGAGTTTCAATGATCACGTCAAACGTGAACTCAATAGGAACGCAAGGTGACCGCGGTCGCGAACGTATCAGCGGTTGACTTCATTCTGCGGCCGGTTGCTGATTGATTAACGAAGCGATCTCTCGTCCGGCATGACACGTTTTTTGAAAATAGTAAAGCTCATCATGCTTTACGCCGATCGAATCCGAGCAGTCACGGGACAGCACTGGCAAAGAACTACCGTCAAAACGCGGCGCAAAACTTCTTGGCCCGGTATACCCAAGCGCCAAGCGTCCTTGAACACGGTCAATCAGCCAGTATCGTTTCAGCACCGCGTCACGTCGGTTGTATAACAAAGAGAGACGATCAAGATTTTGAGTCGCTAGGTGATGGTAACCTCGATCATCGAGCCAGAGGCTGTCAATTGCTGGTGCAATCAACACCGCATTAAACGGTGCCCCCAGTGCCGGTTCACCCTCCAACGATACCCCACCGAGTTCTCCACCCGCTGCAGCGTGCAAGGCCCCTGTCACGATTCGCCCACCAAAGCTGTAACCGATTAGCGTGGTTGGATTACCGTGTTTTGCCTGTTTACGAAGCAACCATGCGAGGTAAATTCCTTGACCCTCTGTACGATTCGCTTTGAGTCTTGCATCGCGAACCAGAATGCCGTTCTTGTCGCTTTCCCAACTCCAAATGATCCAGTCCAGCGGTGCATTCACATCACGAATTGCAATATTGGCGTGAACCCAACAACCGCGGGTGATAGCGTCTTCAGCGGAAAACCGATTCCCATGGACGTAAATCACCGACCTGCGCCGTTGCGAAATTGCATCAAAAAATTCATCGAACCCACGTGTTTCAAACCTGTTGTTCGAGGTGAGCAGGGATATTTCGAAGTTTGGCTCATTTAAATCAACCTGCGATGCACGGGAAACGAGGCCACGCGTACTAAGCAGCCAAATCCGATCGTCAGGATTGACTTGGCCTACATCGGGGAGCCCATCTGAATCATCGGATAAGCCATTCTCCTGACCGTGCAGCGGTAACCGATCCCAAAACAGAAGAACTGCCAAGAGGAACGTAAGCGAGCGCGTGGTGGTGGCTAACCCGAATCTCATTGTGTCAGAAAACCCTTCGAAGGTGAGCTAAACGGCGTTGCTACTATTGTTGCTGAAAAAAAACCGCGTTGCATTTGCACATCACCAAACACGACGTACTTTTGTTCGGTCGAGCAGCGTAGTCTGCCGAAAAAGCCCGCTTTGCATATCAAGGAATTTGAGATGAATCGTCGTGTATTCTCTGTCATCCTACTTGTAACGATTTTGCCGTTGGGAGTCGGATGCAGTGGGATGAAAAATTTTATCTTCGGAAAAGGTGCTCGCTGCGGAATCTGCAACCGCGGTGCAGTTGCTACTTCTCATGATCCATGTGGCTGCCCTCCTGGCACTCACGCGTATCGTGGGATCGGGGAGTCGGTCTGTGGTTATGATCATGTAGATCCTTATACCCAACCTGGAACCACCGGTGCTGACGGCTTCAACGCACGAAAATTCGACTCAGATGGCAGCCAAATCATTTGGGAAGAAACCAAGCCAGATGGAAAAGATCTCTAGACCGAGATTTACATTCACATCAGGCACTCCAAGACCTATCTCCTCAGAACACCCAGTCAGCTTTTGACGGCGTAGACGGCTTGTATGTCTACACCCCGAGAGCTTCGGAGTTTCTGCATCCAATTTGTCACGAGGGGTGGACGAGTCGTCCATCAACAAGGGCTAGTCAACGCGCGCAGTCTCGATGTTTAGTGCGGACGGCGTTTAAACCAATTTTCTAAACCTCTTCAAACTTCTTTCCTTCGGCCGCTTATCGGTTTGCGATTCCTATCGCTTTCTAATCCGATGTTTGACTACCCTCGCGAGACGCCCATCCACCCACGGTAAACCGCCGGCGGAAATGTATCAATTCCTGACGACGCGTCAGTGTTGACGAGAGAGCGAATTGCACTTGAGGCTTGTTCCACATTCATTCAATCGTGATTCCGATCGCTTACGTGTTGAAACTGCGGTAGGACCACAACAAACTTCTACAAGTTTGAGTGGCAGAGTGATAAGATAAAAAGCCGGCGTCTAGCTTTTCATCACTGATACACATTGAACGAACGTCAGATATGCGTCCAAGAAAAATGCCAGTAAAAATGAGCTCAAGGCGAAAGTTTTTAGGTGCAAGCTCAAAATGGGGCATCGCCTCTGCATGGAGTGTGTCATTGGCGGGAATTTCTTCTAGTGTTTTTTCCCAGAGTGTATTGGGGCAACAACTTGGCGAGACGGTGAATAAAGCGTCTGACAAGGAGGCACTAGAACCAGCGGCGACCGCAACGGATGAGACGACCCCAGAAGTCTCCAAACGATTGTCGTATGAGTCGCCACAAACCCAGCTTTGGCGAATCGGTCTCATTCTGGAAACACCAGTTTCCTGCACGAACGTCCTAGCAACCTTTGCGGTTCCTATGGCGTGGCCAGAACAGACAGTCGAGCTAATGGGTAAAACGATCGATCCATCGGTAACCAAATGGGAGGTCAGAGATCTTCCAGGCGGCGCGAGGCAGGTGGTGGTGCAGATGGCACGTGTGCCGGCTGGTTCCTCTGTCAATGCGTTGTTCGAATTCAAGATAGACCGCTCGAGAATTCTTGGTCCCGAAGAAACAGCCGACCTCGTGATCCCCACTCGACCATCACGTGAACTGCGTCTCTTTATGGGTAACAGTCCCTACATCGATGCTTCACATGGAAGAATCAAAGCTGCTTCTCGCGAACTTGCTCAAATGGAGGCGGAAAATGATTGGCAAAGGGTGGAACAAATCTATGACTACGTTCGTGAGAAAGTGGAATATGTGGAAGGCTCACTAAAGAATGCCTCCGAAGCGTTGACGGACGGCAAAGGTGATTGTGAAGAGATGACGAGTCTATTCGTTGCGTTGTGCCGCAACGCTCGCATCCCGGCTCGCATGGTTTGGATTCCGGATCACTGCTATCCAGAATTTTATCTCGAAGATACACAGGGCGAAGGCTATTGGTTCCCTTGCCAAGCTGCTGGCACTCGTCAATTTGGAAAGATGGACGAGTATCGCCCCGTCTTGCAAAAGGGTGATCGGTTCAAGGTTCCCGAAAAAAAGATACCCGTTCGATACGTCAGCGAGTACTTTCGTTGCGACAAGAGCGGCAAGAGCAACCCCGATCCGATCTTTGTTCGTGAACTACTCGACGGAGTTTGATCCGTTGTAAAAAATTTAGCCCACATCATTCCTCGTTCGATGATTCCTTGTTCGACTTGTCACCCTCGGCGTTTTCTTCATCAGATTGATCGTCTTGCAGGGTTGGATCTTCGAGTGATGCGAGCGTCACATCGATCATGATCTCCTCACCATTGCGATAGATTTTCGCGGATTGGGTTGATCCGACCGGAAGACGCTCAATCACTTCTTGCAACGCTCCTGGATCACGAACACGTTCACCAGCAAATTCCATGATGACATCAAGTGGCTGAATTCCCGCTCTTTCCGCTGCTGAATTCTCGATGACTTGGTAGGCAAGAACACCAAGTCCGGCGGTAAGATTAAATCGCGATGCGATTTTCGGATTCAACTCTGCCATGCGCACGCCAATCGCAGCGCGTCGCACAACCCCATGAATCGCCAACTCATTGGCGATCCAATACGCTTGGTTAATCGGGATTGCAAATCCGATACCCTGATATCCACCATTGCGTGTTGCAATTGCGGTGCTAATCGCCACCACCTTTCCATCGAGATCAATCAACGGACCACCCGAATTTCCCGGATTGATGGCTGCGTCGGTTTGAATGAGCCGACCACGGTTGATTCGCTGTAACGTTCTATTTTTTGCGCTGATAATCCCGGCGCTGACCGTCGCTTCAAGTCGAAACGGGCTTCCAATCGCGAGCACCCAATCTCCGATTTCGAGAAGATCCGAGTCAGCGATTCCCGCGTTCGAAAAGGGTTCTTCTCTTTTGATCTGCAGAGTTGCGACATCACTATCAGCATCGCCTCGCACCTCAATCGCTTCGATCTCGGTTTCGTCAGCCAGTTGCACAACAACTCGTTTCGCTCCAGCAATCACATGATTGTTGGTAATGACTCGTCCATCAGGCGATACGATCACGCCGCTACCGATTCCGGTTAATTCCTTGTCATTGCTCTGGCGATTGTCTTCCCCGGATTCGCCACCAGAGTCCGATTGATTCTGTCCTCCAAAAGCGTCTTGCTGACCATAAGACAGAATCGTAACAACAGCGGGAGTCGCTTGTCTTGCAGCATTGCGAAAAGCACGCGAGAGTGCTCGTGGCCCCACGAGCTCAGCTTGGTCTTGCGATTCTTCGGATACAAATGCCACTTGAGCAAAACCGACCGACCTCAGGTAGGTCCCATGAATCGCAAATCCACACAAAATTAAACGCAGAATCGGCATGGTTCCGCGAAAGGCACAAGAAGCACGCATGGGGAGTCTTTGCTGGTTGGAGAAGTTCATCGAACGATCGAATCTGACACGAAAAGAGGGTGAAGGGACAATCGTTCAGCGGTTGAATTATCAGCCTTTGAGTTGCCTCGCATCACATCAATCACGTGGCATTGGTACGATTCTGCCGCTAGTAGTGTAGGGCGATGGGGAGCTTTCGTGCCATAGCGTCGGGTACAAGCGGCTCGAAATGCCTCGTTCGCCTTGACTGATACGTCCTCGATCGCCCATTCCACAAAAGAATTCGTTGAAAACGATTCATAACACGATGAGATTTTGCGAGGGCTCATTTGCGAGAGTTAATGGGTAGGGTTGCATTCGCTGGCGTTGATGAGCGGAGTTGCAATCGGACGCAGATCCGAATCCGCGGTAGGCTTTCCGGATTTGGCATGGATGATGTAACCACCGGGTATCGCAAATCTCGTGGCAAAAGTACTGCCATCAATCGAGATCCTCCAGACCTTCTCGACTTGCCATCCTGACTTCTTGAGATCGGCAATCAGTTCGTATTTGGAAAAACGGTGCATGAACATTTTCTCGAGGCCACGGTAGGCATAGACCGTGTCGCCAAATTCGCTTTTTCTTTGAGCCAACGACTGAATGAGCGACCGAAACAACGACCGAACCCCTCCATACTCTCGCAGCGCAGCCCAGCGATGATGAACATGAATCAAGAATCCGCCGCCTGGCCTGATAATACGATGCGCGTGGCGTAGGAAAGCGGAACGATGATCGCTTCCCTGAATCATTCCGAGTGTACTGAAAAGGCAGATCCCGTAATCGGCTACGTTCTCGGCAATGCAATCGAGCTGCACGAGGTTTGCCCGAAGCGTTTGAATGGGGCGGGTAGACTGATTGGTGATCGGTAACACTGAGGAATCGCTGTTTGAATTGCGATGCCACCATTTTTCGTTGACCACCTGAAGCATTCGCTGGCTCAAATCGACCGCGACCACCCGATACCCCCGATCGGCGAGGGGAAAAGCAGCGCGTCCAGTGCCGCATCCAAAATCAAAAACCACTGGATTTCGTTCAACCTCGAGCGATTCGAGAGACGGCTTGGGATCTTTTTTTCTTTGAGGAAGAATTTCCTGCAGAATCGCTTCATCTACCCTGCATAGCGGAGTATCCGCCACAAAAGCGTCGTAATGGTCGGCAATCGACCGATCCGTCACATAATCCCACGTGCCTTCCGCGACTCCCGGTGGTCGTCTCCACCGCGCCGATCGACCGGACAATCCATAGTTCTTACCTGACCGCGCTTGGTTTTCACCAGACCGCGTTGGGGGAGTGTGTGCGGTCCAATCCGGGGGCTGGTTCACTTTCGGGTCGCTTTCCTATAATCCGACTCGCTTCGGGCGGAGCCGAAGCGATGTTGTGAGAATTCAGCCGTCGAACGGACGGCTGCTGGCGGGCCTTGCTCAGGTCGTATCCTGACCGCTTCGAGGCTACTCGAGCTGCCAGTATACGAACACCCAGCAAAACATTTCAAACTAGCACCATTTACGGGAGCAAAGACATGATCAAGGTCGGCATCAATGGTTTTGGCCGAATCGGACGAATGGTTTTCCGAGCAGCAGTGGGTCGTGATGACATCGAAGTTGTTGCAATTAACGATCTATTGGAAGTTGAGTACCTCGCCTACATGCTGAAGTACGATTCGGTACACGGTCGTTTCTGCGGCGAAGTTTCCACCGAAGGCGGCAAGCTGATCGTCAATGGAAAAGAAGTTCGTGTGACTGCAGAAACCGACCCATCCAAACTTGCTTGGGGCGAAGCAGGTGTCGACGTAGTCGTCGAGTCAACGGGTATCTTTTTGACTTCCGAGTCGGCACAGGGTCACATTGACGCGGGCGCGAAAAAGGTCGTCATGTCGGCTCCTTCCAAGGACGATACCCGAATGTTCGTCATGGGAGTGAACAGCGACTCTTACAACGGTGAACAATTCGTTTCGAACGCATCATGCACCACGAACTGCTTGGCTCCTTTGGCCAAAGTCCTCAACGATAGTTTTGGTATCAAGCGTGGGTTGATGACCACCGTTCATGCTGCAACGGCAACCCAAAAGACAGTTGACGGTCCAAGCCGAAAAGATTGGCGAGGTGGACGTGGAATTCTTGAGAACATCATTCCATCGAGCACCGGTGCGGCAAAAGCGGTTGGAAAAGTGATTCCAGAGCTCAATGGCAAGCTGACCGGCATGGCATTCCGCGTCCCAACTTCTGACGTTTCGGTCGTCGACCTCACCGTTGAGCTAAACAGCGAAACGTCATACGAAGACATCTGTGCCGCGATGAAAGCAGCTTCGGAAGGTCCACTCAAAGGGATTCTTGGCTACACCGAAGACAATGTCGTAGCGACAGATTTCCGTGGCGAAACTTGCACCTCGGTGTTCGATGCGGGTGCCGGCATTCAACTTGACAAGACCTTTGTCAAAGTCGTTTCTTGGTACGATAACGAGTGGGGATACTCCAACAAAGTTCTCGACTTGGTCGCTCGTATCTCCGAGTAATCCGTACACTTGCTGATCGAAATCCAGAATTCGTGTGCCGCTAAATACTAATGAGCTGCTGCATCGAGGGTGGAATTCGTTGACTCCAAATGGATTGGGTAGCTGAAACCGGTCGGCTCTGACACCAGAGTCGATCGCCGAGAAACCAGATTGTTCAAACAGTGAAAAGCCTGATGGTTTACCATCGGGCTTTTTTCGTGCCTGGAAGGGAGTCGCTGCTTTGCGGAGGAGTTGGATTACAAAGCTATGGAATTTCATACTCAGAAGCGCTAAACTGGCATCCATGAAACAGATCGTCACCGTCATCCGTCCCCATCTCGCCGAGGAGTTGCTCGCCAGTTTACGGCGAGCACCGATCGAAGCGTTAAGCGTGATGGAGGTAAAGGGATATGGTCGTCAAAAAAGCTACGTTGATGAGTATCAAAAGACAGAGTACTCCGAAGCGTTTGTTCCGAAAGTCGAAGTAACACTTTGGGTTGACGACTCGCGTTGTGACGAAGTGCTGCAGAAAATCGTCGCGGTAACACGCAGCGGACGCATCGGTGATGGCAAGATCTTCGTAATGCCGGTTGCGAGTTTTATGTGATCAGTAATTGCCTTGCCGGCAACACAGCATGTTGAATGATTTTCTTTTCAATATTTCCAGTGAATCTATTATTTGATCGACGTGGTCACATCGTTTTGAACACTCGATAAGTGACACACCCAAAGCGGTTGAGGATAAAAGAAGAATGCAGTGGCCTGTCTTGCCAGATTACGGATGCATTTTTCGATGGCCGGTCGACGGTGTTGACTTTATCCATCCCGAGGACCAAGAGGTTGCACTACGCTGCTTTCCGAGTGAGCGAGTTTTTCGTCGTGAAAAATTTGATGGCGAGTACTACCACTACCGTTATGGCGACGTCACCTTTCGCCTTCGGCCGGTGATGTGGTTGAAAGTGAGGGAAGAAGGTATCGATGTTGGAGATCAAGTTGAAACGATCGGTGTTGGACTAGAACGCGACCGATTTGTTGCTCAGGTTTGGGGGATGTATTACCTCCGACGCAAAGGCCGCATGGTGTATCGACTGCGAAGGGGTGAGCAAGAAGTACCCCGTCTTTATACTTCCGACGAACTCAAATCGCTGACCGAAAAATCAAAAATCGAAGCGAGAGAGGGAATCTACCCGTCACCTCAGTGGAAAGGTGAAACCGACCAGCGACTCGCATTTCCGGATGAAAAAGAAAACTAACCTTCGCAGCCTATTACCTAACCACAGGCCAGACAGCGATTGCCTCCCCGATCTCATTCCCTTCCATCTACCTCCTCATTCCCTTCAATCAACCTCTGGCCACTGCACGAACACAGCGCCATCACCCATTGCGAGATCGTTGAATGAAATGGGAATGCCTACAGGACTTCGTAGAGGCACTTGCCCTAACGGAACGCTCTTTGGAGTGATTCGGTGAAACCCATCTTTGAGAGGATCGGCCGCGTAAAAATAACAATGACACTCGCCAAGTGATTGCCCCTGTGGCGAAAACACTTCCACCGACCTTCGGTGATAGAGATCTGACTCTTTGGGCTGATTAAAACCTTCGATTTGATCGAGTTCCCGTAGGACCAATGAGATTTCCTCGCTTGTGAATCTCCAGATTTCGCCAAGCACTCGATCCCCGCCGG
>Ga0181559_10000309_pt1 | contig 43584 bp, 34 predicted proteins | sample 011ome_21_FD_133752 | JGI IMG/M metagenome (GOLD analysis project Ga0181559, IMG submission 133752) | Coastal salt marsh microbial communities from the Groves Creek Marsh, Skidaway Island, Georgia - 011508AT metaG (megahit assembly) | ecosystem: Environmental > Aquatic > Marine > Intertidal... | reverse complement strand
TTCACCTCACCTTGACTTCACCGTCGTAATCTAAACTCCACTTTTCGACGCTATCGTCTTTACACTCGTCGCATAAAAATTCCTCGGTCAAAGTCATCTCGATCCAACTCCGCGCCACCGAAGTCAAGTCGACGTGTTCGGTCGAACGAGGAAACGGAACGATTTCGAGGTCTCCGGAAACGTCGCCGAACGCGGTCGCGTGTTCGTCCAGGAAGAGCTTAAATCCAGATTTTATGGGTAGGTTGAATTTTTCGTTGCACGCGTCGCAGTGGCATCGCACGTGGCCGGTGATGTCGGCGTCGAGGAAGAACGAGTGCGGGCCGCTCGGCTCCGCGAAGCCTCTGATATCAATCATCGTGTCTTCTCCTCTACAAGTCGAATCATCATCATCATCATCATCATCATCCTCGTCTTCGTCGGACAAACTCCCGTCAATTTTCATCAATCGACTGTCCACAGACCAGTTCGTCTCCCACGGAGGAGGGTCGTCTCGGTTCTTAAACTCTCCTCTGCGGAGTTGGATGATGTTATCTTCTCTTCTGCGCTGATGTTTCCCTTTGGACCCGCGAATGAGTTTTGTTGTTGTTGTTGTTAAAGCGGGCGTCGTTGGTTTCATTTTCTTTGACGATGACGATGACGACGACGGAGAAGAAGATGAAGAAGAAGATGTCGAGGCTGCGCCGCACCGAGCCGATGCCGCCGCCGAGAAGACCGCGAAGGACATGAAGTGTTTAGGTGTTTAATAAAAGTGAGGAAAAGTGGAATGAGAGAGAGATATTATTACCTCGCGGACGACGACGATGATGATGCGAAAAGAAGATGGCGCACGAATCTACATCGCTTAAACATTAACGAGCACGATTGCACAGCAATTATATATATATATTCTGCTCTCTCGTGTATATGAAAAAAACTTCTTTCTTCTCCATCTTCGCGCCGCGCGGTGTCTCCCTCGCGACACACCAGCGCGGGAGAAGTTTCGTATTTACTCTGCTCTCGCGGGTGTATTTTTTGCTATTCTACATGATTGCTACTATCCAACTATACTACCTCTCTACTCCTTCATCTTCTCTCCTTCTTCTTCTCGCATCTTTCTGACTCGTTCGGTTAAATCGTACGCCCAAAAGTTAAACTGCGCCACGTGCACTTCCTCCACTCTCCGCGGGTTTCTCATCGCCACTCGAAACTCTCTCTCCTGGAGAAGTTTCAGAAAGTACAAACAGTGCGGGTATAAGATGTATTTAGAGTATCGCGGATCTTTGTACCAGTACTGTAAATAGGACAAATACTCAACCATCTCTTCGCTGTTGAGAATATCGTTGTTGTTGTTGTTGTTGTTATCGTCTGCTTTGAGACCGTTTGACGACGACGACGACGATGAACAAGGCGTCGTCGCCAAGTGATGTAAATATCGCGGGTTCGCCAGCGATTGAACGAATTCCAATTCCAACTCGAATCTTTCTTTGTTCGAACACCGCGTCTTCTCTTCGTCCAGTTGCGATTGCTTTTTTAAATCGCCGCCGCCGACGACGTCGTCTTTTGTTGCTGTTGCGGTCATATATCGTCCTCGTTCTCGTCTCCTTTGATAGTGTGTGTGTTATTCTTTTACGTAAGTGTGTCTCTGTTTTGCCAACTTTTAAAGAATTTTTGTCTCTCTCTCTCTCTCTTCTCGAAAAATTTTAGGGATTAGGGTTTAGGAAAAAAAAGGGACACCATCCCCTACAACACCCCTAACAAAACTTTAGTGAACATGGGCGGTCGGAGCGGTGGGACGACTTTGACGACGAGTAAAAAGAAGAAGAAGAGCGAGAAGATCGATGACAGTCACGGTAACGGAGGAAGAGAAATCCCGTTCACGCTCTCTTCTCGAATCAAAACCCCCTTGGGCAAGAAGCGACCACCGTCGCTGCAAAAAAAGCAAAACACCGACCAAAAGTTTGAGAACGGGTCGCACTCGGTCTTGCTCAGAGACGACGTTTTATCCCCTAAAGAGTGCGCAGAAATCGCGGAAGTTTGCTCGACGAGATATCGACTGGCGACCAGTCGAGGGCCGAAATTCGGAGAGGCGTGGCGTAAAAACAACAGATTCTCTTTCGTGGACGAGAAGTTAGCCAAAATGTTATGGGAAGACGTCGGGTTGAAGACTATGTTTAGTACCGCGAGTGACGACGATACTAATAAGAAGGGTGGTGGTGAACAGTTTCATTCTCTCAATGAAAATTTCAGAGTGTACGAGTACACGCAATCGCACCATTTCGGTCCACACATCGACGAACGAGTGCGAAAGACGAGTAATCGGGGAGAAAACTTAGTGAGCACGCACACGATGCTCTTATATTTAGCCGGAGAGGAAAACGGATTGCGAGGAGGGAACACGTATTTCTTGGACGAATACGGCAATCGAGTGTTTAGCGTCACGCCAAAGATGGGAAGAGCGTGTTTTTTCAGGCACGGCGAGGAAAAGTGCGAACACGAAGGGGAGGAGATTTTTGCCGGGAAGAAGATTGTGTTGAGGAGCGACGTGTTTAAAGTAGCGGACGAATGATTTAGAAGAAGAACTTTAGAATAGAGTAATAGTTTTGCCGCAATATTATAAAAATTTAGAGGAGTTTAGCTATCCTCGCGTCAATTTCATCGCACCTCTTTTCTGCATTTTCGACGGTTTTTTCGAACAGCGCGACTTGTTTCTCCAATGCTTCTATCGTTGGCAGTATGGAGCTGTGTATTTTCTTCTCCGTGTCTACGATTTTCTTTACGAAGACTCGAACGTCTGAAATTTCTTTCGTGCGTCTCTCGAACGCGTTCTTGGCGACTTCGTTCAGGGAGGAATACAATCGAAACTCTTCGCTCGCGTAATCCAACTCCGATTTTACCGCCTTCGCGGTAGCTAAGAACGCCTGTTCGGCGACGGATTCCATTTTGCCTAGAACGACGACTTCATTTTCGTCGTGTTCGATCGCGTTTCCGTCTTCATCTCGCACAATGGATTTTTTCTTCCACTGGTCTAAACTCTTCGCTTCGATTGTCTCCCTCGCGGCTTGTAAACATTTCGAGAGCGACGTTTTCGTATCGTTCAAGTACGCAACTCCACTCTCATTCTCGTCGTCTTCGTCGTCATCGTCTTTACTTCTAAGGAAAGCTCTAGCTAAGGATAAAAACGCAATAGACGGGTCCGATTCCGGATCGTAATCTTTTTTCTTCTTCTCTTCTTCTTCGTCGCGCAACAGGGTGTGTTGCCACGCCATTACCCTCGCCTTGGACTTTGCGCCGTCTTTGTCGTCGTTCGTAAACGAAGGCGACCACGCCCAGCAGCACACCGCTTCGCTCGAATATGGGAGAGCTTTCTTCTTATTCTTCTTTTTTGCCTCTTCCTCGAGTTGTTTTGCCTTCTTTTCTTTATCGTGTGCGTCTCCGCTGCTCTTCGCGCTTGTTTCCGCTATTTTCTGTTTCTGTCTCTCTGGTATAAATTTGGAAAACTCATGTTCGACCGGCTGGAATACCGATACCGGTTTAGGGACGGTAGTTTCTGTTTCATTTTCTTCATCGCTACTATCATCGCTGTCGTCATTTACAACCGCGTTCGTTAACATCACCGCACCTTCCGGCAACTCGCATATCTCGTCTCGTTGCATCGAAACCATCTTCATTTTCTGCTTCTTCCTCTCTTCGAGTATCGCGCGCGTGCCCGACCAAACGGATTTCGGGAACGCCTTTTCGCACGCTTCTGCGTCGAATTCGCACGTAAACTTTCCAATCGCTTCTGGTTCTTCTCGGTCGTTACTACTGTTATTGCGTCTCCGCACCTTCCCTCCTAACGCTTCGCACAACACGTGCGCGCCAAAATTTACCGCGAATATTCTCGGTGGCGTCTGTTTCTTCTTCTTCTTATTTTTCTCAGTAGTAGTAGATGATGCTGATGATGAATTTGTCGTTGTCGTTGTTGTTACGCGCTCTAAAAACTGTTTCAAATGTTTCATCCAGCGCATAGATTTCGCGTCCATGGCGGAATGTCGAGAGCCGGTAATGACGATCCCATCGTATTCCTCGATTTCGTTCGCGTTCGGTAACTCTCCTTCCGGCACTCTGTGGTGTTCCCAGACTTCTTCTTCACCTTCCTCGTCGTCTTCTTTCGTCGCGTTGGACAAGAGACGTGCGTACGCGATGGCGACGTAGGCCAACTCGACTTCGTCCTCGCAATCTACGATTGCAAATCGTCTTCTTCTTCTTCTTCCTCCTCTGGTTTCCTTTCCCTCGCTCTGAGGCGAACGTGCCGCCAACGGCGACGAGGACATGTTCGCGAGTTGCTGCAAAAACTGTTGATGTTGTTGATGATGATTTGATGCGACGGGAATTGGTAAGGAATGAAACGACGATGACGACGACGTAAGTGTGTTTTCGTTCGTTCTTTTTGAGGTGTGAGGGTGTTGTTAGGAATTTTTTCATTTTTGTCATTGTTCTGTGATGGGGGATTTTTCTAAAAACAATATATTAAATTAAACAACCAATCAATCAAGCTAATCAATCTCTGTTCGTCTTCTCCTCTCGTTTCCTCGCAAACTCTGGCTCGTGTTCGCACATGGCAACGACCGCGGATCGCAATTGCGCGACGTTGGCGATTTGTTTCAACAAAAATCCAGGAATGGCGAGGACGATGAATTGCGTCGCGAACGTCGTCACGGAGCCGACGCCGAGCGTCTTTTTGAAGAACGCGTCGGACGCGCTCAGGAACGACACGCGCTTTACGAGTTCATTCGAAATCGGTAAGGGACCGGGCATCGCGTTCAACTCTTTATCCTTTGCCATGAACAAACACAAGTACAACACCTCCGTGGATACGCAGCACACCCCCATGAATATTCGATTGGCGTAATACAATCTCAACAACCGAAAGCGGCTCTCTCGCATGTCTTTGTGTCCTTTCTTCCCGATGGCCAGTTGCGAGTGCATTTGTAACCAATGCGAAGAAATATCCAAGAATATCAACGATATGCACGTAAACTGCATCTCTGGGTATATGTTTGACAATATTATCAACAATCCAGTCGTCGCTAATCGATCGGTGACCATGTCGAGCACCGCGCCGAATTCCGTGCACTGGTTACATTTTCTCGCAAAACGACCATCCAACTCGTCGCAAACGAACGAGAGAAAATAGGTAAACACGGAGAGTTTGACTCCTCCTTCTAAAGAGGAGCAGTAAAAGGACAGAAACATCAACAAAAGCCGCGCGTAACCGATCAAGTTTGGCACGTAGATGTACACGTTCGAATGTCTCTCGAAGAACGAAGACAAAACACCTTTTTCCGCTGCATCCGTCGTCGTCGTCGTCGTCGTCTTTTTCTTCTTCTTCGTGTTGTTGTTGTTGTTGTTGTTGTTCTTCCTATTATTCGTAGTGGTAGTGGTAGTGGTCGCATTAATGTTTGTAACATCGAACTCTTCGTCCGCAAATCTCGCCGGCGCGTTGATTTGTCTTCTCGACGACGTTCTGTTTCTTCCAACGACGGTGGTGGTGGTGGTGGTGGTGCTATTCTTCTTCATTTTTGAGCGCGCGCTTCTTTCTTTTCGAGGAGAGAACTCTCTCGCGAGCGCGCGCGCGATGAGAGAGAGAGTGAAAGTTCTTCTTCACAGTTGTTAGGGGATTTGTTGTTGAAGAAAACTCTCTCAAATCTCTCTCGCTTGAATAGGTTTAGGGGTTCCATATCATCGATCTTTGTTTCAATTTTTTTTGTGCTCTTTCGCGTTTTGCTTTGCTTCACAAAACGCAAAAAAACAGACGCGCCGGATGACGACGACGATGCAAAAAACGACTTTGACGACGACTTTGACGACGACGATCGCTCCTCGTCGTCGTCGTAATCGCTCATCGGTTTCCATCATCGCTCGCGCCTCCTCCTCCTCCTCTCCGACGGCGGCGGCTCACAGAAGATATTACAGCATTAGCAGCGATGATAATACTAATAATACTAACAGCAACAACAGCGGCAGCGGAATGGTTTCATCATCGATGATGACGCTCAGGTCGCTATCTTCTTCTTTTACGAGTTCTTCTGGTTCTTCTTCTCGTAATCATCGAGGCGCATCGGCGGCGACTTTTTGCTCCTCTGCGACGAAAACAACGGAGAGTGGTGTTTTTGGTGATGGAAGAAGAAGACAACGAGAGAGACGATCGGTATCCGCGAAAGCCTCTTCGCCTGAAAACGAACAGCGAATGCCGTGGGAGCAAAAAGAGCTAGAGAAGATGAAAAACGTGCGCTATTCGCAGCCGAGACCGGCGACGGCGAAGAAAATCGAATCGGACGAAGAATACGAAAAATTGAAGACAGAGTTGAAAACGCTGACGCTGAAATACGGCGCGGGATTGAGTCTGTATTGCTTGCTCGGGTACGGTGTCGCGTCGAGTTTAAGCTCTCTGGTAGGCGTAGTTGGTTCGTATTTGTACCTCCAGTTCTTATCGGAGTACGTGGACACGGTGAACGAAGAGCGGGACGGGTATAAAGAGGAGGATTACACGAGAAATTTGGTGTACGAACCGGTGACGGACGTGAAAAAGTTGGTGTTTGGCCCGGAATCGGTTATTGGTAAAATTGCGACGATTTATTCGCGAGCGTTGTTTCAAAAGAGGCTGATTGTTCCCGTGGCTGTGGTTGCCTCGGAGTCGTTGTGGAATCACATCCCGGGGCATCCGTTTGATTTCAACTACGGCGTCACGTTGATTGGGTTTTTAACGTACAAAGCGAGCGCATTGACGGTGACGTACGGAACGTTGAAGCCGTTGTTACAGGAGGACGCGAAAAATGCCGGAAATTGGGAACCAGAAGATGACGATGAGTAATATTGTAGCGTCGCGACTGCGTTAGTATCATTGTTCTTCTTATTACAGGGAGAAATTGTAAAATTATATCATAACAACCTTTTGCAAATTGGATAATTTTTTAATCCTTGTTGTACGCGGAATACGGATCTTTGCTACTCTTGGGCGCAATCGTCACGCCAATCTGTCCTATTTTATCTTCTAATTCCTCCACCGTCGCTCTCTTGCGCAACGCGTCTCTAATTTTCACCATCGATCCTCGCCTCCCAGGGACTTGACCTCTCACGTACACTAAGTTTCGTTCGCTATCGATTTTGTACACGAAACAGTTCTGGACGGTTCGCTTTCTCCCGCCCATTTGTCCAGCCATTTTCTTCCCTTTGAAGACTCTCCCCGGATCTTGACACTGTCCAATCGACCCGTGCGCGCGATGTTTCTTCGTGTTCCCGTGCGAGGCGGGTTGCCCGGAGAAACCCCACCGTTTCATCGGTCCTTGGAACCCTTTTCCCGAGGTGACGCCTTGCACGTCCACGTACTGTCCGGCGAAGAAATGGTTCGCGTTCAAACTCTCACCAACTTTATACTCCCTAGCGCCTTTAATGTCTACACTCACTACTTCTAATTTGTCCTCGTTCTCGTCGTCTTCTTTATACATTTTCATCGTCGGCGGTGTCACCCGAAACTCGCTCAGAAACCGTTTAATCGGCACTTGCGCTTTACGAAAATGCCCCAGCTCCGGTTTGCTCACCGATTTCGGTTTCTTATACCCGCTTCCAACTTGAACCGAGGAGTACCCCTCGTTCTCTTCCGTTTTCACCTGTACGATTTGATTATCGTCTATCCACAACACCGTCAACGGGTGTCGCTGCCCCCACTCGTCCCAATCGCACGTCATGCCCGCTTTCACCGCAATCAACCCGGGTCGTTTTGGACCGAATCTCTGCGCGGATTTGATGAGCTGTTCTTGCGTTTTGTGCGGTAACGGACGTTTAAACAGAGCGTCCACCGCCTTCGCTTGCGAAGCGTACGTTCTTTTCCTTTCGCCCGACGATGTTGCGTTCATCATCATCATCGTACTCGTCGTTCTCGTTCTCGTTGAAGACAGTAAAGAAGAAGAAGTCGAAGGAGCGACGAGGCTTCGCCACGCTCTCGTCGTTCCGACCCCATCATCATCGTTGACATCGCGATGATAAAACTGTTGTTCAGAGCACGAAAAACACCCTTCTGCGACGCTTTTGCCGCTTCCGTTTCCGCTCGCTCCTCCTCCTCTCGTCGCCGTTGCTGCCACTCTGCGACCAATCCGTCTCAACATTTTGATGATGATTTTACTATTGTTATTATTATTATTGTAGAAAGAGAGAACACAAAATTGCGGCTCTTTTCTTCTTCTTGACTTCTTCTTGACTTCTTCTTTTTGACGCAAAAAACATCATCGATGGGTGAAAATTTTGTTTTTCTTTTTTGAACTTTTTATTTTTGGTATAGAGAGAGTAGTTATACGCACAAAGAAGCGCAAGCGCGCGCGAAACGAGATATATAATAATAATAAAGAAGAGACAAAGAACGACGACGACGACGACGAGGAAGACGACCATCATAGAAATCGACCATCGATTAGTATCGACTACTCTTCTTGTTTTGAATCATCGGACGCGCGCGATCAACCATAATTTATTTATTTCGTGGAGTTTAAACAGAGATGAAGAATCGGCATCATCGGAGAGAAGAAGAAGAGAGGGGGCGCGCTTTTTGAATTTTGCAGAGAGCGTTTTTGTTTTCTTTCTTCGAATAAGACGCGCATCGCATGACGACGACGACGACGACAGCGACGACGACGAACAAGAAGAAGAATGCCGCGACGACGATGACAGGTAGTGCACGACGGCAAAGAGAGGATGAGGAGGACGACCGAAGCGATTCCGCCGCTGAAAGAGGAGGAGGAGGAGGAGGAGGACGTGTTGCGAACGCGGAGTACGAGGACCCTTCTTCGTCTTCGTCGCCGTCTCAAACGTCGCTCTTTTCCGTCGAGGAAGAAGATGGACTACTCACCAACGAGGATGACGATGACGGTGGCGGTGGCGGTAACGGTGCTCCGGAAACACCAAACTCGATTGATCCAGAATGGATGCGAAGACAATATTTTTATGCGGCGGCTCGGCATCGAGAGAGAGTATTAAGCGACGAAGAGAACGAATACGGCATCGCGAGAGCGAGGACGACGAGTGGACGAGCGAGACGAGATGAGTTTGGCAACATTATCGACGATTTCGACGATTTCAACGACAACGACGACGGCGACGACGACGAAGATGGAGTAACTATGAATTCCGAGGACGTGTTCAGTCGAGATAATAATACCAATGACGATTATTACGAAGAAGGCGACTCAATCTTCTCGGAAGATTCAGAGTTTCTACGGAATGCGCAAAACGCAGCGGCACACAGAAATCGCGGCGCTGGCTACAATCCGTTTGGTATAAATATGAATTCAGGAACGAGCGCTAGAAATGTCGGACGACGTAGTTCTGGAAGAGATTTTAGAAGAAATGATTATAACAGCGACAACAACAATAACAACAACAACAATAACAACAAGAAGATCAGCAGCAACAGACAGACAGAAATCGAATCCGATACGGACGAGGAAGATACGACGACGACGCCTCTTTTAACGACGGGTCCGGCGAGGAAAGTTCTTCACGCGTCTCCGAATAGGAAGAAAAGAGGAGGAGAAAGAGGAAGAGGCGCTGATAGCACAAACGCTCATCGTACTCATCAACCCCAAGTAGACAATTTCGTGCCGTTACGTGCGCGAGATGTTTTAGAGCACTCGGCTGATTTTTACGATACTTCCGTAAACTCGGGATTATCTCCCTTTGAAGTCATGCGCAGGTTGCGAAAGTTTGGCCCGAACTCTGTGCCAGGAGAGAAATTCGATTACGGCCAGTTGGTGAAACACGCCTTTCGGGAGTTCAACGCGCCAGCCGGAAGGGTGATTTTCTTTGCTATTTTCTTGCAGTCTTTACAAGCTATGGATCCAGCGAAGACTCTCGATTCTATGATTGACGTTTTAGTCTTGTTCTTGGTTTTCTTTGCAAACTGTTACGTCGGATGGTCCGAAAGCAGAGACGACGGTGCGTTGATGGCAGGGACAGAAGTCTCAACTTCGGCTTTGACGACAACAAAAGGGACGACGAAACAATCGCAGAGACAAATTTTAGAAAACATGACGCGGACGAACGCGCCGAGAAACGGACAATTTCCCGCGTACGCGACCGTTGTACGAGATAATGGGAAGCAGATGCGCGTGTCGTCGAAATCGCTTGTGCCAGGTGATATTGTCGAATTGCGCGTCGGTCAAATCGTGCCGTGCGATTGCGTCTATCGAGGTTCGGGCCTTTTATTCGTCACGCGAAACTCCAACTATCTCATCAATACTGCGATGCAATCGATATCATCCTCGTCTTTGTTAGCAAATGGTACGCCATGCGGTGGCGCGGGAGGTGATGAATTGTCCATGCTCTTTGGCGATGATGATAACGAAATGGACTCGCTGGATTTAATCGGCATCTCCGAAGGCGAACCGATTTTAGGAGGTAGTGTCATTTACGCCGGATGTGGTGCCGCAATCGTAGGTAGAACTGGTCCTCGAACAGCCATCGCACGTAAGATGCAACAGATCAAGCAAATAGAAGAATATCGTACGAACGCTGCGGGTATATTTGGTTTCTTCTCGACATCTTCGTCGAGCCATCAAAATCGCTCAAGAAAACCATCCATGGCTCGCTCGAAATCGTTTGGTGCTCTATTTGGAACGTCGGCTTCAACACAAAGACGTGGTCATCACCATCGTCATCAAATATCTACCGCAGCGCTCACTACCATTGCGGCACCACCGAGAGGTTCCGCGTTTGATCGTTCTTTAGATCTCGTAATGACGGGCGTTGCTGTGGCGTCGTTCGCTTCTGCAATTTCGCTTTGGCTCTTTTTGGTCGTAGCGGGCAGAGGATTTTGGTTTGCGTGTTCTTTTGCCACCGTATTGTGTGTATGCGCGTTGCCAATAGCTGTGAGAGTTGTCGTGCACGCGACTGTCGCGTTGGGTATTCGAAGAATGGCGAAAGCGAGGGCGTCTCCAGGGTACAGTCCTGGACTCGACGATTACTATCCCGAGTATTATTTGAACGAACAAGCACATAAAGAATATCTGAGCATGCAACAACGACAACAGTCGAACAAAGAAGCTTCGAGTAGTAGCAATCCGTTGTCATCTTTCATCGGTTCAACGACGACGAGGACTTTTGGTATTAGCCGATTGAGCGCAATTCAAGACGTTGCCTCAATGCAAGCGCTCTTCTGTTCGACGTCGTGCTGCGTTGTGGATCGGTTTGCGACTCGTATTGTCGGAGAACCCATCGTCTTTGCGGATAGTTGTCAGCCGAGGGACGTCTTAGTTGCCGCGGCGTTGGCATCGCGGTGGTGGAAGAATTCATCTTCGGTCACGGAGTCAGCGACACCAACCACGGCGAGATCGAACAACAACAATGCCTTCGAGCAGCATCTGTTAGCAGACGACGAAATGAATTTGATATTCGACGATTCCGTCGATCGCGCCATTGCTGAGCGTCTAGCAGAAGACGGTTTGAGTTCCCTCTCAGAAACATATATCCAGAAAACGTATGAACCGTACGATTCCGTGGTGAAACTCTCGAGAGCAACAATTTCTAGAGACGAAGCCGTGGATGGATCGAACTCTGGTGTTTTCGCCGTAGCCAAAGGATGCTTAGAATCCATAGATAATTTAGTCCGACGGGAAACTATGATTTCTCGCGCCGGCAACAAAGAACACGCTCAAAAAGTCTTCAAAGCGTTAGACGAGGCTCGGAATCGCGAAAAAATGTTTGAACGACGGGGTCTACGTTGCGTAGCGGTTGCTTGCGCGTACGACGTGCAAACGACTGCGGAGATGTCTGAAAACAGTGCTCAGAATCAAGGCAGTATCGTGAACGGATGGGTCTTCTTGGGTATCTTTGCCTTCTCGCGAAATGTCCGACAGGATTGCAACGCCGGCCGGGACGCACTGAAAGCTTTGGGCGTGGATGTGAAATTATTCACTTCGGCTTCGGAATCGTTTGCAAAAGTTCGAACTGAACAGTTGCACAATCCGAAACGAGTGCTTTCGTCGACGAGAACTGGAAACGCCGGAGAGGAGTATGCGTCTTCATCTTTACTCGACAATCAAGACACAGACTCAGAACTCAATCGATCGGAAAATGCGAGCCAAAAAAGTCGACAGCAACAACCATCAGTCTCGCCCCGCGTGCAATCGTTCTATACGAACGCGGGTAAACGATACGAAGGCGTCGTTCGAAATTGTCGAGAGGTTTTAGAAGGTCGACCGCCGCCAGAGCAAGCGACATCGGAGCAACAAAGGAACGATTTTGTTTCTGATGCTGAAAGGGGTATTCGATCGTCCACGATCCACTCGACATCTACGACTACAATTACAACAACATCAATTGTCCCAATCAACAAAGTCGATTGCTTTTTCGAGTGCAGCAACGCGGAAACGAAAGCGAACATCATTCGGCGATTCAAGCAAGCCGCAATGCATCAAAACAGTCGCCACAATCAACGATTTTTGAGCAGCAGTAGGAAGGTCATCGTTGGCGTTCTAGGAGATCGATTAGAAGATTTACCCGCCATGCGGGCCTCTGACGCGGCGTTTGCCGCCTCGCAGTCGTCCACAGATGCCGCTGTTCGCGTTGCAGATTTTGTCGTCTCAAGACCATCTCTGGCGCACGTCGCTTCAGCTATTGTCGAAGCGCGAGCCGTTTTTGCTCGTGCAAAGACTTACGTCTTGTATCGCATCATTTGCACGTGTCACTTGCTCACCGTGTTCGTCTTGTGCGCCTTTCTCGTGTTTCCGAACGAAACTAACGTGGCGTGGCCGAAAACGTTCACTCTACCAGTCATTGCTTTGGCGCTGTTAGCCTCAGTGAATGATTGCGTTGTCTTGTCAATTGCGTATGACTTTGCGAGACCGTCCGCATCGCCCGAAGCATGGCGATTACCGTGCATTTTGGCTTCTGGATTAGCAATGGGTTTCGTTGCCACATTCACGACGTGCTTCGTTGCGCGCGAAATTTTCTCTAGTTCAAATGCAAACTTTGGTTTACTCGAAGCGTTGGACATCGCGCCAGACTCCTATGAACAAGCTAAGTGCATGATTTTCTTGAAAATGGCATTGACGGATGCATTTTCGGTATTATGCGCACGCTCGGACGGACCCGATCCATTTTGGACGTTAGCACCGGGAGGATTCTTATTCTTAGCGACCATGGCGTCTTCTTTCGCCTCCATTTTGCTCACGAGACATTGGCCATTTCACGAAATGTTGCCGTGTACGTTTGAGCAAACGTTGTTCTGCATTTGCGTTGCCCTGTTGAGCTTTCTCTTGCAAGATGCCGCGAAAACGATTTCATACAGAGCATTAGTCAGAGCAGAGTGGATGCCTGAACGCAGACGCCTTTCTTCCGCGGAAACGAAACGTATTTCTGCGGTTGCGGCGAGAGACATCGATTTAGAGCGCAGAGAGGCGTTGCGCAAAGCAATCAAAGCGAAAACATCGAAAGATAATAACGAGGCCACTGGAGCTACTTTCACGCCAAGAAACGCGCCTCCGATCTCGCCGTTTCAAAGAAACACCACCGGCAATTCTCCATTGAGGCCTGGTCAGCGTACGCCGACAGCGGCGAACGATGCGGCGTACTTCAACAGCGCTCAAAAATTCAACGCGTCGCCACACAGATCGCCTCATCGATTAGAGACCACCGTGGAAGGAGAAGAGGACGAAGATGACGAAGGTAGAAAAGAAGAAGACGAGCAGTTTCATCAACAGCAGCAGCAGCACGAGCAACAACAACAACAACAACAACAACGGGGTGGCGAGAGGAGCGAAGGGAATGCGGACGATGACGATAGCGACATTGCGGAGGAATTGTCCTCCATCGATGAGGATGATGACGACTACTTTGGTGCCCGCCCGACGTCTCTCTACGACTCTCCCGCGGAAGAACCGGAAACAGTTTTGCAAAATAAACTTCGAGCGGAAAAAAGTGAATTAGCTATCGGTACTTTCACCAGATTAACGTTCGGGTATCGCACGATATTGAACAAGGAGTTGAAAGAACTCTCGCTCTCCATCGATTGGTCTCGAGCCTTCCGCGATTTGCGAAGAGCGAAAGCGGATTCACAAGTTGGAGCTTTGCTGGACGCGCACGCGACGTTAAGATGTTTAGATGCCGATTGCGGCGTTGGAGCGTTTTCGATGATGTTGGCTGAAAAGTTAGCCGCGAAGAAGTTGAAGAAAAGAGGAGCAGCAATCGGTGGAAAGATGATGAAGAACAATAGCAATGTTGACGATGGCGAGGAGGAGTACGAACTTTCATCTTCGGACTCAGAGATGGAATCTGGCTTGAAGAGCCTGCCGAAAGAGAAGAAGAAGATGATGACTTCAGCGATGAAAGAAGATGAACAATCTTCCTTAAACGGCAGAGTCGTAGCTGTCGAATTGTTGTCGTCTTCTTTGGTGTGCTTAAAACACGCTTTAGAAGAAATCAACGAAAATGACATCGACTCCCCGTTCCGCGCCGTGGCCTTACATCGCGGCACCTTGGATGTTTTCAAAGTCAAACCAATGTCCTACGACGTCGCGTATAACGCGTTCGGCTTTGAACGCATACAGAAAGGTACAAATTTGAGAGCAGCGGCGAGAGTGTTTGCAATGTCTGTAAAAACGAACGGTTTAGGTTTCATCGCGGTGCACGCGGCGAAGAGTGCCGACGCTCGATTTCACGCTCTGTATCGAAACGCCTTCATTGCGTCTTCAACGGCGACGACTTTGCCTTCATCACCAACATCTTCTTCCGCATCGATGACCACAGCCGAAGATGTCATCGATGAGCTACACAGACTCGGCGTCGCCTACAATGTTACCACGAAGTCGTATCAATTACGAATTGAAAAGATTGGCGAATACAATCGAAGAATTTTAGAAAGTTACCTACACGGCGTCGCGATGGACGATTCGTTAACTTTAGAGGAGATTTGTTCGGACGCAAAAGTTGCGCAATTCTTATCTCAGAACGATCGAGGCGACCACTTTTCGTTCACGCAAGTCGTAGCGCACATCACGCTGTAATACATGTATATCATATTATCGAAAACAAAAGTAAATAATGTTCATTTTAAAAGCAGATTAAGATTTTAATAAGTGTACAACGCCTGGATGTTTTTTTTCTATGCAAAGATTTTTTGGTTTTCATATTTATTCGCACTTCCCGATGCACTTCACTTCAATTTTACCTCCCTGGCCGCTCCCTTCGTACTTTCGCACGAACGAATCGCACCCCAAGCTCATGCGCGTATCTACCCCGGTGTACGGATTCACCCCTTCCGCGGTTTCGCACAAACCCAACACCTGGTACCGGTCGATGACTGCCTCGGAAAAATCTGCATTCTTCACCTTCATCTCCCCCATATCCGAACGAATGAAGTTCGCACCAACCGCCACCGCGTTTTCGAAATTCGCGCCTCTCAACAAGACGTAATCGAACAACACGTTCGAAACATCCGACCCGTGCACGTCTGCGTTTGGCATTATCGCCCGCGTCATCACCGCTCCTCGCATGTCCGACTTTGAAAAGTTCGTGTTCCTCAATTCCGCTTCTACCCAAATCGTGCCTCGTAAGTCCAAGTTTGAAAAGTCTTCGTTCGAGTGCTCAGACTTTGAATAAAAATCAACGCCGTCGAGTTGTTTGACGTTCAAGTCGGTGACTTCGGACTTGACGTTATCGTCTAAAAACTCTGCTCGAACGCGCTCCGGTTGGATTACATTCACCGATAACGCCACGGCTGCGGAGAGAAGGATAGATGTCGTCGTCGTCGTCGTCGTTATCGACGACGTTTTTCGACCGCTAAACCAACCTCCGTACGACGTGCTCGGCCTTTCGTCGTCGTCGTCGTCGTCGTCGTAATCGTTCTCGTTCTCGTCGTCATTTTTGATTGTTTTTCTCATCTTTCTTGTCGTAGTTGTTGCCGACGATGACGACGATGACGACGAGGAGGAAACCTTCATCATCGAACGAGAACGATGCGATCTGTTCTTCCTCGAAGCAGCAGCGGTAGTCGAAAAAGTCGCGCCAGCGACAGACGCCGATGTGATGGAACGCGCGGCGAGAGTTGCGCTGGGAGTAGTGGTAAACATCGTTGCAAAAGAAAAGCGGTGTTAAAGTATCGCGTGCTTTTTTATATCACAGTGCACGCGTGCGTTGTGTTTTGGAGTTTTTTTTTGTCGTGAGAAGAAGATTTTTTCCTTCGCAAACACTTTGTTTACCCGTGTACGTATTATTATATCATAGGCGTTAACTTTTAACGATTCAAAATCGTCAACTCTGGCTCTCATCATCATCATCATCATCATCATCATCATCATCACTCGCGTTCGTTTATTCTTCACCCGATGGTGATTGAATTCACCATGACGCCTTTCTTAGGGCAGTCGTTGGGGTGCGTGTCAACCGTCGAGATTTTCATCACGACGTCCATGCCTTCGGTGACCTTTCCAAACACCGGATGCTGCGAAGGCGTGGATTTATCGAACCAATCGAGGAAGTCGTTGTGGACCGTGTTGATGAAGAACTGAGAGCCGCCTGAGTTTTTGGCTCCCGTGTTGGCCATGGACAGCGTTCCGACGTCGTTGGAAATCTTCGCGGTGAACTCATCCGGTATGCACCCTTCTCTCGCGTCTCTCGTTATTTCTTCGCCAGTCGCGAGATTCTTAAACTTTGAGTTTGGTGGCGGCCCGCCCATGCCCGCGTTTGGAGCACCATTTTTTCGCGAATTCGGACAACCAAACTGTAACATGAAACCATCAATCACCCGATGAAAATGAAGTCCGTCGTAAAATCCCGTTTTTGCCAAGTCGATGAAGTTCGACGCCGTCAGCGGCATCTCGTCTAAAAACAACTCCGCTTTAAATTTACCCTCGGTCGTATCAAATGTCGCGATTGGATTTGCCATGGCTTTGGTAGATGATGACGTGGTGAACTCTCGACTTCGAATGCGGCGAGAAGAAGAAGAGGAAGACTTGATGAAGTTTTTGCGCGTCGATAAAAAAGTTGTTCGAGCGAGCGAGCGAACGCAGACGCGAAAGGACATCGTAATGTGGATTGTGTATGGTGTGTAAATTGTTGCATTTCCTTCTCTTCACGGCAGCTTTTTTCTCATTTTCTACGTACGTATTCCCACAGAAGAGTTAGTTCCCACCACGTCTGTGGAAAAAAGGAACTCAATCTGTTATTAAAAAAAGCTACTGATAGATAATTCATTATTGCTTATTAAATGTTTCATATATATCATCACACGAATTGTGCATTTGTGTTAATTAATGTGTCTGGAATTCTTTTGCTTACTTTTCTTGCGAAAATCTATCTCTCGAACGTCTTTTTCAATCGTGCCGCCACCGGCGCCGGCGAAGCCGTTTCCACCCGTCCACGAGTACCCAGACGAACGCAGCGGATTTTTTAACAAATACTCGTTCGTGAATTCCTCCTCGTATTTCTTCTTTTTCTTCTTACCTTTGACTTTCGGCGCGAACTCTCCGACGCCGTTGGCTTCGTCTTCGGCTTGTTGCATACCTTCGGAGATCCAATCGCGACTGCCAACCGTTTCTAAGGAAGGCAAATCTTGGTTCAGAAAGTTATCTAATCGATTCAAAACCGCAGATTCAACGTTTTGTTGGATTCGCATTTGACCGCCGTGGCCGTCGGAGCCGAACAAGTGCGCGTGACGAATCTTGGCTTTGTTTTTCGGTCCCGTCCACGAGTGGTCTTTGTACGACTCCAAGTGCGCCGTGTGGCCAGAGCACACCGGCGCGGCTTGTCTAAACGTCGAGGACGTGAAACAGTTGCATTTGGCATCACAAACCGTCGCGCCTTCACTAAACGCGACGTCGATGTACGGATCGTTGTGATGCAATGCCATGACTAAGTAGTTCATGTCGTCTTTAATGGAATCTAATTGCTCGTTGTAACGAACGCCGTCGATGCGCATCAAAAACGGACGACCCGCCGAGGAGGTTTCGTCACGCGGTTTACCAACAATGAACACTTGGAACGGCAATCCCTTAAACGCGTCCGAGGCTTCTTTCAACTTTTTCGCGCGGAAGAAGACGATGCGAGGGGTGGACACTGGGCCACCGATTCGTCCTCCGTGGTTCAACGTCTTTTTGAAGCCTTGGATGACTTCTTGGACGTGCTCTTCGCCCAAGTGTAAAACGATCGTTTTCTCCTCGTGCTTCGTGCTTGCAATCAACGCGTCACCGGTGATCATGGGGACGGACATCGTTTTGCGGTTCGTCAAGCCTTTCCTCACGTCGTCTTTTGACTTTGAAAGTTCAATCTCTTGCATGCCGTTTTTGTTTCCGATGACTTCTTGCTTGACTCGAACGTCGCCAGCGCCGGCTTCCTTGGCTTCCTTTTCCGTCATTTCAACCACTCGCTCAAAAGCTTTCGGTTCACCTTCGTAAATTTCCGTAACCGCTGGCATTTGTAACGTTTTGAACGATCTCGCTATGAGCAAACCAAACGCCGCTTGCTTTTGTCCAATCACGATGGCTTTATATGGTTTCGGTCCAACCATGGCGTTCGGTTCCGCTTGCTTAATAGTTGCTTGATTCGGCGCCTTGTCCTCCTTACCTTTCTTCTTCAGAAGCATTCTGCGATTGATGGTCGTTTCTTCGGATTCTCCTTCTTCTTCTTGTTGTTGTTCAGCCGCTTCTTCGGCTTTTTCCATCATCTCCATGGCGAGAAGATCCGAATCCGAGGCCCGTGAACTCGGAATTTTCTTATCCGCTTTCTTCCAAAATTGCCATTTCTTCTTCATCTGTCGCTCCTCCTTCTCTTTTTCGTACGCCAATTGCTCCTCCGCCGCAGCAATTTGCTCCTCCGCGGATAGTTCCTGTTGTTGCTCTTCCTCTCCATCCGCGTTTCCTTCTCCCCCTAGCTCTCCTTCTCCCCCTAGCTCTCCTTCTTCCTCGATCACCTCCGGCGGTCCCATCGGCGGTGGCGGCGATTGTACGATAGCTGCTTCCAACACGTGCTCTTCCGTGTCTCTCTGATCGTCGTCCACTTTACTATCGGAATAGCTCGCCGCGGTTTCCGCCTCGGCTCGAATTTGCAACGCCTCCGCCGCTTTCTTATCCGAAATCCTTTTATGTTCGATGTACGAGAACCCTTCCATGTAGCTCGCCAGAGCGATGAATTCCAACTTTACTCTTCCTGGATTTTCCGACTTATCCGCTGGATTAATTAACTTTGCATCCGCGTCGAAATCGCACCTGTTTTTGAAAAAATATTGCAAACTCGCCTGCTGTTCGAAGTACGCGCACGTATCGCTCGCTCGGTTTGCGTGCGGCACGTCGGACTGCTCGTCTTCCATTTCATTAGCTTCCCTCGCGGCTCTTATTTCCTCCATAGCTTGCTCCTCTTCCGTCGGCGCGTTTACTCTGGACGAGATTTCTTCCGTCGACGCTTCCGGGTCTGACTCGTTCGCGTTTTCGTCTTGCGCCAACAGAGTCTCCTTTTGCGCCAGCAACGCCGTGACTTCCTCCACGGATTTCCCATAGTTTGAGTTTGAGACTAAAACCACGGACAAGAAAAACACGGCGGGCACTAACACCGCGCCGAGCCAGTGCTTCGTCGTCCACTGCTGAGCGTTCTTTCCTTTGTTGTTCGAAGAGGGAAACTCGTCGTTGTTGTTATTCGTATTTCTTCCTCCGGACGATGATGATGATGATGATGATTTTGATGTCGACGGTAATCCCGACGCCGAAGACAACGAAGAAGAAGAAGCGGCGAGTTTCGCCGCGACTCCTCCGATGCCCGAAGAAGAAGATGGCGCTTGCGGTTTCCCGGTGATCATCTCCGATCGTCTCCCGGCGCCGCCGTTGTTCCGCTTCATCTTCTTTTTCGTTTCTTTATTTTCTATTTATATGCGTTTGTGTCTTTGGTCGTGTCCGCACGTCTCTCTCGCTAATATGCCGCACAGACAGACGTGTGTGGTTGGTTTTGCCCTGTTTGTGATTTTTCTTCGTCTTTTTCTCTCTCTTTTTTTCTCTCTCTTTTTTCTCTCTTCTGTATGTAAGTGTGTGTCTTCTCTCACCAATAATGAATCTCTCTCTGTCTCTCTCTCGCGTTTTAGCTCAGTCAGTAGTAGTGTGTCGCTTTCTTCACAACCATCTTAAGAAGAAGTCACACACTAACACACTTACACGCATAACAGCACACGCGTCGTTAGAAAAATGTCTTCTACGGAACAGGCGCACTCGTTGCTGAAACAAGCGGAAAAGCGCTTAAACGGCGGGTTCATGTCCAACTTGTTCTCGTCTTCGTCAAAGTACGAAGACGCTTCGGAGTTGTACGAGAAAGCAGCGATACAATTTAAACTGAGCAAAAACTGGTCAGAAGCGGCGGAGACGTACGAGAAATTGACGGAAATGTATCAACACATCGGATCGAATCACGAAGTCGCGATGAACTTTGTGGAGAGCGGGAACTGTTACAAGAAGATTGATCTGAATAAAGCCATCGAAATGTTTAAGAAAGCGGCAAAGAAATTTAGCGAAATCGGTCGTTTGTCGATTGCGGCGAAACACCTGAAAGAAGTCGGCGATATGCTGGAAAAGGAGAAGAGATTAGAGGAGAGTTTAGAGGCGTTTACGGCTGCCGCGGATTTGTACATGGGTGAAAACACGGAGAGCACGGCGAACCAGTGTAAATTAAGAGTCGCGTCTATTGCCGGTCAATTGGAGCGATACGACATGGCGATTGAAACGTTCGAAGACTGCGCGAAACACGCGGCGGAGAATAACTTGTTGAAATATAGCGCGAAAGGATACTTGTTAAACGCGGGAATCTGTCGATTGTGCGCGGCAGACCCGGTCGGCGTTTTAAACGCCTGCCAAAGATACGGCGATATCGATCCAACCTTTCCAAACTCTCGCGAAGAACAGCTGTTGAAAGATTTGGCCAACGCGAGCGAAGCCGGAGACCAAGACGCGTTCGCAAACGCCTTGGGACAATTCGACGACATATCTCGCTTAGACAGTTGGAAGACGACGATATTGCTGAGAGCGAAGAAGAAAATCACGTCCGGTGCTGGGTTATTAGGCGACGAGGACGATTTGACTTGATGTAGTTGTGAACATGTTCAATATACTAAAAGTGAGTGACTTTTTTTTTAACATACAAATAGAAACACACGAGCAAAACAACAAACGCATCATCATCGCCTTTGGGGGGGAGTGCTTCACTCTTTCGCGCGGTTTTACATTCACGCACGCACGCGCACACGCGCACGCAAAGAGAGAAAGAGAAAGAGAAATGCACATAGACGGAGAGATGACGACGACGAAGAGGAGGGATTGAAAAGAAAACAGATAAAAAATGACGAGCGCGTCGACGCGGAACGCGAACGAGAAAGAAGCAAAGCGAAAAGACATTTCTCTGATTGAAAAATTCATCGCGGAAGAAGAAGAGCGGGCGTTACTCTCGAACGTGCACAGAGAAGACGTGTCGTCGTCGTCGTCGTGGAAAGTACTCTCCGGTCGCCGAGTGAAACAGTTTGGCGGGACCGTCAACGCGCAGAAAACAATCGGCGAACGACTTCCGGAGTTTCTGCGAGAGTTGAGCGCGCGAATAGAAAACGACGAACGCGTGAAAGAGACGTATTTACTCTCGTCGTCCGCTAGCTCACCACCATCGTGTTCTTCGTCCGCGACTTCAACGCAACCGCTCTTGAAACTCAATCACGTACTCTGTAACGAGTACGAACTGAACAAAGGGATCGAGAGTCATCAAGATGGACCTTTGTATACTAACTTTGTGTGCGTCGTTTCGCTTTCGCGAGACGAGGTTGTTTCGTTTACGCCGCACGCCGATTTCGCGGAAACGATGACTCCGTTCGATGTTTTCGTCCCGCGAAGAAGTTTACTCGTATTTTACGGAAAGTCGTACGACTGTTACTTGCACGGCATCCGAGGAAAAGGGTCTGCTTGTTGCGCCGATAACGACGATGAAAAGAAGCGTGTCTCGTTGACTTTTAGAAACGTGAAAAATCTGTCCATCCCCGGGAAAGCGCTCTCGCGCCTTTTATTCGGTAAAAGATTTTAGTGTGCAACAGAGATCACGACAAAACACAGTGCAGCTCGCGTAGGTGCGCGTAGAAGTAAGTAGTGCATTTACCAGTAGTAGATAGATTTGTATTAATATTTCTTGTAAGGTAAATATTTGCCGCTCATTGTAATCGTAACTCTATCTTCGTCCAGCTCGCCTTTCGTCTTCTGTAAGTCCATGTTGAAATCAATCGCGGACATGATCCCGTCGCCGAATTCCTCGTGTATCAGCTCTTTAAACGTCGTGCCATACACATTTACTAACTCGTAGAATCGATAAATCAAAGGGTCCGTCGGAACTTGCGTCGGTAAACTCCCTTTATACGGTACCGTTTGAAGGAGTTTCACCGCCACCGGAGGAAGGTTTAAGAGCGTGCCTACTTTTTCCGCTTCGTCCTTTGAAAGCGAATGTTGGCCTAACAAGGCACTCGTCGTCCACTCTTTCGATTTGTTCACGCTCGACGCTAATTCGCTCCAAGTTACGTTCATTTTTATGCGGTTGAAAACGATCAATTCCGTCACGTCGTTCCTCGAGACGACGTCGTTCTCCCAATCGATCGTTCTCGACGACGACGACGAAGAAGACGAAGACGAAGACGATGACGATGAAAATACGGGTGGGGTGACCTTTGGTCGTTGGTGTTGTCGTTTGTGCGTTCTCATTCTCAAAAAACGCACGCTCGCGCTCGCGCTGCGGGTTCTCGCCGCGGTAGTCGCACTCGCAGCAGCGGTACTCGTAATCGCGCCGCTCCTCTGAACCATCGTCATCTTATGTGTATGCTATCGTCGTCCCTTTCGTTGTTCAAAATCTTTGTTCTTTGTTCTTTTGTTCTTGTGTCGTGTTGTGTAGTTTGTAAATTCTTCTTCTTCTTCTTCTTCTTCTTCTTCTTCGATAAAAAAAAAGTGTGCACCCCACAAAGCGAATTTATTTAAAACCCTAAAAAGACAAACACAAAATTCTGCAGAACAGAGAGAGAGAGATGCTTCGACGAAAGCGGCGATATCTTCACCTTTTTCTTCTTCTTCTTCTTGCTCCTATATCGAGCCCGTCGTCGTCGTCGTCGTCGTCGTCGTCGTCGTCGTCGTCATCGTCGTCGTCTCCTGTGACGATGAGCGGTTTAGTTTTTACCGAAAAAACCAGACTCGTTTTGCACGAGTCGAGCGTCGTCACCGCTTCGATGAGTTTAGTGGGATGTCTGTTTATACTGTTAAACGTGGTCGTGTTGGCGCCGTCGACGAGACGATCTCGCGCGGCTCGGTTGATTTATATGCTCGCTTTAGCAGATTTCGGGTATTGCGTCTCGGTGGTTTCGTTCGATACGACCAAATTGGAGTTGAGTGGTGCGAACGATGGCGCTGGTGGTTTTGGCGAGGGGAGGTGCCGAGCGCAGGGGTTCTTCGTTCAGTTGTTTTCGATGCAAACGGCGATGTGGTCGATATCGATGTCGCATTTTACGTACAGTTTAGTGGTGAAGAAACAAAGCGGACGAGAGACGAGAGACGTTACGTTTTACGCGTTGGTTATTTTCCTCGCTTCCGTGGCGTTGTCCGTCTTGCCGTTTTTTAGAAACTTGTACGGAGACGCGAGAATAGGAAAGTGCCACATCAAAAACGACGGCACTCAGTTGGCGGTGACGGCGAGGTTTATGCTTTTTTACCTTCCAATCTGGGTGATTATGGCGGCGAACACGTACATTTGGGTGAAGATTTTCAAGACGCTGAGAACGCTGAGGACATTTTTGATGGAGAGCAGAATGAACGCGAACGTCGTCGTGGGAGAGGATCAAGACAGCGTGAATGAAGAAGAAGAAGACGGAGATTGGGCGAAAGTGGACGTTTTAGAGGAAGAGGAGGAGGAAGAGAGAGGCGAGAGTTCCGCCTCGCACGCAGCCACGAAGCGAGCGGTGAAGAAAGCGGAGAGTTTAGTGTACGCGTTGGCCGCCTATCCAATCATTCAAATCGTGACGAATATCCCGGGAACGTTCATGCGTTTAGAAAACTTATTCGATTACGAGTCGCCCGACGTGAACGCGTATTTGGCCATCACGCACGTGATTTTGAAAAATCTACAAGGATTTTTCCACGCGTTGGTGTTCGCGTTCGTGCATCCGAACAAAACGGAAGTCTCGGAAACTTTAGGTAAATGTTTTTATTGTTTCGTAGGGAACGGTCGGAAGAGAGCCGTCGATAGTAGTAGATGGGGAGGAGGAATAGAATTAGCGGAAGACGAAGGAGACGGATTCAACTCCCGGTCCAACAGGGAGTTGATGCCGTTAGATTTTGAACGAAGCGATGTTGCGGCTTAGAGTAATAGTAGCTATAGTACTTTTTCAACGTTATCGCGAAGAAGTTACGTACTAGTATAAATAAATAAAAGCGTGTGATAAATATATGTACAATATTCATTGAAAACAGCGGCTGTGCATCGGCGACTTTAAACCAAAACTTCCACGTCTCCTAATCGCGCGACGAGTTTTGCGACGTCCCCTAACACACCACCTGCGGTGACCGCAGCTCCCGCGCCTGGACCGGAAATCGTCAAGCAGCACGAATCGGTCGGGTTATATCTCTTCGATTCAATCTCGACGACATTTTGGCTTCCTTGTAAATTCGCAAATGCGTGCGACATCGGAAACTCCATGAGTTCTACTTTCAGCTCTTTCGTTCGTAAATCCGCGCTTCCGCAAAACCGCAACACGTTTCCCCTCTTTTTCGCGTCCGCAAACTTTTGCGCGATGACGCCGTCGTACATTTTTCCAAATTTTTCATCGAACTCCTCCGAGGAACACGCTCTCAACTCTTCTGGAACTAGCGATTCAATCGACGTCTTTTCGATGGACGCATCCAACCAGCCGGACTCTCTGGCCGCGATGACCACTTTTCTGGCAACGTCTTGACCGTTCAAGTCCTCTCGCGCGTCTGGTTCCGTGTATCCGAGTTTCTTGGCTGTTTTTACAACCTCGGAAAACGGAATCGACCCGTCGTAAGTGTTGAACAAATAGGACATCGTGCCGCTAAAGACGCCTTTGATTTGGTACACTTCATCGCCGCTACTCGTAAGATTTCTCAACGTCGATATGATTGGCAAACCGGCGCCAATCGTCGCCTCGTAAAACCAACTCGCCGTGGACCAGCTCATCGAACTCAACCCTCTGCACTTTTGATCTCTCGCCGTCGGCCCGGAGTTACACTTCTTGTTCGGCGTGACCACGTGCACGCCCAACGCCAAAAATACGTGGTACAAATCTGCGATTTCATCGGACGAGGTCATGTCGACGATGCAATACCGTCCTTTTCTCCACGGTTTGCTCGTATGTGCATCTAGAGATGCCTCTTCTAAAGCGTCCGAAACGTTTTTGATTGCGTCGACGTCGCCGTCCTCCTCCTCCAAAGACGGACTCACGTCGTCTAAAACAATTCTTTGTCTTTCTTTGAGACTCGAGCACGGAACGATATCCAACTCGACGTGCAAAACCTCGTATAAATTCTTCGCCCAAATGGCCAAGTCGCTCGTGCCGTCGAACAACGTTTCCAGCAGCTCTCTGCTGTGTTCGGACGGAACGAACGGCGTTTTAAATCGGATTTCTTTCCTCGAGTTGGCGATGAACGCGATGGCGACCTTGTTTTCCAAAACCATCGACTCGGTCAGTTGCAAGATGAACTCCTTACCGATCCCACCAACGCCGAGAATGCCGAGCGTTAACGCGATCGATGATTCGTCGTAAGAGGAAGATGAAAAGGATGCGTTCTTTTTCGTCTTCTTCTTCGCGGATGGAGGCGTGGTGGACGATGAAGGTGCCATGACTTATATAATAATAATAAATGTGTATATATCTTCTTCTTCTTCTTCTTTGTTGGTTTTATGTGGTTTCGTGTGTCTTGTGTTGGCGGAAAGATGAAAAAAGTGAATAAAAAATACTCGAAACGAAAAACAAAAACACGCGCTTTTTCTCTCTCCAAAAGCGCGCGCATAATCAAAGCACAAACACCGAATTTTAAAGAAAACAAACGATGCCGAGCGTGGCATCGTTTTGCGTCCAGAAGAACGAGGTGTGCGCGGCTCAAGCGAACGACACGATCAAAAAATGCGTGGAGATGCTCGTGATGAAAGGTACGCGCGCGCGTGTGTATCTCTCCCGTGTTTTTTTTTTTGTTTCAAATCTCTCTCTCTCTCTTTCTCCGAGATACGATGAAAAACGTTGTGTATTGATGTTGTTATTGGCAGGCATCGGCTCGCTCGTCGTCATCGACGAGCTCGACGCGGAGAAAATCCACGGGATCATCACGCACACCGACGGTGAGAGAATGTGTTTTCACTTTGTTCTTCATCTTTTTCATCTTTTTCATCTCCTTCTTTTCTTCTCTTCTTCTTCTTGGACTCACCTCCACCACCACAAACTCGTAAACAACCGCGGCGGATGAAAAAAAAACAGTATCGCAGTGGTACCTGGAATCCGTGCCTTTGAACGAGGCGGTCAAGAAGGTGATGACTTCGCATCCCATCGCGGTTAACATGCACATGTCTAAAGACGAAGCCGCGGAAACGATGAGAAAACACAAATTACATCACTTGCTCGTCACGGACGACGACGGCAAGTTTTACGGTCTCATTTCGTCCTACGACATCGCGCGGGAGACTGCGCTGGACGCGAAAGCGTGGCCATGGCCCAGACCGGAGACGCACCACGATTTCATACACGTGAGTGGACCTATCAAATCGATCGAAAGTGCAGAGAGAATTGAAGAGGCAAAGTGATGTGAGATGTTTTTTTTTCCTGCTTCGTTGGAAGAGAAAAAGGAAGAAAAAGAGACAAAAATAATGTACGTTTGCAGTTTTCTGCTATACTACTAAATACAGTTCTTAACGCGTTACAAAACTACTACGCGCGTGTACACGTGCTAAAGTTCTTTTCTATGTTATTTACGCTAATCGTTTGTTCAGTCTCGTCGTTCTTATTAACCTTTACTCGCGAAGAGTTGCGTGAATAGCTTCTCGGCCCATTGCGGCACTTCTTCTTCAATCGAAGAGACAAAATTTACCAAAGGTTCTTGGACGTGATATCGTAATTTTCTACCTTTCGAAGCTCTGCGATCGACAATCTTCCTTCTTTTCGCGGGCTTTGCCGCACTTCTCGGAGCATCGCCATCGACGTTACCAGACTCGAGGAACTCTTTAAGTAACTGCTCGTACATGTCGAAATCGTCGTATGATTCGATATCTTTGCGAGATTCCATGCCATTTTTGCGCACGCCGTCTTCATCTTCATCGAAACGCTCATCTTCGGAGTCGTCCGAATTGGTATTATCTCCGAGTCTAGATATTTGAACATTTTCTCCTATCTTCTTCGTGCGCGTCAGCGCGGGGCGGGATCTATCGATCGCTTTCTCCGGCGCAAGCATAGCCGAGCGCACTTGTTGAGAGATGTTTTGATTGAACGCCTTCAAATTTCCAGCGTTTCCAGAAGACACTTGAGACTTTCTTTGCCATCGATCGCAACTCGAATCTCGAAACTCCGCAAATTCGTCTTGCATGGCTTCGCACACGGCCCAAAATTGTTCCGTGGAGGTTGTTGTAGAATCGACGGCGCCGCCTTCCTTCTTCTCGTCTTCTCGTTTCTGTTTGAGATTTTTTAATTTCGCGGCAATCTCGGTCGTGTCTACTTCGCCTGTCTTTTCAAACTGTTTCATCAAATACAACTGCAGGTGCAACATCGAAAGAAGCGTATCTTTTGCAGCAGTCGCAAGCGAGTCGAGCGATTGATTCGTACTTTCTGAGAGACGACGTAAACCTTGATTAGCGAGTGGACCTGGCATTTTCATGCCGTTTTCGATGCCTCGTTGCAACTTGATTCGCATCCGAAGCATTTGCTCCCACAAAGCTCTCTGAATGCGCACAGACTTTGATTTCTGCTCCGTTTTCGCTTTTTGCTCCGCCAAGCGTTTCGTTTCTTGTTCTTCGAGTTCAAACTTTTTCAGCTCTTCTTCTAATTGGGGATCGGCGGCGTCCTCGATTTCATCGTCGTCGTCGTCGTCGTCCTCATCATCGTCTTCTTCGTCTCGTTCGCTCGCACGTTTTCTACTCGAAGGTTTTCTTTTCGAATCATCCTTTTCCATGGCACCAGCGTAATCAAAATCGTCGTCGTCGTCGTCTTCGTCGTCAAAGTCATCATCGTCGTCGTCTTCATCTTCATCTCTATTGTCTCTGGCTTCACGTCCTTTGCCACCGAGTTCATCTTCTTCTTCTTCTTCTTCGTCATCGTCATCTTCCTCCATCGCATCTTCATCATCATCATCATCGTCCTCGTTCTCTTCATCATCTTTATCTTCATCCTCGTCGTCAGAAATGTTCAATCGTGGTAATTCTGCCTCAAACTGCTTGAACATCTTCGCCGCTTCTTTATCGCTCTTCCTTCGTTTGCCTTTTTTCCGCATGGCTGAATCCAGCACCGCGCGCATCTCTTCGTCGCCTTCATCGTAGATGTTCCATCCCCCGTCATCATCATCGCCTTCGTCGTCGTCGTCGTCGTCGGAATAGTTGTCGTATTCATTTCTACGTCTGTCGCCTTCTTTCTTATGTTTATTTTTGTTCTTCTTTTTCTTCTTCTTTGCATCGTCTTCATCCTCTTCTCCCTCCTCGCTCTCGTCGTCAAAGTCGTCGTCGTCGTCAAAGTCGTCTTCCTCCTCCATCGATCCTTTGCTCTTCTTCTTCTTCTTCTCAAAATCTTCGTCCTCTTCTTCGGGGTAATCATCTTCCTCAAAATCTTCCTCTTCTTCGTCCTCGTCGTAGTACGGATTATTCTTCTTTAATTCCTCTTCCTCTTCCGCGAACATCTTTGCTCGACTCGTGCTTTTTCCGGCGTATTCGCCGTCGGTGAGTGCAATATCTGCCCGCATTCGCAGTTTCCCCGAACGATCATCCGCCGCGTTGGATAACAGTTTCTCCTCAAAACTAATATCGTCGTCGTCCTTTTCAATATCATCGCGATCATCGATGTTTTTCTTTTCCTTTTCTTCTTCATCGTCGTCGTCGTCGTCCGAAGAAAAGCGACCAAAGCCAGCCTCGTCAAAGTCGCCGCCGCTTTTCATCCTCTCAAAATCTTTCAGAATCTCCGGCACTTTGTTAAAGTCCATCTTCTTGAACAACTCTTTTTCTTCCTCCTCCTCTCCTCCTCCTCCGTCGCGAGTCGTCGTCGTCGTCGTCTTCGCGTCGTCGAAGTTTCTAAACTTTTCGAGCAGCGCTTCTTTAGACAGTCGACTCGAAGGCAGAGGAACGAATTCCTCCTCCTCCTCCTCTTCGTCGTCGTCGTCTTCTTGCTTTCGCTTCTTCATTTTTTTTTTCTTTTCTCTTCTCTCTCTTTCTTCTTTTGAGTGAGGAGTGTGGCGTAAACGAGGAGGAAAGAACGCAAGAAAGCGCCAAAAAGAAGGCGCTGCCGATGCTGATGCCGATGCTGATGGCTGACGTGGAAAAGAAAGACCAAAATTCAAATTTTTCAAAAAAAAAAACGCGCGAACGCATTTCTTCTCACACTTTTAAAGATACAGACAAAAAGCGCGCGCGTTACGGTAGTACGCGTAAAAGCTAGAGAGAGAGAGAGAGAGAGAGAAAGAGAGAGAGAGACGAAGAAAACGACCGCTTTCCGCGCGCGTATATCTGAACTTATTTTATTACTTTAGACGACACACCAAAACGATGACGATGATGATGGCTTCCTCGGGATTCAAAAATGCGTGTTGCGTTGCGGCAAAAACTTCTTCCGCGACGCCGACGGCGTCTTCGTCTTCGTCGCGCCGCTCGCTCGCGACGGCGAGGAGAGGGCGACCCGGATTGATGATGAAGAAGAATGAGAAGCTCATCGTTCGCGCGGTCGATGATGCCACGCCTAATAACGGCGATGAAGATGGACAAACTTCTTCAACTTCCTCGTTGGGGTTGCAACAAAGCAACGAAAACGTCGAGTTTGATTTTTCTGCGATTGAAAAAAAGGAGAAGAAAGAAGAAGAAAATATGCTGGACCCGCTGTCGCCGGAATTTACGAAAATCGACGACTCCATCCAATCGGTCACCTCGGGAGGGATATTGAAGAAAGCGTCGAGATCGTCTCCGTCGTCCGCGAATGATGCCGCGGTCGTCGTCGAAAGCGAAGGAGAAGACGCTTCTTCTTCTTCTTCGCAACGACAACAGGACAAGAAAAACGCGCTCTTCGGCGCGGCGTCGATTGGAGCCTTAGCTGCTGGGTTCGGTGCCTCTGCGTTATCGAGCGCCATCGAAGGGTTCGCTCCGTTGGCGGCGTTTGAACAACTCGTCGGTTTAGGCGCGACTTTGAAGTATGGACCGGAAGTTCTCAAGCCTTTGCTGACCGAACGCGGGAGGCAAGAGGCGAAAATTTCAGCCGCGGAGAAGATTGAAGAAGTTTTAAAAGACGATTCGATTTTTAACTTTTTGAAATCCACCGGGAACAAAGACTTGGACGAACGGTTGAAGAAAGCCATGAATGGTGGGGAATTAGATTGGGAGAGTCAAGACGCGAAGGTGTTGAGAGCCATCGTGACGGATTTCGTCTCGGAAACCGATTTTCAGTTGCTGTCTCAAGGAGAACGATTGAAAGCGTTGCAAACGTTGCCGGAAAAGTTGGAAAAGGCGCAAGATTTAGTGTATAAAGCGCAAAAAGAAGCGGCGGAGTTTGAATCGCAAGTGAAGAGTGCAAAGTTGGAAGCGCGCTTGGCGCTCGATAAACGCACGAAGGAGCTTCAAGATTTACAACGCACGAGCGAGCAAACCGTCTCGGCGTTGACGAATCAAATCTCCTTGTTGTCGGGACAAAATTTGAATAACCGCGAGGCGATTGAAAAGTTAGAACAAGAGCTTTTGGACGCGAAGAAAGATTTGGAAAAATTTGAAAACATGGAACGCGACCAAACGCAAGATTTTCTCAACGCCGAGGCGCAAAACACCAAAGTCATCGACGAAATCAGAAACCAGGCGAAATTGGCCGAAAGAGCGTTGCTGGAACAAATGGAGTTCGTTAGAAACGAAACGAAAAATGAAATCGAGACGTTTAAAGCGGACATGGAAGTTCAAGAGCAAAAAATGAGAGCTGATATGGCCGAGGAACTCGAAAAGAGGAAACAAACGCTCGAAGTGCAAATGAGCATTCCGCTGGAGAAAGCGAACGCGAGAATCGTTGACTTGGAACAAAAATATCACGACATTTCCGTGAAGCTGATTCAAAGAAAACAAGAGCTTGCTATTGCGAACGAAATGTTGAGATCGGTCCAAAACGAACTGTTGACGAGAGAACAAGCTCACGACGAGGAAATCCAATCTATGCAAGAAGAGCTCACCAAGGCGAAGAACGAGATTGCTTTATTGGAAGCGTCCATCATCGAAGCCACGGAAAATGAAAACATGCGCGTTGCAAACATTGAAAGGCAGCTCGCGAATGAAAAGTTTGCGCATGAAAGCGCAAAGTTAGCCGCTTACGAAGCCGAGACGGCTTTGAAGGAAGCCGAGCTCGCTTTCGACGAGGAGAAGAAGCAACTCCTCGTAAACTTGGCGCAACAGTTGGAGAAGGAAAAGGAAGACTACGAGAAGGACGCCGAAATGGCCGTCAAAGAAATTGAAATGATTGAACTCGAAGTCGAAGAGTCGAAGAAGACGAAAATGTCCTTGGAGCAAGAGTTAGCGAAGATGCACCGACACTACGAGGAGACGACGTTGCGCGCAAACGAGAGAAATCGTTCGTTGCAAAGCGAGTTGGAGAACATGAAAAACAAAGTCCAAGCGTCCGCGGCGAAAGCCGAGGAGATGGAAAAAGCGCAAATGGAAGCTATGAAGCAAATTCAAATCGAAAGAGCAAACTTTGCCGCGGAGAAAGAGGAGATGCTCCAAGAGAAGGAGGGGATACTCCAAGAGAAAGAGGAGATGCGTCAAGAGTTTGAGGCCAACGCGAAGGAATACGAGAGAGAAATTTCCAACTTGCATGAACGCGTGAAGAAAGAGCAATCGAACGCGAAAACCTTCCGAGACGCTTTGATGCACGCCGAAGAGCGAGTCGAAGGCTTCATGCAAAGAATTGCGACTTTGCAAACCGAGTTGGACTCTAAAACGGAGTTGAGCGAAGAGTACAAGGCGCGTCTGGACAAGGCGCAAAACTACGCCATGAAAGTCAAAATGGAGGCGGAGATGAAAGTCAAAGAGCAAATGAAGAAAGTTTGGGAGTTGGAAAGAACTTTGCAAGAGAAAGATTCTGCCGTGGAAAGCTTGAAGCAAGAGTTACACGAGGCGTCGCAAGCGGCGTTGAATTTGGTCGAGCCCTCGGAAATCGAAGAGATGCAAAGAAACATGGACTTGTTGAACGCGCAAAAGATGCAAAAAGAGGAAGAAGCTTCCCACATGCGCGCCGATTTGTTGGCGCAACAAATGGTCAACGCCTCGTTAGTCGTTCAAAAACGAGACCTCAACAACAAAAATCGCGAGTTACGTCAGGACGCGGTGACGAGACAAAGTTACGAAAACTCTGTTCAGCAAAAGAACGTCCAAGTGACGGAGCAAAAGTTGAAGGAGACGGAGAGAAACTACGAAACTATGAAGCAAACGTTTCAAAATACCGCGAAAGAAAACGTTGAATTGAAGAGAGAGTTAAGCGAGACGGTTCAAATCGAGCGCGCGGCAAAAGATGAGGTGAGAAGACTGACTGCGCTCGCGAATGAGCTCGAAAACAGACTCGCGGAGGCGGACAACCAAGCGTTGCAAACGACCGAGATGTTGGCGAAAGTCAAAGAAGAAGCTCGAATCGAAGCGATGAAGATTGTCTCAGAAACCAAAGAGCGAGCGAAACGAGCCGAGTCGCTGTTGATGAAAGAACGAACGGAAAGCGCCGTGACGTATTCTTCGCTCGAGTTGCAGTTAGGTTCGTTACAAATGGAGTTGGAGAACGAGAAGAAGCAAACATCGATTTTGTTCAGCGAACTCGATTTGAAGAAGGAAAAACTGTCCACCGTGGAGTCAGAATTCGAAGAAAGAGAAGCGCGAGCCGTGGAACGAGTCCGAGAGGACTTCCACTACCAAATGCGCGCTTTAGAAGAAAAAGTTTTGATTGCTGAAGCTGCAACTCGCGACGCGGAGATGCGCGCGGAGGCTTTGCAACAACTCGCCGAGAAGGCTGAAGACGACTCGGCGAGGACGTTCGATGCCGCCGTGAAAGCGGTCACGGAAGCGACGAATAAAAGTGCCATCGCTGCAGACACGGCCGATGCCACCACATCTGCCGAGCCTGTGAACGCCTCGCAATCATCATCGGTAGACGCGCCGGTTCCGCCGTCGACGAATACGACGCCTCTTTCCAAGATGAAAAAAGCAGATCTCGTCTCCGCGTGCGAGGCGATGGACTTGGACGCCGCCGGAACCGTTCCGGTTTTGCGAGCGCGATTACGAGCCGCAGGCTACAACTCTAAGAAATGATCTTCCGAATACTAATACTAATAATGATAAAAATAATGATGATAATAATAACATTATAATTCTAACCGCAAGAGACTACGCGAGCGTTGCACGTCGTTTTTCTTTTTGAGTGATTTCTTGTTCGCATCATCTTCACAAAAAAATAATGATGAAGACGCGAAACCATCAAAATCTCCGTCTTTTTCTTCTTCTTTGCTTCTCGCTTTTGATCTTCTTCTTCGTCGGCGCTTCGTCGGTGCATTGTTCCAAAGAAGGAGAAGAGAAAGAGCGTTCTCGCGATGATGTTGAACAACAAAATCAAAAAAGGGAGGCGTTTTTAGGCGTAGATCCTCTCCACGCGCACGAATACGATCGGACAAAGTTGATTGCGTTTTCGTGCGAAAACAACAACGACGAAAAAATCGAAATCGATTTCGCGCGAGTAAACGACAACTTTTGCGACTGTCCGACGGACGGCTCGGACGAGCCCGGGACGAACGCGTGCAGCGGAATAACACCGCAGCAAAAGCAGCGCGGATTTTACTGTCAAAATCTCGGGTCGAAACCGAAACTGATTAAAAGCTCCTTCGTCAACGACAACGTCTGCGACTGTTGCGACGGTTCGGATGAAAAATTCAACGCGAAGAAGCACTGCGAAAATACGTGCGCGAACGACGGACGGGAAGCGATGGAATCGCTGAGAGAAGAGGTTCGTAATTTCGAAATTGGCGTTGGTAAGAAGCGAAACGAGTACGCGAAGAAGGCGAAGAACGCGAAGAAAGAAGCGGAGAAGGAAGTCGTTCGATTGCGAAAAGCCGTCGAACAGTTGCGGGAAGAAAAAGAGAAGAAGGAAGCGGAAGAGGAGAAGGCGAAGGAAGTTTTTCGAGAGCACGAGAAGCTGAAAGAAGAGAGAGACCGGGTAAAAGAGGAAGAGGAGAGGAAACGTCGAGAAAAAGAAGAAGAAGAAGAAAAGAACAGAGATCATCATCATCATCATCATCCCGACGACGAGAGCAAAGAGGAACGAGAGATGCGAGAGATGGAAGAGGAGATGCGGGAAATCGAGCGAGAGGAAGCCGCGGAGAAGACGAGCGGTGGTGACAACAATGAAAGGGAAAGTGAAGAAGCGAAAAAAGAGGTGATAGAAGAAAGAGAAGAGACGGACGAGGAGAGAGGACGACGGATTGCCGAGCAATGGGTGCACGGGGACGACAACGATCGTAGTGAAGGAGAAGAAAAAGAGGGAGAAGAAGAAGATTTCATCGATGGCGATTACGATGGACATCACGATCCCTACGATGAAGAGGACGACTACGGCGGGGAAGATGGGTACTATCCACCTTACGACGACGATTCCGATCAGAGAGAAGAGCAGGAAGCAACAAAGGAGGAGGAAAAAGTTGGAATGTTTGGTCGCATGAAGCGAATGGTAATGGGCGGCGACAAGAAGAAAGCGAAGCACGAGGACAATAAATTGGAAGAAGAGGAACGCGCGCTCGAAGACGCTCGGAAAATAAAAAACGAGGCGTCGAGGAAAGCGAGCGAGGCGAGGGAAAAGTTCGAAGAATCCAACACAAAGTTATCGACGTTCAACGCGAAAATCGAAAAGCTTTCGTCCACGACTGAAGACGAAACGACAAAGTTGCTCGTTGGCGCGTTGTCCGACCAGTGCTTTTCTACGAAGGCGGATAAATACACGTACGAAATTTGCCTCTTTGGCCAATCTAAGCAAGACAATCACGTGCGATTAGGCGACATGAAAAGCGAGATTACGTTCGATGATCTGACTGGCAAACGTTTCGCGAAATTTGAAAACGGCGAAAAGTGTTGGAACGGACCGAAAAGGTCCATGACGGTGGAGTTAGTCTGCGGGAGCAAAGAGTCCTTGTTCGACGTTCAAGAACCGAGCCGGTGCGAATATTCGAGCAAATTTACCACCCCAATAGCGTGCGACGAGAACCAATTAGAGATGAAGAAAATAGAGCTGAACAAATTAGCAGAGCGAGAGAAGAATAATTATAGTAACAAAGAAGGAGAGGAGTTGGAATACGTCGTGAACTATTGAACTATTGATTGATTGATTGCGAATGTGATTTTTTACTACAGCCACGTGCGTATGTATTCTCAACTGACGCGCGCGCGTTCTTTCTTTCTTCAGACATCGAACCCTTCCTTTCGCAAGCACACCAGATGCGCTTCCACTAACTTCTTGCACCTCTCGTCGTCCGCGCCAAATTCTCCGATGCACTGATCTCTCGGCTCTTTCGTCTCCGGGCACGCGCAACAGATTTTTTTCTTCTTCTTTGTCGCGTTTGGTTCTTCTTTTTTGTCCAACTCTTTCTTTTTCCACCAAAACATTTTCTCTCTCTCTCTCTCTCTCTAACTAAAAGTTGTTGATGATGATTCGTGTGTGCTCTCTCTCTTAAACTCCTCTATATATCTATATTTATGCGCGCAAAATAAAAAACAATTCCCACACCCTCTCTCTCTCTCTCTCTCTCTCTCTCTCTCTCTCTCTCTCTCTCTCTCTCTCTCTCTCTCTCTCTCGAGCGCGCGCGTGGCGTTTGTGATCCTTGTTGAAATTGTTTTTTATGATGTGTTTTTATATATCAAAGCGTGTCTTCTGTGACGTTCTTTCGTTCTCGATTTCTTTTTTTTTTGTTTGTTTGGGTGCCTTTTCTGCCTCTCTCTCTCCACAGAAGAGAGTCTCTTTTTCTCATACTTTTTAAGTGTGAAAATCCACTCTCTCTCGTTTGAAAATCCTCGTCATCTCTTCAACAAAAATTCGATCTCTTTCTTCACTATTTATTATCTCGCGCGCGTAACGAATAACACACAAAAAACGCATCATTTAAAAATGATCTGCGTTTGTCATCATCGAGCTGTTTTAACGACGACGACGACGACCTCTTCTTCCAGAGCGTCGTCGTCGTCGTCGTCGTCAAAAGTTTTGAAGAGAGGAGGATCTTCTTTTTCCTCGTCCGTTCTTTTCAAAAATCATCGTCATCATCATCATCGTGATGCTAATAATACTAATAACAATAATAATAACAACAGTCGCTTTGTGAGGAGCTTTGCTACTTCTTCTTCGAAGGAAGACATCGATTGGGACGCACAAAACGATCGGTTTAAAGCGGAACGCATTTTTGATCAGTGTTTAGGCGCGATCGCGGATGGCGACGAACAAGCGTTAGAGTCGTGTCTGTTGCAAATCGAGTCCGAGAAGAAGGTTGCGAAATTGTCCAAAAAGTTAGAAGAAGCCGCGCCGGATGCGTTTTGGAAGAAGAAAGTGAAAGAAATCGCGGCGACGAGAATAGTAGACGATTGCATGAGCGCGATTTTATCCGGCGACGCGAGCGAAATCGACGGGTGCATGGTCGAATTAGAGAGCGACATGGAGTATCTCGAAAAGAACTGAACGCGCGGAGAAGAAGAAGAAGAAGAAGAAGAAGAAGTGTGTTATTAAAACTTGTTTTTGTTGTTGTTATTTTCAAGAATTTAAAAGTGTCTTCATCGGCGCGGCGTTCGTTATTGAAACGTGTCGTCGTCGTCGTCGTCGTTACTACCGCGTGCGTTCGCACGCGCACACATTTATTATACATATTATCACACATATAATCACACACACCAACTGTTTTTTCAGAGGAATCCACCACAAGACACAAAAAACAACAACAAACGCGCGCGTTCTTTCTTGCATGCAGACGACGACGACGACGACGACGACGACGTCGACGTCGTCGTCGACGTTGGTATCGGTGCCATCACCAGCGGTAGGAAGACGAAGACGATCACGACCAACAGAACGACGACAAAGAGGAAGTTTGAGAAGAGGAAGCGACGCGTCGTCGTCGTTCAAAGTCAGCGCGGTTGAGGAGATAAAGTCGTCGTCGTCGTCAGAAGAAACAAAAGGAGAAGAAGATTATAACATCGACAACAACGTCGACATCAACAACATGGAGCAGCTCTTGCGTCGACACGATATCGAGGATATTTTCCTCGACCAGTTTGGCGTTTTACACGACGGTAAAAATCCATTCCCAGAGGCCATCGAGTGTTTGCGTCGAATACACGAAGAGTTTCCTCGAGTGAGAGTGCACATAATCTCAAACTCGTCGAGACGTCGATCGTCGACTCTGAGAAAGCTGAAACGGATGGGATTTGAAGAGGAGTGGTTCTATTCGGCGATGACGAGCGGGGAGGTGTGCCACAGATACATCGAAGAAGAGATTTTATCGAACGCGACGGAGCACACGTCGTCGTCGTTTACTTTCTTACACTTGAACTGGGGCGAACGAGGCGCAGTGACGTTGCCGTCTGGATGCGTCTTACCGCAAAGTAAAGAAGAAGCGATTGAAAAGACAACGCACATAGTCGCCTCCGGGTGCGAGTCCATGAGTATACCTGGGACAACGTTAGGTAGTTACGACAGAGAAGTGCAAAACATTGCTAGGTTGACGCACGAAGAGATTAAGGAGGTGTTGACCGGGATCGCGAAGAGGTGTCGACAAAGCGGCGCAGCGCCGCCAAAGATGATGTTGGCGAATCCGGACTACGTGACCGTTAACGGCGATAAGTTAGAAGTCATGCCGGGAACGATTAGCCTGTGGTATAAAGACATTTTAAACGAAACGTATAAAGAAAGCAGCGGCGCGTTCAGCGCGGACGAGTACGTCGTCAAGCTTGGTAAGCCGGCGCCGATAATATACACGACGCTTTGCAAAGAGCTGAGCGAAAATAGTAGTAAAAACGAGGAAGCGAAAGAGGATGCGACGAACTTTTTCTTCTCGAAATGTTTGTGTGTAGGAGATTCTTTAGAGCACGACATAAAAGGCGCGCAATCCGTCGACGCGAAGAGCTGTTTTATCGTCGAAACAGGCATTCACGCCGAGGAGTTTAATTTTTCTTCTCTCGCGTCGGGAGGTGAAGGAAACGAGGGGGTAGAACCCGCTCTCGCTTCAATGTGTAAAAAATATAACGTAGCACCTCCTACGTGTACAATTGCAAAGTTCTCGTGGAAGTGAAAAAAAAAGAGCGCGATGGATGATTCCAGTTTTATGATATGATTAGTACTTTTCGTGTATTGAAGAAAAAGAATTGAATTGCTTTTGAAAGACGCCAAGTGCGTCTCTGATAGTTTATCGTGTACCACGAAGGTGAACTTAAACATCCAAATCTTCTTTCAAGTACGTTTGTTTTCATGTGCTTTCAATGTCTCATAGATTCTACCAGACCATTAGAAACACTTTTAAGGTATATATTTTTTTTATTCCTTCTTGTTCTCCGTCTCTCTCATATTACAAAGACGGCATCGGAGCAACCAACTCCATGTTGTACGCCGAACCGCCGTGTTTGGACTCATCCAAACCCAACTGTTCTTCTTCCGCAGACGTTCTCAACATGTTCATTTTCTTCAAGGCCAAGAAGAAGAGGCCGAGCAAACCGCCGACCCAGAGAGTAATGCAGATGATGCCAACAACTTGGGCGCCGAGCATACCGCCGTCGCCGCCGTAGAAGACGCCCGCGCACTTCTCGGCGCCGCCGTAGACTTCGGCAACGTATTCCTTCTTTGCCATGAGACCGACCCAAAAGACGCCAAAGGCGCCGCACGCGCCGTGCATCGGCGCCGCTTCCAAAGGATCGTCAATTTTGAGCTTCAAGAGTAATTTACCGGCGCCGTGGATGACCCATGCAGAGAGAAAGCCGCAAACGATAGCAGTCCACGGTTCAGTGACGGAGCAACCGGCGGTGATGCCGACTAAGCCAGCCAAAACACCGTTGCACACGGCAATCAAGTCCCAGACGTGGTACAATCCGTAGTTGATGGCCATGGCGGTCACGCCACCGGCGGCGGCCGATAACGTAGTCGTGACAGCAGTTCTAGCGACGACGACTTCCGACCCGATGATGGCGAACTGCGAACCCGGGTTGAAGCCGTACCATCCGACCCAAAGAATAAACGTGCCCAAAACAACTAACGAGGCGTTGTGTCCCGGCATGGCGACGACGCGACCGTCCGGGCCGAATCTACCAGTTCTCGGGCCTACAATCATGGCGCCCATCAAACCGGCGACGCCGCCAGTCATGTGAACGACGCCAGAGCCGGCGAAGTCATACATACCACAATCAAAGAGTTTATCTCCTGATTTGAACGCGTTGAGCCATCCGCTTCCGTCCCAAACCCAGTGAACGACGACTGGGTAGACGAAGGCGGTGAGAAAGAAAGAGTAGCCCAAGTAGGCTTGGAACGCCGTTCTTTCCGCGACGGAACCGGAGACAATAGTTGCCGCCGCCGCAGAGAACGCCCATTGAAATAAGAAACCAGCCCAGTCGGTGAAGTCTTGCAAGCCAAAGTTCCAGTTGCCGATGAATTCATTCGTTGATTTGCCTTCTTTCTTCCCGTACGCGAAACCGTAGCCAAAGATGAAGAAAGCGAGCGCCCCGACGCACGCGTCCAAGACGTTCTTGATTAAAATGTTTTTGGTGTTTTTAGATCTCACCGAACCGGCGCACAACATCGCGAATCCAGCTTGCATAAAGAACACGAGGTACGCGGACGACAACAAAAATTGGTTGTCCGAGGAGCCCGTGATGGTTGCGACACCAGCAGCATTACTGGCCAAGTATTCACAGAGGGATTCTGTTTATTGTTATTCACGGCACACGGCACAAACGTTTCATTTTTAATAAGGAGAGAGAGAGAAATATATAGAAGTGTGTCGTCAGTATTTTCCTCCCACTTTGCGTGCTTTAATAGTGTGAAAAAAAATTTTCCCCCTTTTTCGAAAAGTGTTCCGGACTTGGCCTTTGGCTTCTTCCTTCGACAAAGGGACCAAAAGGAGGACAACGATTCGGACAATTATGGATATAATTGTCCGAATCGCCGTCGCTTCGCGCGCGCTCCAGACTTAAAACGAAACGAAGAGGAGGTGGTACGCGAGAAGAACGCATCGTATCGCGATTAGTTCAGCGCATTGAATGCGTTTACTCTTCTTTAATTTTTCTGTCTCGCGGTGTGTTTTGAGTGGATAATTCACTCTTCATCATCACGTAATTGTCCCCCCAAAGCCCCCAAAAACTTGAATACAGTTGCGACGACGAAAACCAAAAGAGAATAGGAAAAAAGAACTATCAGTCGACGACGCGATGCTTACCGTCGGCCAAGGCGGCGAGGGCGCCGACGCAATGCGTAGCCATCGTGTATTCTTATCTAACGATTCTTTTCTTTTTCTTATGTATGTGTGAGGGGAGAGGTAAATTCGTTCTCCGCGCGTTGTTTTCCGTAATGGGGAAAACGACTCTCGTACTTTTTTTTTGAAGTCCGAAGCGTCGTCGCTTCGAAGTCAGGAAGTTAACTTTGCAACTACTTTTCTCTCGTTTTTTTTTTTGATTGTCCCCCCAAAAGGAAGACACGTGTCTGGAGGAAACGCTCACTCCACCTCCAAACACGGTTAAAAATTTTAACTTTTTCAAGTCAGAGATCGAGGAAAAATTCAACTTTTTTCGTGGTTTTCCCGCACTTTTTCTTTTTTGAACCGTCACTCATTGTGCGCGCAAAACACATCTTACACATCAACAACTTTTGCGATGACTACGAATTGCATCGGCGAACTCGCCGTCTTGAACGATGGTAGCCCTGCTCACGGTGAGTATCGCGCGCAGACGTCTGATTGTTTTTTTTCTCTTCTTTTCCTATTCTCTTTCGGTCTGCCGTCGCGATTGCAACTGTTTCCGGCAATTTCAGATATAATAAATCCCACGAAGCGACGCAAAATTTTACTTCCCGCTCCTTCTGGCGCGAGAAAGATGCGACGAGAGAGTGCGCGAAACGAGCCACGAGAAAAACGCATTCGTTCGCGTTTGGGCGGGAAACGGTAGAGTTAATGGTGGTCGCTCGAACTACCAAAACGATGAAGCGTCGGATGCCACTTTTTCCGTATTTTGCGGAAAAGAAAAAAGTTCGGTTAAATTGAGGCTGCAGGAGGAGGAGAAAAAAAAGGGAAGAGGGGAGGTGTTTGCCTTTTTTGCAAAAAAAAAAAAGACAGAAAGAAGAAAATTTGAAGAGCTTTTCTAGAGCTGTTGCTGCTGCTGCCTCTCGATTTTTCAAGTTTTTTTCCTCTCTCGAAAATACTTCAAACTAACACGACTCTCTCTCTCTCTCTCTCTCTCTCTCTCTCTCGAACAGAAACGTTGTGCCAATACTTGACGAATCTCACCTCGGCTGATGCGGAGCTCACTGCGGCCGATTCAACCACAGGAGGCTTCTTGACCACTCAGTGGCTGCTCATCGGCGCCTACTTGGTGTTTATTATGCAGGTGCGCGTTTTTCTTCTTCGTCTAAAGTAAAGTTTCTGACATATTTGTAAAAAATCTTAGGCTGGATTCGCGCTCCTGGAAGCCGGCTCGGTTCGCGCGAAAAACACGAAAAACATTCTGATTAAAAATCTAATGGATGGGTGCCTCGGCGCCATGGTGTGGTGGTTCCTCGGGTACCACCTCGCTTACGGAACGGAGGACACGTGCACGGGCGGAAGTGACTGCGACGGGTTTGTCGGGAACGGCAAGGACGTGTTCATGAACAAAGCGGCGAGTATGTCGCCTCTCGGAAGTTCCGGCGGTTATTACGCGGGATGGATGTTTCAGTGGGCGTTTGCCGCTGCCGCATCGACCATTGTATCTGGTGCCGTCGCGGAAAGGTGCCAATTCAAAGCGTATCTGGCGTACACTGCCGCTTTGACCGGTATCATCTACCCAGTCGTCGTTCACTGGGGATGGAGTTACAAAGGGTGGCTCTCTCCGTGGGTCGGAGTTGAACCATACCTCGGTGCTAACGGTATGATTGACTTTGCCGGTTCGGGGATTGTCCACATGACTGGTGGTGTGGCTGCCCTCGTTGGCGCGATCTTTCTCGGTCCGAGAACCGGTCGATTTTCACCCTCGGGAGAAGTCATCGATATGCCCGGTCACTCGTCTGTGTTGGTCGCGCTCGGAACCTTTATCCTCTGGTTCGGCTGGTACGGTTTTAATCCGGTCAGTACTCTGGCGTTCGAATACATGGAAACTGCGGCGCGCGTTGCCGTGACGACCACGTTGGGCGCAGCAGCCGGAGGTATCTCAGCGTTGACCATCCATTACAGTTTGACGAAGCACCTGGACGTCGGTCCGATGTGCAACGGGATCCTCGCCGGTCTGGTTTCTGTTACTGGTAACTGCGTCGTGGTTGAACCCTGGGCCGCCGCAGTCATTGGGGCCATCGGTGCAGCTGTCTACTACGGCTTCAGTGCACTCATCAAGAAGCTGAAAATCGATGACCCGCTGGATGCTTCTGCCGTTCACGGCGCCTGCGGCGCCTGGGGCGTCATCGCCGCCGGCCTCTTCGCCAAGCAAAAGTACGTGCTCAACGATTACGGGTGTGAAGGAGGTGCTGACGATTATGGCGCGTTCTACGGAGGTGGCGGTAAACAGCTCGGCAACCAGATTGCCGGTGTTCTTGCTATCATCGCTTGGGTCGGCTCCACGAGCGCAATCTTGTTTGGCTCGCTCAAAGCTGCTGGTGTGCTCCGCGTCCCGGTCGAGGAAGAAGAAGTTGGTTTGGACACCTCGCACCACGGTGGATCCGCGTACAATTTTGAAAAAGAGCTCGACTCTAAGGCCTAAAGAAGGTTGATTTGAGAAGCGTTTGAATCTTTTTTTCTCTGTATGTTCGACTTGTTCAAACGAAGGAACGAAAAAAAGAAAAGCTCATTTAAAAAAAGAATATGATCACATGCCATGGAGAATACACTGCAGTGCGAACTAGTATTTCAGTACCATGGCCCTTAAACTTAAAATACGGAAAATTCAAACATGTGAGAGTGTTAAGAATTGTTTGATAATTGAAATCACAACTTGTCATACTTCTACTGTTGCTCGTCGTTTTCCTCTTGCTTCACCCCTCTTTCTTTTTCATCTTCTTCGGTAGTGGTGGTATCATCGACATCTTCCCCCTCGTCTTTTGCCTCTTTTTTGTCTTCGTATTCGTCCATAAATACGCGGCTCTTTATGCCGGAAGCGGCGAGCTTCTTCAAGAGCGAACCGTCCGAGACGCCGTCGCGAACGACT